>JAAUYM010016051.1_pt1 | contig 14817 bp, 19 predicted proteins | sample 7278001 | NCBI WGS metagenome assembly JAAUYM01 (sample SAMN14350224, study PRJNA611818) | marine sediment metagenome | isolation source: surface marine sediment (1.8m) | place: French Polynesia: Moorea | collected 2018-08
AAACGTACTACATACTACAACTAGTAGTAGGTAGTAGTACCCAACCAACAACGCACTCTTGATAAGCTTCCGACTGAGCTCCGGTGCAGAAATACTTGTACAACTGCCAGTCAAAATAGGCTTATACCTAAGCTTAGTACCGGTATAGGTCAAAACGGTAACCAGTTCACTATATCAAGGTTCTACTGTGCATCTTTTTTTTTTAGAGTTTACTTGATTTGTGACTGGAAAGCCCCGTATTTAATTCTCTTGAGGGACCCCTACCAAAAAAGGGGTAGTAGTGATTTTCTCCCATATTTTCACTCTCAGGAGGGAATTGAATTACTTAGTGTACCCTGCCTTTGAGGAAGACGCTGAGGCCGAGGATCCACTCCTCCTTGCTGATGTAGCCGTCGTTGTCCTGTCAATCAGGAAGGGAGAATTTTCTATGTCGTTTTTTTTTAACTATCAACGCGTAAATGCCTCTCTCTCTCTCTCTTTCCCTTTCTCACCTGGTCGAATCGCTTGAACACCCTGTCGAGGAGGATGTCGTCAGTCATGTCGAAGGAGTTGTGCAGGAACTCCCTGATTTTTTTTTTCACCACTCACGTTTTCGAGATCGGGAAGTTTGTTTGGTGCAGACCAGGACTATGTACAATACAGGCAGCAGCAGCAGCAGCAGCAGCAGCAACATCAGCAGCAACAACAGCAGCAACAACAGCAACAAATCCTAAGAAGACCTCTCCTTAACAAGAATTTCATATCTCCTCCCCCCTCTCCCCAATCACTTCCTCATCTCGACCTCCTTCCCTGAATCTGGTCCTGTCCAGTCTCTCGTGTCCCGGGCCGCCTTCTGTCAGCTTCCTATGAGGAAGAAAGAAAGGGAGGAGCAAGATGATTTCATGCATCCATTTACTGGCAATGTTTGTCATGTTGCAAATGTCCTTGATCCCATGTGGAAGGCATTCTTCAGCTTCCTCCCCTCCCCATTCAACTACTGTACGTACATACTGCGTACATGTGCAAAATTTTGCTCCCGCGGGAAAACGCGTTTTCTGCATTTACACATCATCAAACAAAGAAAACAAAAAAAAAACAAGTAAAGACTCTGTTCAAAGACTTGCGGCGAGACGATGGTGGGGAGCAAAGTGAGTTGATAGAGTGAACCGGCTTAAGAATTAATTATCGGCAACTCTTTTCAAGGTGGGTGCGCAAAAATTATCAACTTTGTCTCAAGAAAATGAACAACAACAACAACTCGTTGCGTTCCATGACCTGTCGGCTTCGCCACAGGCAGGAAAACAAGTCAGAAGACAATATTTTTTTTACTTCCGCAGTGTTGGCTCGCCAACCCAACACATCATCATCATCGTCCACCATGCCCTCCGCCACCACCTCCTCCTCCGCCGTCGCCGCCGGCGCCAGCACCAGCGCCTCCTCCTCCTCCGCCGGCGCCAGCACCAGCGCCGGCGTCCCCGTCTTGGACGCCTCCCTGATCAGCCTGTCCCGCAAGTCCGACCCGTCCGACCCGGAGCTGACAGAGTTCGGGTCGGCCCTGGTCCGGTCCCTCGAGGACTGCGGGTTCGCCATCTTGACCCGCCACGGGATGGACACGGCCGAGGTGGTCGGGTCGGCCGTGCGAGCGTCGGAGGCATTCTTTGCGCTGCCGGAGGAGGAGAAGGTGGGGATGTTTCCCATGATCGGGCAGATGGGGTTCATCCCGAGGGGGAAGGAGTCCATCGACGCCGCCAGGATGGACAAGGACAGGTTTTTTGGTTAATATAAAGAATATCGCCTTTAAATATCTTTATAACTTGAAAGTTTCTGTACAGCTTGAGCCAAATGGCAACTCTTTACCTCGAGATGCCTCAGAGTTACCCCAGAGGTATTGCTGAGGTTGTCAGTATTGGTCGGGAAAGTGAGAACGTTCGTTTTTTAGGCCCGCTGCGCCCTACGAGCACCGCGAGGCCTACATCATCGACGACTTCGACCGCGCGTTGCCCGGCGACGGCAACGGCGACGGCGACGGCGACCACGAGTCCCTCGGGCAGTTCAGGGCCACGCACGAGAGGGTGGGAAAGGAGTGCGGGGTCTTGGGGAGCAGGTGGGCGGGGCGGGGAGGCGGGTAGAGCTCGCTATTAACCAAACGTTGCTGCTTTCCCGATCAATATCGCTGGGGTATGGTTGGCGTCTGATCTTGGGTTCCACGATACCAGCAGCGATATTGGGCGGGTTGTTTTTTGATCTTGTAGTTGATTCCCCTCCCCCCCTCCCTCCCTCCGCAGATTGCTCCGTTCCCTGGCCCTGGGCCTGGGGCTGGACCGGGACCAGTTCTACTCGTGCCACCCATCCGTGCACCCGGACAACAACCGGACGGGCATCCGGCTCAACCTGTACCCGGGGGTGGCCGAGGGGGAGGCGCTGCCGCCGGGGTCGATCCGGTGCGGCGAGCACGCCGACTTTGGGTCGCTCACTTTTGTCTTCCAGGTAAATGAGAAAAAAATAATTGACTAGACAGTGCAGTTACGTACAACAAAAATAAATCATGTTGCTAAAGAAGTTCGATTCTACTGTAGTTATCTGATCCTTTTTGCGCATTTTTTTGCGATTTTCTTTTCTTTTAGAGCGGCGGTCTGCAGGTGAAGCACCCGGCGCGTGGCTGGATCGACGTCGGGGGCGAGGGCTCCGACGTCGCCGGCGGCATCGTGGTGAACTCCGGCCTGCAGCTGGAGATCTGGACCTCCGGGCGCGTCCCGGCCTCCCTCCACCGGGTGCTGGTGCCGGAGGAAGGGTCCCGCATGAGGGGGGCGGCCCGGAACTCTTTGGTCTACTACTTCTTCCCGGCGCCGGAGACCCGGCTGGCGCCGCTGGTGGGCGGGCCGAGGAGGGAGGAGATGGAGGCGGCCACGGCGGCGGCGGCGGCGGGGGGGAAGAAGGGGCACCTCACCTCCGGGGAGTACGTCACCAAGCTGCTCAAGGACATCAACTACTTCTGAGGGAAGGGGGTTGGGGGAGGGGATTTATGTAGAAAATGAGGGAGAGGGGGGTTACCATAATTGTATCTAGATAACACCCATGCATAGTAGTCGATGTTCAGTTGTGGCAAGAAGAAAAAGTTGCCTAAAATTACCACCGTTCATGGAAGGTGACTATTCCACATGGCATTTTCTGTCATCTTTCAATACTGTGTAGTTAACGTTACGTACATTACTAGAAAAACTTGAACGTACTAGTACAGGTATACCTGGTAAATTGGGTGGTTTGGAGCTGAAACCTTACTACGTAGTATACAAAAATGTACCTGGTACTGTAGAGTCAGACCTATAGGTACACATAGCGGAGATCTACTGTACCTACTACTCTGCCTTTCCCTGCTACATATCAAAGATCTCTCTGCCTTCTCCCGTTACACATCAAAGATCTACTGTACTGTACTACTGTAGTACTACGTCTGCTCCAGGTGTCTCACTTGTACAGTCCGAGCAGGTCTTCCGTCTCCGTGACGTCGAAGTGCGACCTCTTGGCCAGGCTCTCCACCAGCTTGCTCTGCTGCTTCCTGCGGGCGTTCACGTCCGCCATTACTTTTGCGTATTTCCTTTCGCTGTCTCGGAAAAAAAGCGACTTTTTCCTTCCCCTCACAGATCTGATGCTGGGCCGATGTCTGTGCGTGCGCACTGGTAGAGAGATTCCGGATGTTTGATCAATTGAAGGAGGGGGAAAAAAAAGGAAAGCTCGTCATCCTCTTCCCTCTTTCACTTCTGGTAAACTCTGATTTACGCGGAAATGTGGCTAAAAGCAGATTTCTTATGCACTATAATGGATAGGCAAATTATGAAGAATATGCAAATTTCAGTCATCAAAGCAATTTTACCACGGAGAAAGGTCTTAAAACACAATGTCATTTTTCCCTATGTACGTACATCTTTTCAAAGGTAATAGAGAAGTCCTTTCAAGCAGGGGTGCCACGTTTGACCATGCTTATTTGGGCAGAAAGAGACAGAACCAGAATTCTTATACACATGTACCTACTGACCGATGGTCCTTGGACTCTAATAAACATGGTGATGGCCAGATTCCAATCTTTTTGGCTCTGGTGAAACTTAAGCTCTATCTATCTAAGTCCCTGGTACCAGGCCACGTACTTTTGAACTGTTTTTTCAGGAAGAAAGATACACTGAAACCAGGTTCTCATTCACATGTATTGGATGGCTGGCCCTTGGTCTTTTTTACATTTGGGGCCAGGGAATACTAGTACTAAATCTTTCTGGCGTTGGAGGTCCATCTGAGCTTTACTCAGTGGTATTCTCGGACGGACGGACGCTACAAAGGGAAAAATATATGTCCTTCAAAACTAAATTTTATTAACTTTTTTTCTGTGGATGAGGGAGGCCCTTCTCCCTCCCTTTCTCTCTTCCCCCCAAAACACCTGTTTCTTTTGCCTAACTCTACCTAAGCCTTCACAGGTGTTTTGGGGGATCCTTTTCAGTTCAGCCTCCTTCCTTCTCCTCATATGCAGTGACGTCATGGGCAGGGTTTCCAGGTGGACTATTTCGTGGCCATTTTGGCCGTTAATAGCCAAGTTAAGGTCTTGTGGACTGTTTTCTTTCTTAGTAAAAGTGCATTATTGGCCCACTTTTTCAAAAAAATTATGGTTCATGGTTGCTGCACTGCTTGCTGTTGCACTTGGTGGAATATACCAGCTATCCAAGACCTGGCAACCCTGCGAGAACATTCATTTCTACCTGCGCACACTCCAAGGCAAACAAAGACAGAGAGACTTACATATACTAAGTTTGTCTCCCGATATAGCGGAGGCTGCTGCTACTTCGATCGTCAAGTGGATGAAAGCGACGCTAATTGAGTGCTGAAAGTTGGGAGGAGGAGGGATGATGATGATGGTGGTGATGGCGGCTGTTGCAGAGTGCTTTCAGCCTTCCTCCTGACAATTAGCCGGAGGGATGACGGGGCAGAAAAGGAGAGGAGGTAAGAATATCCGATTGGAACAAAAAAAAAATTAACCCTTTGGTTGCCCCGCCTTTCATGTCAATATGAAACGTGGTGCCAAATTGTCGCAAGTCCCTTGTCTACTGCTATGATCCCTCAACACATAAAAATAAAAATATGCTACTCTGGCACCCAGTCGGGACGTCGGCACCACTCAGTCAGACTCCGACTGAGCTCCGCAGAAATGTCCAGACTAAGCCTTATTTTTCCCAGCACCTTCTTCTCCGCGAAAGCTTCTTTCCGTCCTCTTCCTCCTCGTGGTCTTCGACAACGCGGCCGCCTCCGCCTCCACCTCCGGCCACGACGGCGCCGCCGCCGCCACGGATTTCTCCAACGAGTGGATCATCAACCTCGGGGAGGAGTTCGGAGGACAGGTGCTGATTTCCCCCCCGGTGTTTTTGATATGTACTACGTACGTACTTGTATATAGTACTGTACAGGGTGTCCCAAATGTAGTGGTTGAAAAACTACGGTACATCACTTTCATATCTCCTGTGCGTTAGGTTTGTGTGCTAGAAAAACTCCACCTTTTCTCCAAGAAGTTTCATAGCAGACGTATTTTAAGGTTTGTATTTTAATTGTCCGTGTTGATTTACAGGGTGGCGCAGACATCGCACAGCTCATCGCGGTCAAGCTGGGCTACGAGTACGTGGGCGAGGTCAGTCAATTCCATTCAAGCGCAACAGTAGTTGTACTGTACTGTACTATTACCCTCCCGTCCTGAAGCGTGCCACCCCCATCTCAACAGAGTGGCAGTTCTCTAGTCGACGAGGTTTTGGACTGAGAGGGGTGACTGCAGGTGATCTCACCCCCATCCATATGGTTGAAGTGGGTAGCTAAGGACCAGGGATAGACAAGTCGTTGAGCGACATCAACATCACATCCATCAGGGTCTGAGTTTTTTTTTTTTTTGCAAGGCACTCAAGCATAACATAGTTGTACTATAACAATGTACTGTACGTTGCAGTAGTAGTGTATGTAGTTACTAATGCTAATAGCAAAACCGCGTGACTTGCTTGAATACTTAGGTTTGCTACAGTATGTACACATACAGGACCTTCTATTCGTTGCACATATCTCAGCTACAGGAATGAAGGTCATCTTTGAATGTAATGTTGCATATTGGGGTACGACACAGACAACATGAACAATGCAGAACAGTTAAAAGTTGACGAATTTACACATTGCACAAGAGAATTTCCTGTTTACAGCTGCAACATGCTCGACTCCGATCAAAAAGGCACTGAAACAAACAAAGAAAAATAATTAGAATGATGAAGTATTTTTGCATTTTTTTACTTGGAGCAACTAGAGAAACTTCGCGTCACAGGCTTGATCTAGTTATATGTCAACTTCATTCTACTAGTACTGGTATGGTATGACGGACATTGATGAGCCTTAATTACACTTATGCATTTATTTTAGCTCTCGAAAATTAGTACAGCATTGGGGCATGTGGAGGACAGTCAGTATATTAAGTTTGGTTGGCGTGTGCATTTTGTTCAAGTCAACAGGTCAGGCAACATGTTAGGTTAGGTCAGGTTGTAGTACTACTTACATAGGAGACAGAGAGATGATTTACATATGCTTTAGTGACAAACCGTATGGCGAAAATTGTGACAACTTGTCATTCAGTCAAGGATTTCGCATCTGCTGGAACCATGCCCTGATCTCCCTCTTCAGCGTCTTTCTCACGTGGGGCTTGCGTGCATAGACGGAGAGGGGCATGATGGCCATGATGGCAGAGGTTACAGCAAGCCTGGTCAGGATGAGTGGCATGCCGGCAAAGTGCAGCAGGGATATGAAGAGGACAGGGACCAGGGGCAGAAGCAGGGCCAAGAATTTGAAGCTCGAGCAATGGTCCAGAAGGAAGGTGTCACTGCTTGGTTGCTCCAAGTGTGATTGCTGACAGATGGCAAATATCTTCGCTTGTGGCTGCCATCCATTCTGAGACAGACTCCTCTTCTTGTACCAAATCTTCCAACCTAGTAAACAATGCGTTGTGCATGTCAGCATGAGAAGACCTGTGCTGACAACTTTGGCAATGTCAACCTCCTCCTGCTCTTGACTGTCTGCTGGAAGGAATGAGTAATTACGTTCAGTACGTGTATTACAATTATTGTATCACAAATGTATTTACCATCACCAGTTGCACTGTTTTTGCAGTAGTGAAAATAGACATGGCTGGGTGAGTGCAAGACAATTCCGGTCGTTAGACAGACAAAGGATCCCAAGGTCATGTTGATCCAGATGACACAACAAAGTATGACATCTTCCTTGAGCATGCCAATAGTGTGCAGTTTACAGACAAAAATGAAACGAAGCAGAATAAGCTCATTGTATGTAAGTACAAACTGAACAAGAAAGAAGACAAATAAGAGCGTCTGGAGCATGCACACTGCAAATCCAAGACCATCCCCCCAGAGCAGCCTGAACACGAGTACTGGAATCATTGCCATTGTTAGCCCCAACTGGTATAGTGAGGCCAGAGCTGCCAGCTTGTTGAGCAGGGTGCGGTAGATGTCGGAGACTACTCTCTCATAGAAGATGATGCCAAGGTTGGCAAAAAGTGACAGAAAGAATAGAAATACGAGCGCTGTCACTGAGAGGGTCACCTGACTTTCAGAGAGGACCCACTGGTGGTGGTGACTAGCACTACTCTCATTCCCGGATGTGCTGCCGTCTCCAGCTGTGGCATTCCCACCGTAAAGAAGATGAAGTCCTGATTCAGGTGCCGATGTCATGCTTGTTGGCTTTTCAGAAGACATGTCTTCCTTCACTTCCATTTCGTAAATGTTGCTAGACTTGTTTTTGGCACTAGTGATGCTTAGTACGCTGTACAGTCAACTGTCAGTATACCTAGTAATGCAGTCGATATAGTACAGTAAACAATGGCAACATATGTAGAATATGTGACAAAAAAGTGGTTTTTTTTTGCTACATAGCAAGATGCTCTTAATATTGTGAAACTTTTGATAGAGTGAGAACTGACTGTATGAAAGGTTGACTGTGCCGGTACCGTACTGCTTGGCGTCCGTATGATGGCATATGGTTCTTCTTTCCCTACTCAAAGCAGACTGAAGAAGCTGAGCTTTATGAGCAGCTATGTACAGTACAAATGTAAGAGGCATCGTCATGGAGAGCGCGAGGGAGCTTTTGTTAAGAGGGCTTTATTACCAAGGGATGAGTGTCACAGGTACATAAACAAACTTACAGGAGTGAGTAGGTTGGTTTTTACAGTAGTTAATACACTAATACATGGGTAGATAGATCGCGTCTGTTATTTAAGACAAAGCGGATATGAATGTACTAGGTTAGTTGTACTGGTACCTAGTTGTAGTACGTACGTACGTAGTACGACGGGAATGGAATCATTACTCGTAGTTTTATTGTTTTTGCATCCGTGGGATGAACTCTCTCTTCAGTATCTTTCTCACATGGGGCTTCCGTATGTAGACAGAGAGGGGGAGCATGACCAGGGTAGCTGAAAGAATGATCACCCTCACCAGAATCAGTGGCATGCCAGCAAAGTACATGGACAACACGAAGAAGATGGGAATGATAGGGATCAGGAAGGCCAACGACTTGAAGCTTAAGCAGTGATCGAGGAGGAAATTGTCTTTGCTTTCTTCTTCCATGGTTGGCTGCCGGAAGATGGCAAATATCTTCAATTGGTGCTTCTCTCCCTGGTGGAAAAATCTTCTCTTTCTATGCCAGATCTTCCAGCCTAGTATGGAGTGGGTAAAACCTGTCAGAATCAGCAATCCCATTCCGACAATCTTAGAGATGTCAAATTGTACCACATCATCACCTTCTGAAATAAACCAATTGATCATGTAGGTCAATGCTTTTCTACTACGTACTTGGAAAAAAATGATGTATCTACTAACCATTAGTATTCTCACTGTTTTGGCAGTAGTGATAATATGCATTACTAGGGGAATTCATGACCAGTACACTTGAGAGGCTGACAAACGTTCCCAGGAGTATGTTGATCCAGATGCAAAAGCAGAAGATAGCTTCCTCTTTCAGCACGCCAACCGCACCCAGTTTGCAAATGTAGATATAGCGTAGGAAGATGAGCTCGTTGTAAGTCAGGACAAACTGGGTGAGAATGAAGACAAACAAAAGGATGTGGACTGTGCAGACCGCACGTCCAAGACCATCGCCCCAAAGAAGTCTGGCAACAAGTACCGGAAACACCACCACTGTCAGGCCAACCTGGTAAAGTGAGGCCAGGGCTGCCAGTTTGTTGAGCAGGGTGCGGTAGATATCTGAGACAGTTCTCTCATAGAAGATTATGCCGAGATTGGCAGCCATTGACACAAAGAAGAGGAGCACAAGTGCCGTCACTGAGAGCATCACTTGGTGCTGGGAGAGATGCCACTGGTGGGAGCTCCTGTTGTCATCAGATGTGCCACTGTTGCTGTTGTTGCTGCCTGCACCAAACAGCAGAACTTCTGCAGTTGCGTTTTCTGCCGGGGCGTCGAGATGTGCCCCTTTTCTCACATCCATTTTGTGGAGCAGGTGCCTAGAAAACTTCCAGACTATGAAGAAGTGTGTAATAGCTAGCTTGTTGTGTCGTCTGTGTCGCCACGGATACTGTTGGAGAGGTCTGAGCTGAGGCCGGGATCTGAGGTAGGGAAGCAAAAAAAAAAAAGCTTCCTTGAGTGGTCAGTTAATTTCTCTGGTTGGTAGACAGTGCACTTAGTTTAAGGAATAGAACGAGGAGAGAGGATCAGGTTTCCATGACGACAGGCAAAGCACTGCGCTACAACAAGAAACAAAACTGACACAACCTTCCCGACCAACACACACATACCACATACAACAGGACGTATTGTGACACTTGTGGTGTCAGAACAGTCCCCAAGCATCTGGTGACACATTATGTGCTGGTCACCATGCTAGCTATGTGCTGGACTACTGGACCACACATAGACCACACATTTTCATAGACTGTGCATATGTTCAATAATATTCTGCCTATGTTTTGCGTCTTAATTTCTCTGCGGTGTGTGTTGGTCGGATTTGCTGCAGGTAACACAACAAGAATGAATTCTCTCTCAGGGAGATGACATACCGTACATGTCTCCTCTCGCTGGCAAATTCCATTAATCTTACAGACAAGCTACATTAAAGATAACAAGAGCCCTTTTAGTGCATGTACCGTACCCTACAAGACTTACTACACATAGATCTCATAAGTTTCTGAAGGGATAAAAGGGTTCTAAAAAAAAAGAATTCGCTGTCCACTTTAAAAAAACAAAAAACACTTGGATTAATGGGGAAACTTGGAAATTTAAGAAATTGGACCCTCCCCTTTATAACTTTCTTTGGCCGCAGGTTATTGAAGAGTCTGTTTTTGTTTTATCCTCTCCCAGATTTCCCGCTTCCCCGGGCACTTCCTGCTTCGCAAGTCCGACCACCCCGAGCTGGACAGGACCGCCTCCTCCGACCACCACACCGGCAGCCTGGAGGAGGAGGACAGGGTGCTCTGGGCACAGCAGCTCTTCTCCAAACTCAGGGTGAAGCGGGACCACTCGCCGGTCGCGTCGTCGCCGCACCTGTCGCCGACGTCGCCGGCGGAAGCGAGGAGGAGGAGGAAGAGGGAGACGGAGGAGGAGGCCCTGCTGGAGGAGATGGTCAGGACGATCCTGATGAGGGAGGGGCGAGTCCAGGGCGACCAGGCAGAAGAGCAGCGGGGAGAGGTCGAGGCGGAACGCGGCATCCCGATGGACCTGCTGGCGCTGTGGGACAAGGAGGAGGAGCGGAGGAGCGCCGGGAGGGGGAGGAGCCCCCTGCCCCGGGCCCAGGCGCCGCCCATGTTCAACGACGAGCTGTGGGACCACCAGTGGTACATGCACGACACCAGGGGGAGCGAGAGAATGCTGCCGGAGATCAACCTGCACGTGTCGGAGGCCTTCAGGTTCGGATAAGTCCATCACAAAAGGATAACAATATGCAGTGTTGAACGTCTATTTACAAATTGCAAATTCCTAAATCTTGTAAGTTTGCAGATGTGTGCAGAAACTAATTTTTTTTTTACTTAAGCCCCAAAAAATTACAATGTACATTGAAATACTTTTCAGCACAACGATTAAAAAAAAACCTTATTTTTCTAACTATAATGCCTTTTTCTTTCCTTTTTAAAACTCTGTTGTCCCGCCTGCAGGATGGGCTTGTCCGGGCGCGGAGTCCGGGTGTGCGTGCTGGACGACGGGTTGGAGCACCAGCACGACGACCTCAGGGACAACTATGTACGTGAGTGGGTACATGGGCGCAAAATCAACGTGGAGTGGGGGGACTTTTGGTCGCTTTCCAGAACAAAAAAAAAGGTGACGTTAAATCTATGACAAGGCAACATGTTGCCTTGTTTTGAAGCAGTATTTGTTACTCTCGCAGCTTTCAAAGTCCCGTCGGGTTCTGATAGGGGGGAGGGAATTGTAGGGGCAAGAGGGGTCGGATTTAAAGACCGTCGTTTCTTTCCCTCTTTTCTGTTCCCCCATGTAAAAAGGATCCCGAGATCAGCTGGGACTACAACAGCGGCGGCGACGGCGACCCCGACCCGACCCCGAGGTACCCGGAGGCCGACCCGGCCGACCCGGACAGGCCGCAGGTGCCAAACTCGCACGGCACCCGGTGAGCGTACTACGAAAAGACAGGATGGAACTGATTTTTTCTTTCGCAGATCTTTGAACCCAACCAGTGGTTCTCTCTCTGTCCTTTTTGTGTCCAGCTGCGCCGGCGAGATCGCCATGGTGGCCAACAACGGCCGCTGCGGCGTCGGCGTGGCGCACAGCGCCGCCATCGGCGCAGTCAGGATGCTGGACGGGAAGATCACGGACGCCATCGAGGGGCTCTCACTCTCGCACGCGATCGACAAGTACGGGAAAGATATAAAGTTTAGGATGGCCTTTGGGAACACACACATTTGGCAAAAAATATTCAAATAAATCAATTGCTTGAAAAGAGAGGGCCATGTGTATTGTTACGTTTATGTAAGGCTAGCACGCCTATTTGTGGACAGGCTGGTACATACCTTCTTTATCCGCCACCCTGTTTACCCCATACCTACAGGGTGGACATCTTCACTGCCAGCTGGGGTCCCAGCGACGACGGCAAGACGGTGGAGGCGCCGGGAAAGCTGGCCCAGAAGGCGCTGGAGGACGGAGTTACAAAGGTGACAGTTTACCACATCTTTTTACAAAAAAAAGCCAGCTACGGCAAAACACGAAAAAGTGGGTCAAATGTTTAATACGTGGATCTAGTTTGCTGAAACCAATTTAGGACACGTCTCCATATTTTGCACTGATAAATTATGCATCATACCCGACCAACGTGTAGTGCATAGAAGCTTTGCCATGAAACATAGACCAAACAAAATATGACATATTTTCAGTGGTGTATGCGTCTTTACGCCGCAGGTCTCGGGACTGAGTCTGTTCTTGTTTTAAGCAACTTTTTTTTTCTTCGATGTCCCGACCCAGGGCCGCGGCGGCAAAGGCGTCATCTACGTTTGGGCTGCTGGCAACGGCGGAGCTCACCAGGTCACCCACGTACCACCTGCCAACTTTTAAACCTGACTTTCCCCTAAAAAAAAATTGAGAAAAAAGTTTTGATTTTCTTCACTTTCCTCCCTCCAGGACAACTGCAACTGCGACGGCTACACCTCCTCCAGGTTCACCATATCGATAGGCAAGAATTGAGACGGCTGACTGGACACACCCATCTAGTGTACTACAGGCTGCATGTGGACCATATTCCATCCTTTTGCAGGCAGCGCCTCCGAGCAGGGAGAGTTCCCCTGGTACGGGGAGAGGTGCTCCAGCACGATGGCCTCCACCTACTCCAGCGGGGCCTACACGGACCAGAAGATCGTAAGCTGGAGCACGCACAAAAAAAGACACACCCCGTTTTCCCACACATTACAGTACAGTCGTCGAACCCAGTTACCCGACCAGACATACCCTTCCTCTCGTCGGTACACAACTTATTTCAAACGTACATGTACGGTATATAAACTACGGTACCATACATTAACGTGACATTATTTGTTCTGGAAGGATGACCGAAAGTCTCGTCGGGTAGTACCCTCTTTCCACTTTCCGCAGGCGACGACGGACACGAACAACACGTGCACGGTGAGCCACACGGGGACGTCGGCGGCGGCGCCGCTGGCCGCGGGGATCATCGCGCTGGCGATGGAGGCGAAGTGAGGGAGATCGGGCCTAACTTTTTTATTACCAGCTTCTTAAAATTCGCTATCTCGTCGGGTTTCAGCGTGGACCTGACGTGGCGCGACGTGCAGCACCTGGTGGCGGCCACGGCCAACCCGGAGCCGCTGTCGGACAACCCCGGCTGGAAGAGGAACGGGGCCGGACTCAGATACAACAACAGGTGGCGGCACCTTCTAGAGGGAGAAGGGTGTGACCCGACCAGACAGCCGTCACGACAAATTCGTTACAGTTTTGACCTAGTTATGTTACTACGTATAACCTTGCATAATATGCTTGCACATTAGAGACAGAAAAATGAAGTTTTCATAAAGTAGGAAGCAAGTTATTATCCTTGAACCATGTCTGGTATGTACCAATGAGACAAAGGGTAATATTGGTCGGGAAATATTGTCCAACTTGTTTGGCTAGGTTTCTCTTTGGTGCTGCTATAGTGGCTTTCCATGGTCTCATTGCTTTTCAAATTTTTCACTAATTTTTTGGGGGGGGAAACTCCCTGCTGTAGATTCGGATTCGGCGTGTTGGACGCGTCCAGGATGGCCAGGGCGGCCATGGACTGGGAGAACGTCGGGGAGGACGAGGAGATCGCGGTGGAAGGAAGGTGAGAATCAGGATGATGCAACTTGGAATCATCACCACTACTACTCTCTGGTTTCCCCCCCTTCCTCCCCCCGGGGAGCAGCAGCAGCCTCACCTCCGGCTCCGAGGAGCTCCGGTCCACCGAGGCCTACACGGCCGAGTTCGAGGTCGACTCCCACGGAAGGATCGGATTCCTGGAGCAGGCGGAGGTCAGTAGACTCCGTAGAAGAAGAAAAATATCACTCATCTTGTAATATACTGAAAAACTGTTTCTTCCAGGTGAGGCTAACACTTGATTACCCCGTCCGGGGCGCCCTAGAGATCATCCTGGCCTCACCGGCAGGTGAACAATTTTGTGTTTTGTGTGTGTGATTCTTCATTTTATAGTATAAACCATCTCAAACCCGACGAGACACGTTTTTCCCCCTCTCACCGCACTTTTTTGGTTGTTTTTTTTTGCAGGCACCCTGAGCCAGCTACTGACCGTCCGTCCGGAGGACGACTCCGACGCCGGCTTCGTCGGGTGGACCTTCGGATCTGTACACTTCTGGGGGGAGAAGCCAGACGGAAAGTGGACACTATACATCGTAGATAAGGTAAAACAAGGAATATCATCATCATCATCAATCATCATTGCCATTGTTAATATTTAGTTATGGCTAGCTGAGAAAAAATGTCCAATTTCAACATGTTTTTTAACAAAGATTTTCTTACAATTTTGCACTTCCTTTCTTCCTGACTGGGTCTTGGAACTGTTTCTGGAAGCTTTCCTACTACTACTACAATATTGCAGTAGAGGTTGACTCATTTTTGAAAAGACCCGACCAGACATGTCTTTTGTACTGTACCGTAGAGTAAAAGTACTAGTGCAAGTACAGTAGCCCCTCGATAATTTGACAAATTCGGTTGCCAGCCAAAATGTCGAATTAGCGAGGGGCTACTGTACTTGCACTAGTACTTTTACTCTACGGTACAGTACAAAAGACATGTCTGGTCGGGTCTTTTCAAAAATGAGTCA
>JAAUYM010015366.1_pt1 | contig 14807 bp, 13 predicted proteins | sample 7278001 | NCBI WGS metagenome assembly JAAUYM01 (sample SAMN14350224, study PRJNA611818) | marine sediment metagenome | isolation source: surface marine sediment (1.8m) | place: French Polynesia: Moorea | collected 2018-08
CCCCCCCCCCCCCCCCCCCCCCCCCCCCCCCCCCCCCCCCCCCCCCCCCCCCCCCCCCCCCAAGCGGGAGTCTTCATCCACGGCAATGGCGGCTCGCGACCGCTACCGGGTCTGCCTGGTGTCGGACTTCTTCTACCCGAACATGGGCGGGGTGGAGTCGCACCTGTTCCAGCTGGCGCAGCAGCTGATTGAGCGCGGACACAGCGTGGTCATCGTCACCCACTACTACGGCGGCAGGCTGGGCATCAGGCACATGACAAAGATGGTCAAGGTGAGGGATCTAACAAGTGCTGACAAGTGTACTAGATCGTGCTTTGAGAGTCAAGACACTTGAACTTTTGCCTTGCAGAAGAGTGTTGTGATCAAGGTTCGTAAGTACAGGATGTAGTAAGAGAGAGTAGCTAACCATAATAATATACGAGTTTTGGGTTTCTAGCCATAATGGTCTTGCTTCCGCTTCTGTCTGCGTGATTTTTTTTTTTACGACAGGGTATGTTGTAGTACATATGTGTGGTATCCTGTACAGACATATTGTAGTACATCCTTCTCCACTTTCCAAAGTTATGCACTGATTCCCTTATTGAATAGGTGTACTACCTGCCTATCATCCCCTTCTACAACAAGGCGACTCTACCGACCATTGTGGGCTCGGTCCCTCTCTTCAGATACATTCTCAGGTGAGTTTTCAAGCATATCCATTAAAAAGGGGGAAGACGTAATTCAAAATCTTGGTTTGTAGAGCCGAGGGCATCCAGATCGTCCACGGGCACGCTGCCTTCTCCACCATGGCCCACGAGGCCCTCTTCATTGGTTCCATGCTCGGTCTGTCCACCGTGTTCACCGACCACTCTCTCTTCGGCTTCGCAGACGCCTCGGCCGTTGTCACCAACACCTTCCTGAAGTACTCGTTGGCCAACACCGACCGATGCATCTGCGTCTCCCACACGGGCAAGGAGAACACCGTACTCAGGTAGCTTACCAAGAAATGTTCGGTGAAGTCGAAATTCGATTTTGGCAAGACAATTTCATTTTTGACAAGTTTGTGACATACTAGCAGATGATTATTTGATGTGGACATACTCGTGTCTTCGCCAGAGCGGACGTGCCGAAGACAAAGGTGTCCGTGATCCCAAATGCCGTGGACCCGGCCGTATTCCGGCCTTCCAAGGCCTGCGTGGCACCCGTCGACCGCCCGGACCGCGTCGTCACCGTTGTCATCGGCAGCAGGCTCGTCTACCGGAAGGGCGTCGACCTGGTGGTGGCCGTTATCCCCAGGATCTGCCGGAAGAGGTTTGGCAAGGCTGGGAGGAACTTCTCCGTGAACTTCCTGATCGGTGGCGATGGCCCCAAGCGCATCCTGTTTGAGGAGATGATCGAGCGCCACGACCTCCAGTCGCGGGTGACGATGCTGGGGGAGCTGCGCCACTCCGAAGTGCGGGACCGACTGCTGGCCAGAGGGGATGTCTTTCTCAACACTTCGCTCACCGAGGCCTTCTGCATGGCCATCTTGGAGGCAGTCGCTTGCGGGCTTACAGGTAAGGACAAATAAAATAGGGTTGAAACTGCTTAAACCCTCACATGTTTTAGTTGTTCATAATCTTAAGAGTAACAAACAGCTTAACTTCAACGTAACTTCTGTTCTGTGTCAGTGGGCTGTAGTTTGCCTTTGCGTGCTTTGTGGTACATGCCTTTAATATTGGCTCAAGAAGCAGTGATGTCATTTGGCAATTTCCGTTTGGCCCCCAAAACATGCCACGTAAAGTATCCATCTTGTTATGTGTCATGTCCGTTGCTTCAATGTCACGACAGGATTCCACGCTATTTAAAAATTTCTGTTCATCTCCCATCTAGGTAGTATAGTACGTACGTACCTACGTACTTAAAAAAAAAACAAAAAATCTAATCAAACCCAACCAATATCGCTAGCGTGAATTTAGTGATGGGTTGCTCTAAGATTTTTTTCACTATTCTGACACCTGCCCTGGCGTACTAATGCCGTAGAAGTGTGATATGGTAGGAGTGATATGAAAACCTTAGAGCAACCGAAATGTCGACCCCATCGCAACTACTATTACTATTGCCACCGATAGTGTGCCCCTAGTGATACCAATATTGGTTGGGAAACCTTATCTTTCCTCTTCATTCTTTGATTTGCAGTGGTGAGCACCCGAGTGGGCGGCGTCCCTGAGGTGTTGCCGGAGCGATTCATCTACTTCTCCGCGCCGGACGCATCGGCCATCGAGTCCGCGTTGTCCGCCGCCGTGGAGGACGTCGTGGCCGGAAGGAGGCCCAGCGCCGCAGAGTGCCATCGCTTCGTCAGGGGGGCCTACAACTGGGCCGAGGTGGCCGACAGGACGGAGAGGGTGTACGCGTCAGCGGTGCTGGAGAAGTGCCGGCGGGGAGGACCGCCCCCGCTGGCACGCAGGGTCAGGAACCTGTGGGAGCGCGGCCACTTGGCCGGGCCACTCATGGCCGCGCTGTACCTCTTCTGCCACTACTGGATCATGTTCCTGGACTGGATCAGCCCGGTGACAAAGTTGGAGACGAGATAAAAAAAAATGAACAGTGCTATGAGTTCTACGGACAAAGTGAACTTCCTACCACTACCCGACGGGACTTTGAAGTTACGAGCGTAACAAATTCCGCTTGGAGACAGCTATACAGAACACGTCATTAGTCTACGACACATTCATGTCACATTTTATGTCCTGAAAAGTGACCAAAAGTCCAACCAATTAGGTACTCAGTGCAAATCAGTGCCTTGTGTGCGTGTCTCCCAAGACGATGAGACTTTCCTCCTTATACTCAAGTGCTTGTTTAGTTATACTCCCTTTTTTGTCATTCTACTTTATGTATGTACACATGCTTTGATCTTAAAGTGTTGTGAAAGTTGTGATGAATAGCGACAATTTTTTTACACCCAATGCAATAGTGTATTACAAGTTTTTCTTCAGTCAATTTTCTGCTGACAGGAAGCAAGGGAGAATGGAGCTGCATCGCGCCATCTCGGTGGACGAGTTGAAGGACTACTTTGAGTGCCCCATCTGCCTCACGACGCCCAAGTAAGACCTCTTTGCACGAGAGTCCAAGAGCAACTCGTAACACAAGCATTCTCTTTTGATTGTGAAGGAAGCCCCCCATTTTCCAATGCAGCAAGGGTCACCTCATCTGCTCAGACTGCCGACAACAGATCACCAACTGCCCCATCTGCAGGTCCAGGCTGTCGAACAAGTGAGTTATCGAGAACAGAGCAAATGGAAGTAAATGAGGCAAGCAACGACTATTCCTTTTTACCTGCCAGTGAAGCTGACAGGTAAATAAAGCAATGAATTCGTGTTCTCCTTTTTGAAACAAAGTTCATCTTTGGGTACCCACCTCAAAGCGACCTGTTTGCTAAAGTGCAGTAAGGCCTTGCACTTTGTTCTAAGTTCTCTTTCCTTTCCAGTCGCCTCCTCTTCGCCGAGCGGCTGCTGGAGGAGCGCCTCCCCGTGCCATGCAGACACGCGGATGCCGGCTGCGACGAGGAGATGGTGGCAGCCAAGGTCGCCCAGCACGAGGAGAGGTGCCCGCACCGACCGGTAGCCTGCCCGAACCCTGGATGCCGGGAGAGACCGCGCGCCCTCTCCGCCGCCTCCCACGCCGCCCTGCAGTGCCGCCACCGGCCGCTGCGGTGCCCCGTGGCCGGGTGCGGCGAGACGGTGGCCGAGGTCAGGATGGAGGCACACCTCAGGGCCGAGCACTTTGGCCGCGGCGGTCGAGGTGCCCCCAATGGCGGCAGCGCGCTTGTCCAAGCCATTGTGGGTAACAACGCTGTAGTCGGCGCCTTCTTCACGCTCCTCTTGGCCAGCCTCCTAGTCAACTGGATCTTCTTCCACTTCTACTTGTGATGATTGATCTATGATATGTCTAGCCGGTGCTGCTGTTGCTAGTCCCTGAAAAACTGTGAAGAAACGGTTGATCACACTCCCACTCAAATGTGCTGCTACCAGGTTATAATTATTAAAAGGTTATAGACATTATAACTTATATATTCTACCTGATAATGTCTGCTATGAAACTGTTACATAATCGTCAAATTTCATATCTATGAATAAGGGCCTCAGAAGAACAATAGCATCCCGATCTCTAGCCCACGATCCTTAAAAAAGAACATGCCTCCCCTCTCATCCAGCATCCACCCCCACCCCCCACCCCCGCCAGCCGTTTTTCTCGTTCCACTTGCAATTAGGCATCCCCCCCTCTCCCTCTCATTCACCCACACTGCTTTTTACGCAAATGCCTCTGCTTTTTCTCCACAGAAAAAAAATGGCTGCAAGCCTTGCCAAGTTTGCGGGTTGGGGGTGCGGGCGCGGGCGCAGGGGGGGGGGGGGGGAGTAGGAAGGAGGCCAAAAAGGAACGCAGCTCGATTCGCTTGGAGGAGGAGGAGAAAGAGAAAGGCAGAGAGGAGAATGAGTAAGAAGATCTGCATAAGTCGCAGTTGCACTCAGGACAATTCTTACGGGGCAAAGTACATCTCTTCTCGTCATTTTTTAATTGGCTGCAGTAAATTAGTGATTCTGGGAAACTGGAAGTTTTTTAGAAAACAAAAGAGCGTGGAGAAGCTCAGATAGCGGAGGGTGGGAGGCTTGAAAGTTTCTTGAACAGTTCTCTCTCTCTCTCTCTCTCTCCCTCTGTCTCTTTTTCCTTTCGACTTCCTTTCGTCTGTTGTTGCCCTTGCACAAGAGGAGGACAGCCATCCCTCCTTCTTCTCCTCCCTTAGACAAGGATGATGGCGTCCGGATAGTCACACTCAGGTTGACCAGCTGCTGCTGTTGCTTTTAAAGCATCGTCGTGCAAGCATGTTGCCCAAGTCCGTCTCGTTCTTGGTCTTCCTCCTCTTCTTCCTGTCGGCCGTGTCCGTGGGGTGGGGGCGGCGGCGGCGGCAGCGGCAAGGACCGGAGGTGCCGGAGGCCATCAGGATAGGTAGGAGGAGGAGGAGTAGGGGAAATTATGACACATTTGAATTCAAGGTCAAAACATACTATAGCAATCCAATTGCGCTGCTCAATGGCAACAACGTCGTCATCCTTTAGCTTTTTGTGGCCTTCTTGAAATTCCCCCCCCGTCTTTCCGACCCCTCCACAGGTGGCCTCTTCCACTCTCCGTCCGACGACGTGGCCGCGTACGCGTGGGACTACGCCATCGGCAACATCAACGACGACCGCGCGGTGCTAGTCCGCTCCAGGCTGACCCCGGCCAGGGGGGGCACCGTGCTGCACAGGAACAGCTTCATGGCCTCCAAGGAGGTGTGCAAGCTGTTCGAGTTCAGCCTGAGCCCGGTGGTGGCGCTCTTCGGGCCGCAGGAGGCAGACATCGCGGAGCACGTGCAGAACGTGGCGGAGGTGCTCAACGTGCCGCACGTCGAGACCAGGTAGTACTTACGAGGCGCAAACAAGGACTCGTCGTCGGTCGAGCACAACGAATCCGTCCTGAACATTCCAGGTGGGATTACTCCAATGAGAAAAAGCAGTTCTCCATCAACATGCACCCGCCTCCTTCACTGATTGGAAAGGTTAACTGGCAAAAAACAAAAAACCCAATCATACTGTATTCGTTCTTAAATTAGTGCGCCATGTACGTCTTCTTCGTCAGGCCCTGGCGGATCTGATCGAGGACATGGACTGGAAGTCCTTCATCATCATCTACGAGGGGGAGGAGTCGCTGGTCAGGTTGCAGGAAGTCATCAAGGCCCCGAAAACCTTCGCTGGACACAGGGTCTCGTTCTGGCAGCTCAATCCACAGAGCATGGATTACAGGTGCGCGGAGATGCCTAAAACTCAGGGTTTTTTTAAACATCTTTACTGCACATTTTTTTCTTGTAATACCCCACCAGGCCGATGTTGAAGGCCATAAAGCGTACCGACGTTTTCAACATCGTGCTGGACTGCCAGTTCGACAAGATCGGCGAGGTGCTCAGGCAGGCCAAGCAGATCGGCATCACCTCCGTCTACTACAACTATCTCATCACGTCACTCGTCAGTATCTCTGGTCTCCTCCACCCTTTTGCCCCCCCAAACCCCAATGTTGTCAATGCCCAGGACATAGAACGCGTGGACCTGGGCCCCTTCAAGCACGACGACGTGAACATCACCGGGTACCGCCTAATCGACCCCACCAGCGCCCCCGCCAAGCAGTACTTTAAGAAGTGGGCCTACGTCGGAGGGGGAGGGGGAGAGGAGGGGGCGGCCAAGAGGGGGAAGGCGCATCCTTTCTACGTGAGAAAGAGAGAGAGAGAACTACATCGGATTTCCCACATTGTATAGTACAGTGTGTTTCTTTTGAACTGTGATAAGTTTTTTGCCTATTTTGAGAGGGTAACATTGTCTCACACACACAAAAATTGACATGATGAGGTCCTGGAGGGTCTAGTATTTTGTTCTGTAGTGTTCATCTTAAAGTTTTTCCTCTTTTCTTTTTCCTCAATAGCAGCAACAGCAGCAGCTACACTATATCTGAATTTTTGGTTTTGGTCCTATAGCTGGGCTGAGGCAAAAAATTGCATTCTCTGGATATCCTGAAAAGCCCCATTATTGATTTTATTTTTGCAATTGATTCAGACAAGATTGCATAGAGCTGCAAAAAAGTTTATCAAAAAGTAAAAATGTGCTTCAGACAGCAAGAAAGTGTTTCTTAAATATTGTATGTAATGTTTCATAGTTACTATTAAAGTTAATATTTTTTCTTCTATAGCATCATGAGACAAAATACTAGACATAGTACGTATCTGTAATAGATTATTAATAAATAAAAGTCTTGTACCTTTCATCCTCTCAAAATAAGGGAAAATTATCACAGTTCGATAGAAACACACTGCAGAACGTAGTTTTTGTTTTAATCCAGTCCGCCAATGCCCTGATGTACGACGCGGTCCACGTGTTCGCCCACGCTCTGGAGGAGCTGCTCTCTATCGAGGGGTTCCAGCTGGGCAAGCCAAGCTGCAACCGTCCCAGGGCATGGCCGGCGGGGGAGAGGATCATGGCATACATGAAACAGGTCGGCGGAACCAGATTTCCCAGATATGAGGAAACGATTAAAAAAAAATTCTTTTTCTCAGAATGAGCATGTCGGTTTGACGGGAGAAATAAACTTTGACGACGAAGGCTTCAGGACCGACTTCCAGCTGGACTTGCTGAACAAGCACAGGGACAACATGCTCAAGATAGGCACCTGGACGCTGGACCAGGGCGTCAACCTGACCATGACGCAGGCGGAGGTCGAAGAAAAGAAGTTCGACAAGATCCAGAACCAGACACTCAGGATCACCACGTGGAAGGTGAGTGCAGTACTTGTACATCTGTATGGCAATATTTGAGGACCTCTTGTCAACTTGATTGGCCTCCTCCCTCCCATCCCAGAACACTCCATTCATCATCCCCATCAAGCGTCCGAGCGACGTCTCCGTGGATGTCTGGGACAGGAAGCCGTTCCTGTCCAAGTACAAGGGATACTGCGTCGACCTGGTCGCAGAGCTGGCCAAGCTCAAAAACCTCAAGTTCAAGTAGAACATCTTACGAGATCGTGACAATTAAGTAAGTGGACGTCCTTAATTGAACTCTTCTCTTCCCTTGTGTGTGCCCAGGTACAATTTTCAACTGGTCGGTGACAAGAAGTACGGCTCCTTCATAAACGGGGAGTGGAACGGCATGATCAGGGAGCTGAGGGACAGGGTGAGGAAGCGCTCTGTCCAACTTCTACTAAAGCTTCACTCACTCTGTGTCCTTGCAGAAGGCCGATCTGGCCGTGTTGGACCTGAGCATCACCAAGCAGCGCCAGGCGGCTGTCGACTTTACCATGCCCTTCATGAGCACCGGAGTGGGCATCCTGTACAAGAAGAAGAAGCCTCCGGCCAACAACCTCTTCTCTTTCCTCTCCCCGTTCGACATGACGGTGTGGATCTACTCCGGCACCGGCTATCTCGCCACCTCAATCCTCATGTTCCTGGTGGCCAGGATCACCCCTTACGAGTGGGAGAACCCGACTCCCTGGAAGGAGGTGGAGGAGGTGGAGAACATCATCACCTTCTCCAACTCCATGTGGTTCGGCATAAGCTCCTATCTGTGCCAAGGATGCGACATTCTTCCCAAGTAAGGCTTAAAGTTACAAGTATCCTAAACACCCGTAAATCATAGGTACTATAGGATATATGTGTTACATTAACAAACAAGCACCTTCTTTATTTTCACTATTAATATGTCTAAGGGCCATTTCCACCCGCATGGTCGGCGGCATGTGGTGGTTCTTCACCCTCATCATGATCTCGTCCTACACGGCCAACCTGGCCGCCTTCCTCACGGCCGCCAAGATGGAGGGGGACATCAGGAGCGCGGAGGACCTGGCCAAGCAGACCAAGGTCAAGTACGGGACCTACTGCTGCGGATCGACCAACGCCTTCTTCCAGGTAAAGTTCCGGCCTTTGGCGCCATCGATTTTTTGACACATAATAATGTTGAGCATGACCCGCGTCCAGGGCTCCACGCTGCCCACCATCCAGAAGCTGAACGGCTTCATGGAGTCCGCCAAGCCGAGCGTGTACACGGACGGCAACAAGGAGGGCATCGAGCGGGTGATAAAGGAGGACGGCGGATACGCCTTCTTCATCGAGGCCGCCTCCATGGAGTACCAGCTGGAGCGGAAGTGCGACCTCATGCAGATCGGGGGGAAGCTGGACAGCAAGGGCTACGGCATCGCACTTCCTCCAGGTAAAGCGAGCGAAATCACATAAAAAAAATGTAATGTAACAGGGGGTTATTCACGAAAAAGTAGACACCCTCTGTATATTTTTCTCTTGAGGAGACCCCTGAACAGCTGTAGGTACATAACTAGCTCTCAAAACTACTGTAAATGCTTTTCCTGAGCTGAGACAACAGAAAGAAGTCGCCAGGAGCCAAATCAGGGCTGTAGGGTGGGTGGGGAGGGGGGGGCGAGAAAGGCAAAAGCATTTTCTCTTTTGCCGTTTTTCTCCTCCTCTTTCTTCCCCACTACTTAACAACGTGTTCTTTTCAGGAGTATCTCAAGTAGGAGCCCTAAATTTGAGAATTGCAGCACAACTGTATATTTTCCATAAAAAAAGTTGTTTTAAAGTTTCGTTTATTAAGCGTGCAGAGCAACATTTCAAAAGGACAGCTTTTTTTATCATATGCAAAATTACCCTCTGGTGTCGACTTTTTCATGGATAACCCCTCATATGTACTACACATTGTAGTAGTATACCGATACAGATAGTATGTCAAATATAAAGTGACTTCTTTCCTTCTTCTCATCCAGGCTCTCCATACACAAAGGTGATCTCCGACGGGATCTTGGAACTGCAGGAGAAGGGCACCCTGGCCGTGCTGTACAACCGATGGTGGAAGGAGAAGGGTGGAGGAGGCAGCTGTGGGGTAATGATACTACAATGAAGAATCCAGAATATTATGGTGCTAGTTACCGTATATGGAAAAAAAACATATATACAACGGCTTGTGTTCGTTTTTTTCAGACGGTGAGGAGGACACCTTGGCGTCCATGGAGAAGGACTCCTGCAATTTACGGTTCACGTGTAAAACCTGTTCAAACATCCGTTCTTTTTCTCTCAGGACGAAGGCGTGAACTCTGACCAGCTTGGCCTGCCAAACCTGGGCGGGGTGTTCATCCTGATGCTGGTCGGCATGATCGCCTCGGTCGTGTTGGCATTCGGGGAGTTTATATGGGAGAACAGGCTGCTTGCATTTACGCCGGAGGTGGGTCCCAAGATTAAAAAAAAAGTCTTGCTATGCCACAACTTATTATCTTTTGCTTGTTCCTTGCAGAAGTCTCTCTGGCAAGCCATGCTGAAGGACCTAAAGTTCGCCGTGGACGTGAGACAGGGTGACTCAAAACCTGTGCCCAAGGAGGAGGAACAGGGCGGGTCCAAGACGGATTCGAACGCGCCAATGATGAGCGAAGGTGGAGGAGGAGGAGGAAAAAAAAGATGTGGGAAATCGAACGTGGCATCTTTTTTAATCCTGTTTCCAGTGGGTGAGAGCGCCTCCCACCACACCTACGGCGTCATCGGCGACAGCTCCACGCAGGCCAGCAACAACAACGCCGCGGCGGCGGCGCACAAGAGGCGCGGCGGGGCGATGGCCCCGGCCGCGCTGGGCGAGTACGCCACCTTCGACGACGAGGAGGAGGAGGACAGGCCGGCGTCGGCGCCGGCGCCGGCGAAGCAGAACAGGTCGCCGCTCCCCCCGACACCGACGCCGACTCCGACTCCGACTCCGACGCAGCAGCTGGTGGGCGGAGCGGACGGAGGGGGACACATCGCAGTCATTAACGGGCCCTACAGGGTCTGAATTAAAGGGCAAAGACAGCAAAGTCTCTTTTGGGAAATACTAAATAATGCCTCGCTCAACCAACTTTTAAATTTATTAAGAGTTCTTGAAGAATACATTGCACTCTGACCATACCACGTATACGATGATCTCTCTCTCTCATTTTTTTTTGTAATGCAGTACCTACGTACGTAATGCGCTGGATAAAATGAGCAGGACGCGTGAAGTGGCAGGTTCTAGTTACGTGGTTAGAGAAGAAGGAGGTTGAGAGGAGAGAGCACCAAAGTCGGAGTCAAAGGAAGGGTGGATGAAGACGTGTGCTTCCAAGACTGGTGGTTGGTTACCTGTGGACGTCCGCCTCCTTCCTCCCCCCCCCCCACGGTAGGTGGGACTCAGCAAAAATTTCTGGACTGAAAGTGGGGTTGTCGGCCTGAGTTTGTTAATGCTGTTCTCCGACATTTAAAGCTTGAGCGCAGCACCCGTCACAGTCTGGCCAAACAGGTAACAACGTTAATTTAGAATCAAGTTTTTTCGCTGTTTTTTATATAGTACTATAGTATGTGTACAGTACGTAATAGGCATAGACGACAAAAATTAATGAATTTTGTACTTCTTTATGTTTGTTAACCAAGATTTTAGTACCAAAATTAACTAAAAATCTTAGTACACATACATAATTGCTATTACTACTGACCCAACTCAGGCTTGCTTGGTTAGTACAGCAGCAATGCAAGTTGTACAATGTAATGAGTTTTTTTTCCTATTTGACTTAAGCTAAACGAAAAAAAAATCGGTCTAAATTAAACATACGTAGGAAAAAAAATAGAGTTCAGTCAGACATGGTGAAAAAAATGAGGGGAAAAAGTGTCAGGACAATATTGCAGTAAAACAAATTGTGATAATCTCGTGCTATCTTGTGAGGACAACCACAATTAATGACAAATTTCGCAAATTAACTTCATACCTGTAGATTAATTTCTCTTTTAGGTTCGGCGTTGTTATATCTAATTGGATATTCTGAAGAAGCGGATGATGGTGCTCTGATATCAGACGGCAATGGATAGGCACATCTTACGCTTTGCTTTCCTCCTCCTCTGCTTCCTCCTGACCTTCGCCTCCCGGGAGGCCGGAGGGGAGGAGGAAGACGCCGGAGTCTCCCAGAAGGCGTCGACGCAGGACCAGCCGGCGTGCAAGGAGAAGCAGGAGTGCCTGCAGCTGGAGCTGGAGAGCTGGCTCAGGGCCGTAAGGGAGCCCAAGGTGCAGCTGACGGGATGCGACGAGGTCGGAGAGGACGGCGCGAGGGCCAAGGCCGGGAATGGGGAGGTCGACCCGGTCTTCGCCGTGGCCAAGAGTTGCGACGAGAAGGGCGCCATCTGGCACTACAAGTACGTGGGGGCCAAGGGGAAGCGCAAGACGTTCAAGGGCAGGGGTAAGCTGCTCTTCTCCAAGCACTCCTCCCCTCCGCACGGCTACGACTACGGCATGAAGTCGGGGATATGCCTGCTGCTCCCGTCCGCGGAGGTCTCCGGTGTGGAGGCCACCTTCGACGAGAAGGGGGCGCCGCAGGGCGACGGGGCCGTCTCCTACCACGACGGGAGGGTGGTGCGTGGCACCTTCACGGACGGGCGGCTGCACGGGATGGCGCGAGAGTACGAGCCGCAGAAGAACAAGGAGACCAACATGGAGAAGGCCGAGAAAAGGCTGCGCTCTCTGGCCCTCTACAGGCACGGTGAGGTGGACGCCGCCCAGTGGATCCTTAGGGAGGACGGCCTGGCCCTCTTCCACCCGGTCGGGAAGGAGGGACTGACGCTGGCCATCATCCCGGCTCCAAGCGCCAACGAGTCTGCACTATACGTCTTGGGAAAGCTCGACGAGGAGGACATGATGGTGGGAGCCAGCAAGGCCAAGTTCGTCGACCTGGGGGAGAAGGGTTGCCTGAAGGTGCCAACCGTGGTACAATACGGAGACAGGTTCGACTTTGACCTGGAGGTGAAGAGCAAGGTGAACGCCGCCACGGCCAAGTTCATCCGCTTCTTCGAGACGATCGCCAACGAGAAGACCCCGCTGAGCGACACCTACAGGCCGCACTCCGACCCGCCAGACGCCAAGACAGCCAGGAGGCTTATAGAGTTTCTAGGGCAGGACGGGAAGCAGGGGGGCCACTTCTCGGTGCTCACCCCCGACGGGGAGGGGAAGGTCATCGCCGAGGGGAGCAGGACAAAGGGGGACTTCCCCGTGGGGCTGCAACACATCAAGTTCCTGTCGGACTGGAGGAGGCGGGACGTCATCCCAATCGCCGAGGAGAAGAAGGCGGCCGCGGAGAGGGCAGAGAAGGCGAGGGAGGAGGAGCTGCGGGAGCACAGGGACGCGCTCCTCCAGGATGCTTGGGACACCCTGGGACCGGAGGTCGAGAAAGTCGAGAAGGACTCCGTGGACAGGGGCGACAAGGAGGGAGGAGGAGGAGACGACAGCGAGGGAGACCAGGAAGCGGACGAGGACCTCAGCCGGAGCGAGAGCCTGCTGAACAGCACCCAGACCACCGACATGAGCGAGGAGCAGTACGAGAGCTACATGAACGAGTTCCTTCCTTACGAGAGCCTCCCACTTCGCCCGCTCGCCTGGGCGAAGAAAATTGTGGAAATCCACGGGAGACTGGACGACTCCGGTCTGCTCCAGGGCCCCGTCACCGTGAAATATGGCGATGGGTCCTCCCTGGAGGGCCTGGCCGTGGACAGCGTCCTGCACGGCATCGCGCGCCACCTCGATCCCGTACTCAAGAAGGGGCGCCGCAAGCGCTACGTTCGCCGGCAGGTGGACAACGTGGTGGTCACGATAAGCTCGGGCCTGACCCACTCCAAGGAGGAGCTTCCCAGAGAGGTCAACTTTGTCGGCAGCTACAGGAACGGCTACATTGACGGGCCCGGCTGGAGGTTCTTGGTCGGGGGCACCTTTCTCTTTGGCGACATGAAGAAGACTCTGGGGTTCACCACAGAACACGGGGCTTATATTAACCAGGACCTCGAGACTTGCTACCTCGGCCAGTTTGTAGAGGGGAAAATGATGTCTGGCCAAATGTCCAAGATTGTAGGGGGCTCCGTCGACGTGACCGGAGTGAGGGTTCCCAAATTTCAAGACCCAGAGCCTTCTAGCACTGTCTACCGCTACGTGGAGCAAGAGAGAGGCAAACTCGTGGATCCTCTGGTGCCAGACATCACCGAGGAGACGTGGGTGTACGTCGCACCTTCCACCCTTGGACCAGAAGCGGGAGACGGGGTGTTTGCCAAGCGGGATATCCCCGAAAACACGGTAGTGGCCTTCTACGGCGGGATGCGCTTTAACCTCTCGGAGTGGAACAGCACAAAATCTGTGGACCCGCACTACTGGATGAAGGTGGAGGGTGACAACAGCGTGATGCACCTCCCTGACGAGCTTGGCAGCAACATCACCAAGTACAGGGCCACCCTGGCACACAAGATCAACCACAGCTTCAACCACTGGAACTGCCTGTTCCACAGCCTGGACCACCCACGCTTCGGCCTCATCCCGGCAGCTCGTGTGGTGGACAATGTCCCTGAGGGTCGCGAGCTCCTCTGCATGTACGAGTACGAGTACCACCTGGCTGCGCCCTGGTACCAGGAGCTGTGGAGGAGGGATATCGACTCCGACTTCATCTACGGGCCGTTTGGTCACAGGGGGCAGAGGAAGAACACCAGCGAGCCCATCGTCCCACTGCTGTCCAATGGAACCCTGTACAACCAGTTCTACAGGCATGCCGTAGAGGTCCTGGGCTTGGATCCAGTGACATAGAAGTACTGTACCATGCTACAGGAAAGCCTTAAATGGGTTGGGTGTGCAGGAATGTCAGTGATTGTGCGTATTTTGGGGCTGTGTCAGCCAAGCTATTGGCTATTGTTGAAATTAAAGTTGTCTCTGGAATTTATATCCAATCTGTATATATGGCTGGACTTAGTCAAAGTTCTTTGATCCACCTTTTGTATTTTTTTCCTGAGAAGTACCTACATACAGTAAGCAGAACAAAAACTGAAGTTAGCTATACTTTTAAGCTAATAATTTCCTTGATAAAACTTCTATTTGTTTATTTGAATAATTATCAGATGTGATATCAATGATCAGAAAATCCTGTTAGGGAGCAAAACTGACTGAAACGAAAATTGATTGATTGATCAGAATGGAATCATATTTTATGGATTAAGCCTGTGAGAAGAATCTATGACAGCAAAGATAACAATTTTAGTGTACTTTTTAACATTTATATTGCTTTTATATTATTATTCTAGAACATTTCATCTCTAAGGCTAACGTGACTCTGGCATTTCAAGGAAGAGTAAGTGCAAATTAACAAACTACTAGCCTAAAGCTACCCGCCTTGCTGGGTAAAATTTTGCAATGGCCAAAGACCAAATTACGACTCGCCACACTGGGAGGCCTTCGGCCTCCCAGTGTGGCTCGTCGTAC
>JAAUYM010073966.1_pt1 | contig 14801 bp, 13 predicted proteins | sample 7278001 | NCBI WGS metagenome assembly JAAUYM01 (sample SAMN14350224, study PRJNA611818) | marine sediment metagenome | isolation source: surface marine sediment (1.8m) | place: French Polynesia: Moorea | collected 2018-08
AGCGCCTCCTGGACGAAGGTCTGAGGAGAGAGCTGTCCAGGCTGATCTTGGAGGCCGTGGAGACGGAGCTAACGTTCTCCGGGTCCAAGTCCAAGGTGAAATAAGTACAAATCAACAAACTCGACATTTTAAAGTTATCTGCCCCTTTTTTTTCAGGATCCTGGTCTGCTCGAGCGACTGGATCTCTTGGGGGTGCGGCTGCGCGGCCTCCACTCCTCTCTGGAGGCCGCGCAGGACCTGATTGGGGTCAATGGCCTGCGGATGTGGGCGGAAGAGCTGGGATTGGTGGTGGAGACGGCCCTGGACAGGGAGGAGGAGGAGATAAGCCGCAACAGTCGGGATGCGGAGAGAGAGGAGGAGGAAGACAGCGCCGGGAAGAAGAGGAGGAGCTTCCTGGGGAGACTCTGCGACGAGCTAATCAGGGTTACCAGTCCGAGGTGAGAGAAAAGCAAATATGTGGCTCTTGTCACAGGTTTGCCAGTGTCTTTCTTTAAATTTGCACAGAAACACGGTGTTTGTTCCGTCGGTGCTGTCCTGGTTTGACAGCCGCCACTCCCACCTGGAGAACTTCTCCGAGTGCGTGTGCGCGACCGACCTGACCGCCGCGCTGGAGTCCGCCGTCCATGTCGCTGGCGTCTGCGCCCTGGACAGGCTGCTGGGGCTGAGGGCGGTCGCGGTGCTAGCGGAGAAGGTCTTTGGCGTGCTGGACTCGACCCTGAGGCGGGACAGGTCATGGTCGGACGCCGTCGATAACCTCGGCAACAGTCTCAACCCGGTCGAGAACGTCATCGCCCAGCCAGCAAAGTAGGAAGGAAAATCCTTCTCAACAGGAGTTCGGGAAATCCCAGGCGTGAAATCCCTCTCATCGTCCAACATTTGGTTTCTCTAAAAATTTCGTCTTTTCATTTTTATTTTTCAACCAGATTCTATTCGACTTTCACGGGTAAGTCTCCAAAGCTGCTCAACTCCCTGGTGGATTCCATCGTGTCCGTTGGGCAGCTGCAGCTCCTGAGGGGACAGATGGCTCACAGACTGTCCCTGTCGGCCAACTTCGACGCCAAGAACCTCTACACGTCGCTGAAGACGATGAATCAGTGAGCGCCTAGTACGACCGTACGAATGTTGGTTTGGCATATTTTATCGTATGTTACAGGGCCGTTATGCTAAGCATGAAGAAAGTCTTGGAAGACGGTGACAAACGAAACAGCAAGAACAAGAGAAGTCCTCTGCTGTTCGAGCTCTCCTCCCACCTGCAGAGATGCGGCTTGTCCGAGTGTGGCCACCAAGTAATATATTTTATGATACCTTTTTAGTTTAAATGGAATGTCGCTAAAGAAAAGAGTGTCCACATGGTGCATAGGTTTACGTGAACGTGAGGCCGCCGCCCAACAGTGCGGAGCTCCTCTTTCTCGTCGTCATAACCGCCCTCTCCAAGGCGACCTACTGTTCGCAGGCTGGTGAGTCTGGACGTCACTCTGGTTAGCTCGTAACTTCATCTCACGCCGTTAATCTTCATGCTCTGCTCAGGTGGTTTAATCGGCAAGAAACACCAGGATCCCCTGGACGGCCACGTCTTCACGCTGGGATTCGCTTGCGTTTTAAGGTAAAGGCTTCCTGTTGCTTTGGAATTAAGTGAGACTATGTGCGGGATGTCAATTTTCTTCTCCAGACAATGTCCCAACTCGGTGGCTGACGCCGTGGTGGCGTACCTTGCGCAGTACATACGATCATTCTCGGAAGCAGCAAGGTAAAAGTAAATTAGAATTTTCTTCACTATCTACTCGTACCTCCACTAGTAAACAGAGTAAAAAACCTCTACTGTAGCAGTAAACGTTGAGCTGCTGTTACATTAAAAATTCAACTATGATGCCATTAAATTGATAAAATTATACAGTGGAACTTGGATAAGGTGGGGAAACGGTCCGGTTTTCCCATTATCTGAGTTTCCTGTTAACCGAGCTGCCTTATGCAGCAACAGCTTAATTCTGTTTCCTAGAAAAGTTTAATTAACCGAGATTTTCGATTGACTGAATCCCGTAATTCTACTTTGCTGCAGCCTGTCCACCTCCTCCGCTTTATCCGACCCATCCTCCTCCCACGAGACCCAGACGGCCGCCGTCTTCCTGGAGACCTTGTCCGCGGCGAGGAAGGAGGCAGCGACGGCGGCGGCGGCGCACCTGCCCAGCGAGGCGCAGACGGAGTTCGCCACCGCGGCCAAGTCGAGGACTTCTTGAGAGTTGAGGAAGACACAGTCGAACGTAGATTTAGTAAAGTCGGCGGTTTTTCAGAGAAAAGTTTCCTATGAATCGAGGTTCTTTACTAAACCGAAGGCCATTCTAGGCTAATGAAAGTATGTTGGTAACCAGAGAAATCTTTACCAAGTTGAACTTCTTTACTGAATCGATATTTACTATATATCGAAGTTCCACTGCATTGTGATGTACGTAGTAGTACTTGTCAGAGCTAAACTGTGATCATGACGCTCTTTTTTTGGATTTATTCAATAAAGTCAAATAAAGCCGTGATCTTTTATGTTCAGTCCGATGACTTCTTTGCGCCGTGCGCCTCCCTCGTCCCCTCCCTCGTCTTCGTCTCGATTTCCGCCTTCTCCAGCGCAGATTCCAAGCAGATGTGCACCTTGAATTAAGAAAAAAAAAAAAAAAAAAAAAGAACCCCGTATTAAGTCACACATCAAAACGTTAAATTTAACGAAGAAACCACACATGATGACGCCGATCTACTGTAGAAGGAAGCCAATTTTCCTACCTTGGATGACTTCCTGGAGTCGTCCTTGATGTAGACCCGCAGCTTCTCCAAGTCCGTCATGCCCGTCTCGGCGGCACGGGAAGAGGCGCTGTCGGGATGCAGCAGAGCGTAAACCTATGGAAAAACATGCAGTAAAAACAGCTTTACAGCCATTTAACACAGAGGTTCTCGGCTCATAAGTCGCGATCCAAAAGTGGATTGCAAAGCTCTGAAAGGTTGAAAAGCCCTGGTTAAACGAGTCGCCCCGACTAACCCTGACGAGGGAGTGCGCGTCCTCCATCCGCCCCTTCTGGAGGTAGTGCACCATGAGGTCATCCGCCCTCTCTTGCCAGACCAGGTGAAACACCATGGGTCCATAGTGTCTGGTGGAGGAGAGGACGTCGTACTCCCCGCCCTCATCTATGTGGTCATAGACGGCGGCGGCAGTGCGGAGGAACACTGGATGATCCGGCTCGAATTGCACACAGCTGCGATCCAGGATGTACTCGTACCTGGAATGATTAAAACATCTTGTAGTGCTTAATACGTATAAAGTACTAGCTTGAAGCTACCCGCGTTGCTGGGTAAGATTTCGCAATGATAAAAGACCAAATTATGACTCGCAACATGCCTAAGCTCGCTTCGCTCGCTAGCTAAAAGTTCAATTTTATAATTTTGGGCTTTTACTGGCCGCCACCAAATTACGACTCGCCACACTGGGAGGCCTTTTTTTCGTGGTATATGGCATCATATAACAATAACTTAATAACAAACTCAAGTTCAATAAAACAATACTGGTGAGGTTGTTCATGTTTTCTCACTCACCTGTCTGCTCTGAGTATGTCCTTCAGCTTGTCCGGCTTAAACATGTCCGGCTCGTCCAACTTTCTCCCCTCCACCGGGAAGTAGACCTGGTTCATGCGGTCCCGCTCCTCCCACCCGGCCTCCCTGAGAGTCCCGTCGGCCTCCCTGACCACAATGACGCGGTCGCGGTCATGGACGCCGTAGGTGATGTCGGTGAACACCAGCCTGTGTGCGTCGTGTCCCTTGAGCGCGTCGTCCCTGTCCAGCACCCTGGGCTCCTCCTTCCTCTCGTCCATGACCGGGGGCATATGCAGCTTCTTGGCTGCCACCGACATGGAGCGGGCGCGCAGCTTGGACAGCTCCTCGTCCGTGACCAGCCTGAAAAAAATAATGGCACGTTGAATCTCGGTGATTCAACGTAGGAGTGGTTGTAGCCTGTGCTAGTAAAAACTATAAATAACGTGCTTAACGATATTTTTTCCTCCTGTGTATACTGTACGTACGAAAGCAAAAAAATAAATTGTAATAATTCAAATTTCGGACATATTACAACTATCTGATAGTTCTGCTGTGTAACATATCAGATGCCATATTCTAAGGCTTTTTAATATCTGAATAAGAGTATGAGATAAAAAAATGACTTTAAACTTTACTAAAGTCATTGAAGCAAAATCTGGCAAAAATTCACTTGCTTTTGTAATGCACCGTACGTAAGACTTTTCAAGATACTTTGGAAGTTGTGCATTCTAGTACCGTAGATACCTAACTATTTTCCTACCCACCCCATTCCACCTACTTGTACTCTGGCGGCGTGATCTTCTGCCCCCTCCGGGCGGCCCTGAAAACCTTCTGCAGGTCCAGCCCGGTCTGCATCCGCAGCTCGGCCTGCACTCGCGGGTCGAAGAAGACGGACGCCTTGAAGCGGGGCGAGACCTCTCCTTGTCGGTCCTCCTCCTCCTCCTGTCGGCTCCTCCGCAGTCGGGAGGCGGAGAAACGCCTCGTCGAGAAGCTGAATTAAGACAAATTGTATAAAACAGACATTTGACGCCTCAACTTCCCGACTAGACATAGACCTTGTCTCGTTAATACATACCTGACACATTTCAAGGATAATGGTAACTTGCTGAGTACTTTATAATAACTTTACATTTTTTCTCTCGAAACATACACATGTTTTATACATACACGTATAAAACATTAATTAAACACAGACTTTCGGAAAACAAAGTTGGCAATAGCAGTCCAAAGAGACATATGAGCATAACTAGGCCAAAACGGCAACAAATTTACCGTGCCGGCTGTCTCGTGGGGTAAAAACAACTATTTCAGGATCTTTTTCTCACCTGGAGACGCGGAGACTTCTGCTGGCCTGGAGCATGCTTCCAACGTCGGAATATATTTTAGCCACTTTGAAGGATGAAAACTATATATTTTTTTTTGGGTCCCGAGGATAATCCAATAGAGGTCGAGCAGTTGACGTGACTAAACTAAGAGAGCACGTTCGCCATCGCCAGCAAGAAGTGGGACACCAGCAACCTCGCGCGGTTCTGCTCCACCGTGAAGGTGTTTTTGTTTGTAATTTGCAATTGCAACACGAGACAAAGAAGAAAGATTCTCTCGCAACCTCCTCCTAGTGTTCAAACTAGTACGTGTATAGTTAGCAGATCAGTAGTCGTGTTTTTTTTCTCTGTGAATACTAGCTAAATTTACTGATCAGCCCATTAATTGGAAGCAAAAATTCAGAGTCTGGGTCTTTTCAAAAAGTTCGTGCAACGCCACACTCTAGATAGTCTTTCCTTTAACTCTATTCTTACATTGGCTGAAACTTAAGGTAATTTATAAAAACTCATTGGAGTTAGAAAATCTTTACTTTTTATATATGCATAACCTACTCTCGTGCCCAACAACAGAAAAGAAACACGGGACATGCTTTCGGAGAACAGCACATCTGTATAGGTATGCTGATCTGTTAACAAGAACCTTTGGGAAAAAAAACCAGTAAAAAAAGTCCACAATGGCCATAACGTGCTACCAGATGAAACCTTTGCTTACAAATGCCCCTTTAGTAAAAGCGGCCAACTTTTGTTTGCAATCATTCAATCCTCTGGTCCGTACTAGTTTTGCCATGATCCTCCTCAATCCATCTCAAGATAAATCAACTGCGTGCCTCTGGCAAAAACAAGCCAAAATGAAAGAGAAGTCCTTTAATGGAAAAGTAATTCTTTATTATTTTGTCTGGAAACTGCAAAAGGATGCAACTGTGCTGCAAAGTGCACTTGTGACTACAGACATTGTGACCCAAAAAGTAGTGAATAAATTGAGGGGTACCCCCCCCAAAAAACTTCCTTCCTGCCCAAGCAATTAACCCCTGATTGGCCGCCCCCAATGCTCGTGTTCAAATAAGGGCGGTATGATCTGACACTGCTGCTGCTGCTGCTGCTGCTGCTGTTGTTGGCCGATGACTTCATGCTGCTGCTGGAGTGCACTGAATGCCTGTTGTTCTTGCTGCCGCTGCATGTAGGGTTGGGCTCCCACTTGTGGATGTAGGGCGGGGTTCTGATGCGGCGACGGGGAGTGGAAAGGTTGCTGGAGCTGCCAGGGCAGCCAATGTTGCTGCTGCTGCTGCTGCTGCAGGAGCAATTGCTGCTGCTGCTGCTGCTGCTGGTGGGCGAGTACCAGGTGCGCCTGCTGCTGGTGCTGCTGCTGCTGCGCGCTTGCCGCGGCGACAGCGGTGAAGGCGCCCATGACGTGGGCCATGGCGGTGTCCCCGCCCGCGCGGACGGCGGCCATCGCCAACTCCGCCTCCACGCGGACGCGCGCCACGCAGCGGGAGGTCTCCTCGCGCAACAGGAACAGGGAGGAAGACGACAGCGGGGGAGACGGAACAGGAGGAGGAGGAGGAGGGGGAACACCTTCTCCCTGCCCCTGTTCGGTGTCCTCGGAGACGTCGGGAGAGAAGGGAGGAAGCGTCGTCAGACTGAAATTTAAATTGCAGTTACAACTTTCCACCACCTTGCACCCTCCCTCCCCAACGGCTCCCTGCTCACCCGACCACTTCTTTGCTCTCCGCAGAGACGTCCTGGTCCCTCCTCCCCCTGTCCGGAGTGCTGCTCAACAGCCTGTCCTTGTCAGGGCTCTCGTCCTCTTCCTGACCCGGCGCCCCGATTCCCAGGACGAGTCTCCTGTGCCTACAGTTCCTCCCAGGGCCCTCGGGCCCGTAGTACCAGTCCTTGTAGTCCTCAAGGGGCTCCAGACCTCGCAGTCCCATCATTGTCGTCGCCGACGGCGCTTCCGCTGGCGCTGAAGAGGAGTCGCCCGTCGGCGGCGGCGTTGGTGTAGACGGCGCCTGCGCCTGCGCCAGACCCCTCGACCAGAAGAGCGACGTCATAGCCTTTCCCTTGGTGGACCTCTTGTCAAGGTCAGAGGTCAAGGCGTTGAGAGCGTGGTCGTCGTGAGGATGACAAATGAGAAGTGACGAAAGTTCTCTTAAGTCTTGACTGAATATATGTAAAGAAAACATTTGTTTTGATTTCTTTCTTTCTCGTTTTACTTTTCTCGGCCATCAAACTTTCTACACCGTGGGCCAAAAAAAAAACTCTCTACAAAATATTGCTCTACCATACTAAAAGGTTATTTTATTGCTGCTTGATAGCATTCTTTGACCTGAATAACGCGATAATGCTACTGCCGTCATTGACAGGCAGCACAGATTTTGGAAGCATAATTTGGCCCGCGGACACTTAGTTTTCAAAAGCTTGTCTTCATCCCTTTCTTGTCCTGTTTCTCTCTCTCTCCTCTCTTGGATTCTTCTGTTCTCGCTTGTATCCAGAAAGTCCGACCGACTTAACTTGCTTTTTCGTTGTTCAGTCATGGCCAGATGGGTTATTTTATAGCCATTTTGGCTATGAGTGACCATGTAATTGGCTGAGGAGAAACTATACCCTATTGGACGACCCATCCTCAAGGATGTGGACGCAGCCTCGGACGAGAGCCCCACAAAGGTAGCAGGACTAGGAGAGGAGACTATAAGCAAATGTCCAGCAGGTAGAGAAAGAGAGAGAAACACGTTTTGGAGATACGTGCTATATCCAATCCTGAACTTGTCTTCAAGGTTTGTGAGCTGTCTGTCCAGGACCGAAAGGAGTGGGAGAACGTCCAGGCTATGTTAATAGCCAGTATACCTAATACTACGTACAAAGAAAGATGCTAAAAAAAAGCACTTGTAGTCCACAGTATAAAGAATGGTATTGAAAGGCTTCATTCACACAACTTTCTGCATTCCACACTCAGTACAGCATAGTACTCTCGAAACAGCATTACTGCACTTTTCAAACCATATTATTATTAGTAATTATTATTGTTTCAACTGTTTTTCTTCACTGTGCGTCCGTGGCCTCCAAGACGGCGCCGCTGTAGGCCTGGTCCCAGTAGTGCTCCACGTCGTGCTTCTTGAAGAAGTCCCTCGCGAAGCTCTCGGTCGGACACTGCTTGATGCGGAGGTCCGTGAAGCTCCGCTCCTTCGCCTGACCCTGGAAACGGACGTTTGAGAATCATGGAAATCGCTTTGAAGATTCATGTAGGTAGGTACACTAGTGCTACTACACAAGCAGCAGCACCGCCCCACCTCCCAGACGAGCGCGCAGCTGTTGTCCGTCTCAGTGCCGTCCTTGTCCGTGTAGGTTTCCTCGTCCCACTTGATCCTGTGCATCATGAGCTGGCGGTACTTCTTCTGCGCCTTGGGGCCACCCTCCACCACGATGACGTTCACGTCCTCGTAGGTTACCACGCAGCCGCTCATGTACAACTGCTTGGCGTTCGTCTCCACCTTGAAGCGCTTCGACGGGTTGGACAGGTTCTTCACCCTGAGCAAGGAAATATCAAAAGTACTTTAATTGACGTCAATTAAGAATGCAGAAGGTTACGCAGCTGCCATGATGAAGACGATGACGACAAAAACCAACCAAAAATCTGACCTATAAATGGCCACATGCACCCCATAGTTGGTGTCCTCCTTCAGCTTCTTCTCGTTCTTGGCCTTCTTCTGCTCCGGCGTGAGCTTTCGCTCTGCGTTGGCTTTCTCGTGGTTGGCCAGCCTCTTGGCCATCTGCTGCCTGACGTGCGACTCCACCTTGGTCGGGTCCATGACGGCCTCGTTGCCCAGCACCCTCATCAGGTTGGACATCTTCACCTTGGGCTCGTCCGGCGGCAGAAGGCCTAGGCGGATCTTGTCCTGCTTCTCCTTCCAGGCCTCGCGCCTGTTCTGCCGGCGGAGCTTTTTGCGCTCCCTCTTGGTGAGGAAGACGGGGACGTGGACGGGCTTGTTCGGCTCCAGGGGCATCATCTGGATCGGGTGCTCGATCAGGTTGGTGATGGCGCCCTCCCTCAACCGGGAGGAGTCGTAGGGACCTGTAGAAAAGGGGAAAAGAAAAGAGCAATAGTTTTTGACGTCTTTCTCGAAGTCCTTTCCCACAGTTAATGTGTGTTTTTTTCCGTTCTTACTACCTCCTGCCTCCATGATGTGCACGTCCCACCACTCGACGTCGGGCACCCTCTCCCCCCTGGCATCCTTGGGCACCAGCTTGGCCAGCTGCGTGGCCGAGGCGATGCCGGTCCTGCGGGCCGACGAGGCGATGTCCGCCTGCAGCTTTTCCAACTGGGCCTTCATGCGGATGCGCTGACCCTCCTGCTGGAACTTGCCCGGCTCGTTGAACCTGAAGGAGCGCTTGGAGCGCTGGGCGCCCTTCCCCGTCACGCGCGGGTCGAAGAACTTGGACACCTGAGACAAGGCGCGACATGATTTACCTTAGTGGTAGGTACGCACCACCTACTACAAGGTGTTTCCTACACGCCTATGTATACTAGGTACATGCATGCACGTGCCTGCATGGCGTGCGACTGGGCAGGTCCCTCCTTGAGGTGCTCCTTCATTTCGTCCCTCTTCTTGGCCCTCAGGTTGGCCTTCAAGGTCGGGACGTGGTGCGACAGCTCGATCTGCTGCCCGCTGGCGTCCACCGTCCGCCCCTGTGCGTCAAGGGTGATCTGAGCTGGCCTACAAAACGAAAAAAAAAAGTTTGAGCAAGTGAGCTACGTGGTTGTGCCTCTTGTCTTGACCCACCTCGCCGGCACTGGAAGCTTGTCTCCGATCTTGTTCAAGCTAGACGCGATCCTCTCCTGCAGCGCCGCCAGCGTCTGCGCCTTGTCTCCTGCTCCTCCTGCTCCTTCTCCTCCTCCTCCTCCTCCTCCGCCCCCGGCCGCCGCGGCGGCTCCGCCAGGGATGGCCACGCCGGGGGGAGGCAGCGACGCCTTGGGAGACTCCACCGGCTTCTGCGGCCCGACCAACCTGGCCTGGTTGCTCTCCTTGGCCGTGTTGAGCTGCGCCATTCGCTGAGCGATCTCCTTCTTGGTCTTGTTCATGATCTCCCTGATCTGCTCCGGCGTCATCGCCTGGAACCCGCCCGCCTGCTGCCCGTTGCTCACGTCCGTGGTGGGCTTGGCGGCCTTGGCCGGCACCTCCGCCTCCCTCTCCTCAGAGCCCCTCCTCTTCCTCCCCTTGGCCGGGGAGGCCTCGTCCAGCGTGGGCAGGTCGTGCGCCACGCAGAAGTCGTCCACGGCGCAGGAGATCTTCGACGACAGCTTCGACGCCTTTCGACCCTCCATCAGTTGAGACAGCCGTCCTGACGAAAAAGTCACCACTTAAACAAAAATCTATGTCTTCCTTCCCCCTCTCTCACCTTTGATGTCTTCTGTTCCTCCTCCAGCCTGCACCACCTCCATGGCGGCCGCCAGGACTTTGGGCTCCGAGAAGCCCAGCTCCTCCCTGACAGCGGAGTGGATGGAGGGCTCCAACGTGGCCAGGGTGGAGGGGGCGAAGCGGGACGCAGAAGACGAAAGGGGCATCGTGAAGGGGATTTGCAATGAGAGGATAGGGGATAACCACACTCGTCACTCGCGTTGCAAATGTTGTTGTCTTTTGTGTGCGGTTGGTTTTGCCCTGGACAGACGCGCTGGTCCAACGTTATGCAAAACACTCACGTAACCTCCGCCTAAAAGATGTTATTATCTCTTCCATCATGTAGCCAACACTCATTACCACCATCGTGATACAAATCCAAGTGCACTGCTTCCGCTGTGATCACTTTTTTTACAAGTGAGGACTTTCATCAGTTTTCTCTTCGGCTGTCAACTCTTCCATTTTTACCACCTTCCCACACGGCGAGATTAAAGCAGATTAAACCACGAACGTGGTGTAACAAAGTACTGTATGTACGTACTCTTATGCCCACTGAGATCCATTAACTTATCAAGTAGCGCGTTCTAGTATAGGTACATATGAGGTAGGTATAGCAGGTATGTAATTCTCTTTTACACGTACTTGTAGGGATGCGCTGACAGACACATGACATAGGTAATTGCTGATTATGATATACTAAGGTATGGTTTTTCTCAATAAGTAGCGGTCTTCCTCCTACTTCTCCTCCTCCTCTTTCTTCCTTCCTCAGTCCGCGTTGACGCTGAGCTCGCTGCCGTCGACGACGACGTCCGGGCTGTCGTCGCCGCCGAACTCGACCACCAGGACGGTGACGACGATGATGATGACGGCGATGACGACTCCGCCCAGCACCAGCTGCCACTTGAGGTTCTCCCACCACATCTTCTTCTTCAGCTTGCGGGAGGAGGTTGCGAACGTGACGGAGGCCGCGTTCAGGTCGTCCGCGCGGCGGTCAAGGTCGCTCAGCTTCACGTCTCGGTCCAGCACCTTCTCCACGTTGCTTCGCATTACGCCGACCACAAGGTCGACCTAATAGATGACGGTTTTGAAAAAAAAACTTAGGGAGAGCCCACCAAGTGAAATCTATTTTGGAGGTAAACCTGTTTACCTCTCTCTGCGTCTGCTGGATCCTGGCATTGTCGTAGTTGCTTGAATGCGCCATTTTCTCCGTCAAATCGGGGTCCCTGTGTGCGAGGAAGCTCCTCTTCCTCGTCGCTCCTTTTTTTCGTCACTCGCCCCCGACTTCCCCCTCTTATCTCTCTCCCAAGTACTACGTAAGTCCTTCTTCTCCCCAGCCTGCTCTAATTTATTAGTCACAGTTTTCGGTTCGGCTGCCCAACAGGAGCGTGGAGAGACCAAGGAGAGAGAAAAGAAAGGAAGGTGGGTGTTCGTCGATAATCAGGCGAAGGAAGAAGGAAGGCCTTTATTCCCCACTCAAAAAGACCCAGGAGGCAGCTGAGGGAACTTGAGCTGCTCAGACTTGATTGCCAGGTTGCGGCGGGCAGCGCCAGGGATGGGGAGGGACGGCACGAGATAACGATAATGCCGATGACTAAAAGCATCGTCAACTGATATGCATTAATTTTCTAGGTGGAAGACAAACTGGGATCAAAAACTCCTACTATGCCAAGCCACAAGAGAAGGATGCATAACATCCTTCTCTGTCATAGTTACTACTATAGGTGCTTGCTAAATTCATAGCAGCAACAGCAGCAGCAACAAGGACGACGACATGCACAAGCTTTGTTGATTTATTGAAATCACTAGCAGTGACAACAGTAACAGGCACATGACATCAAATTATGCTGGTTGACAGGAAACAATAATTCTGTAGGATCTAGCCAACGACAATATTATGGCAGATGCAGCAAGCACACTGGCACCAGTTGATGACTAGTATGTGTGTGTGTGTAGTAGTATGAGGATGAACTTTGTCTGGAGAAGATGCAACAGCCTGTTATTGTAGGTACGTGCAGCCACTGTTGATCTGTCGGTTTAAGCGGTTTCTGAAAACTCCCACCTCATCTTTTTGCCACCGCATATCAGCAACAGCCCTCCTCCTCTCTCTTCATTTGCACAACGTAGTGAAAGATGTTGGAAAGAGAGGTTGACGGACTGAGAGAGAGAGAGAGAGAGAGAGAAAGGCCACAGCTGAACAGACTGTTTTGATTCTCCATCAGGTGAGCGGAAGAGGACGAGGGTGCTGTGCTGCCTGACAGTGGGCTGTGCGTGGATGGTGGAGTGGTATATTAAGGTAACCGAGTGGAAGCGACAGACAGACATTGGGACTGGACTGGTTTACGGGCTGTTAATTGTCAGAATGTTGGTCCGCACATCAAAAGGGACAACGGCATCAGCAAGGTGGCCATGAGCGGGGCGGACAACTTCTCCTTCTGCCCGGACCCGCTGTGGGACCCGGACCTGACCTGGAGGAACGTGACGAACCCGGACCTGACCGAGTGCTTCCGCTACACCGTGCTGTCCGCGCTTCCGCCCGCCGTCCTCCTCCTGCACCTGCCGCACTATGTCCTCGACCTCCGCCGGCGGTGGCAGACGAGGTCGCTCTTCGCCGACGAGAGGGCCGGGGGAGGGGTCCTGCACTGGGCCAGGACGGTCCTCTCCCTGCTGGTGGCCATCAGCAGCTTCGCCAAGTTTCTCTCGGACACGGCGTTCGGCAGCGACGTCTTCGCTTCTGACCTGTTCAGGGTGGCCGCCGTGGCCGTCACTTCGTGCGCAACCATCGTGCCCTCACAGTTGGACAGGCACTTTCTCAGGTGACATGGCTTTTTTCTGAAAAAAAAAAGTGAAGTGTCTTGTTTCAAAGTGCAAAAGTCACCTTGAAATATGAAGTTTGTGTGCACATATGTCCATGCATAATGCGCGAGGAGTTTGGGAAAACCCATACTTGAATAATGCGCGATTTTTTTTCAGAAAAAAAAATTGGGACTACGCAGTACTTCTAGTTTTTAATTTAGTGTTATCATCCTTGGCAAAATTTCGCCAAACTGACCAATTTAAAAATCGCTGAAAGTTACTTAAGCAATTTGATGGTGGCAAAGATTGGTTTTTGTTAATTGTTTTGGCGAAATTTTAGAAGGTGCCTGTGGGAAGACTGGGGTGGCAGACGGCGACGAAGTCTGGCAAGCCATTCCCAACCCCCCACCAGAGAGAAAATTCCAATGAAAACCTCATCGGTGCTGACGTTGTCCTACTCTTCCGTTGACCGATCAAAAGTCTGCTTGCGAAGAGCAAGATGCCCTGGAGTTATCCCCAAGATCCGGGGGCGTTCCTGATGTACGCAGCCTTGCAGCTGTTGGTCGGTCTGGCGGCAGGGTACGCCAGCGGACAGTACAAGAAGGCCGGAAACCTCCAGATGAGCGCCGCCGTCCCGGGAAGCCTCCTGTTGCTGCAGCTCCTGGACCACCTGAACGTGGCGCCCATGCCCTGGAACCACCACAGCGGCGCGGGGGGCGGGGGCGGGGGAGGCGGAGGAGGAGGCGGCTTTGGTCCCCAGTGGCGTCCCCCTAACGACCCTTACAGGCACCAGGGCCCTCCCCGGGCGAGCCCCTTGGAGGGCCTCTTCGACTTCCTCTTTAAGAACCTCGTCGTGGCGGTGGGCGTCGTCCTCGGGTACCAGCTGGCGATCAACACCACGAGGACCCCGCACATCTTCCTCACTTGAGATCGCCTCCACTTCTTCTTGGAGAAGCTCCTTGCCCTCGCGCGCGCGTAAAGACAGTCATAGTCACCTTTTCCCCCTCCTCCCTCTTCCTTTCTGTGCCACCACAGACACACGTCGGCCATGCTCTTCAACTACTGGTTCAGCCTGCTGCTGTTCACGCTGCCGACCCTGAAGGTGGAGATCGAGACGTGGGGAGAGCAGCGCGGGTTCGCCCACTCACTCAGCGTCTTCTCCGTCGTCACCTTTTGGCCTGTTGTCGCTGCACAGGTGAGAAGGGGGAGGGGACGCAAAGACCTCTTCCCTGATGCACCAGGATATACAGTAGTGTACATACGTACAACTATCGGTAATACTTTCTTTCTTTTTTTGTTTTTTGTTTTGTTTTTGTAGGTTGTCCTTCATTGCTTCTCAGAACAGCCCCCTCCTTGGGGCTCACCGGAGGAAAAGGCCTCCTTCTCATCCCACATCGTCTTTGGGTGGCTGGATCCGCTCATTCTCAAAGGATTTAGGTAGAAAACAAGAACGTGGCAATGAGTAAACCCTCCTTTTCTTTCTGCATGGTGCTCTAAATGTCTTGGGCATTTTTTTTTTTTTTTTTGCATACAGAACTACCCTGACCCAGAGAAGTCTTCCTCGCAATCCTGCCTCGCTTCACTGTGACTTGAATGGCAGGGACTTCCAGAACGTGTGGGAGCGGGAAAGAGCCTTCAATGGACTCGCCCGGCCTGTCAGTATTTGGAGGGTTCTTATCAAGGTAAGAATCCCGAGCTGGTATTAGTGGGGTCCTTCTACTAGTGCTAG
>JAAUYM010022860.1_pt1 | contig 14800 bp, 19 predicted proteins | sample 7278001 | NCBI WGS metagenome assembly JAAUYM01 (sample SAMN14350224, study PRJNA611818) | marine sediment metagenome | isolation source: surface marine sediment (1.8m) | place: French Polynesia: Moorea | collected 2018-08
ATGGCTTCATAACATTTCGGACTAAGCGAAACACTTATTTTCCTATAAAAAGTTTCTCTGTGCTACTTAAACATATTTTCTGTCTGACGGACGCAAGCAAAGAACAACACTTCCTTCTTTCCTCCGGGAATCTCCTCCTCCTCCTTCTGAGCAACGTCAGCTTTTCCCAAGGTGTGTGATGTGATCCCAACCGACTCTTCCTGACTGCAACCAGCCAATCAACGCATTTTTGTTCCTCCTTTCCCTCGCCTCCAAACTTATATGCTACTCCCTAGCTGTCCTTGCCTCAACCTTAAACGTACTGAAATAATTTTTATGGCAGCGGCAAAAAAAAGCGACCTTGAGGCCAAAGAAAATCCCCCTATTTGGAGCGCAGACAGCAAAAAAATAGCAACAGTCCATCTGACCAGGGACGAAGTGGCTTCCTACGTATAATAGTGAGTTAGAAACAAAATTCGCAAAGAGGAGACAGATGGCAGACGCGGAAATGCGCCTCTTGCAAGAGAGTGCCAAGGAAAGAGGAGAGGAGGAGGAGTTGCTGTTTGCCTGCACTGCACGCAAAAGGTCATGAAAACTTACGACGGCACAGACAGAAAAAGCTTCAGTTAAAAAAAAATCTTTTGGAATACTTTTTTTCTAAAATACCGGTAGCTTCTGTGTGGGTAAAAAAGGCCGCTTAATTAAGATTTTATTTTGAAGCCGATGGAAAAGGCAATATGTTATAATCCCTTTTTTCCCCACTTCGCTATTACTTGTCAGAAAAAACCAAGCAAATATTTCGCGCGGTTTCTGCTGCGAACAAGGCGGTCTACAACGCACAAACGGTGGTAATTATGTTGTAGATTAACTGTTAGATACAAGAGCGACTGCATAGTTGCCCATATATCACATCAGTCGCGGGGTGCATTTTACTGTGCGTAAAATCAGGGGAGTTCCAAATGCCTCTGCCATCTTCTAAGCCACTTGTTTGATAAGGCAGCAGTGGTTTTTTTTTGTTCAGAGCCCTAATTTACCGAACTGAAAGTTCACATGGAACGGACAGAAGGGAGGGGGAAGGAAGCCCGTTATACACGGAACTTTGTTGTAGGTTTACCACTTCATTTTTTCTGCACGTCCAGGTTGTTGCAGCCAAGTAATCGCAACGACAAATAATACCTCCGATTAACGAAATGATACAAGTGAGTAGAACTTGGCGAAGACCTTCTTAGACAGTCACATGGCTAGACCCACCCACCCCTCGTAGGTCGGTGGGCCACACACACTTTTCCCAGGACTTCCAACTCCGCCTGCAACGAAGGGAATGTTGGTTGGCGCGCGCGTGAGAAATGACGAAGAGAATGAGGAAAGCGAGAGGCATTTAACGCACTCACGTGCAGACAGAAAAAAGTGCCGTCGTTTAGTAGTATTGGGGTTGCTTAAACATTGTGCCAAGTCAGAGACGAGTGTCTTGTCTCAAGTCTCTGCTGTAGAAAATTTCGGATTTCAAGCATATCTCTTTCTCCATTTCAGGCGATCACTCTACGGGCGTTTGGGTCGGAGGCTCAGACAATGGACACGAAGGCAAATGGGCGTGGTTCCCCACAGGTCACCTGATCCGCACGTTCAACTGGGGTCCCTCGCAGCCGTCGGGCGGCGACCAGCACTGCATGTACATCGTGGGGGGTTTCCTCGGCTACCAGTGGGCGGACTTCCACTGCGACTTCCAGATGACTTTCCTGTGCGAGCACGACGTCAACCCCGTCTTGTCTTGGAGGAGGAAGAGGCGGAGGAAGAGGCGGAGAATGGCCTTTGGAACCATCACGGTCCCGAAGGCCAAGGAGAGGAGGAAAGCGGGAAAACGATTCAATGACAACATTTGACGTCGGCGGAGGGTCAAAATCTCCTTCCTCTCTTCCATCTCCTCCTTCGCGCTAACCCATCCTTCTCCTTCTCCTTTCTGGGATAGTTCTCTTTCCGGGTTGAGCCACGCAACCGTCGACCAGGTCGAGGTCCGGGGTTATCTGAGGCGGAAGAAGAGATGAAATGGGTCAGAAATGCGCCAAAGCGGAGGAGGGGACCTGAACGAGTTCGGAACAGGGGGGATACTACACTTCTACTAGTACAAGAGACAGTTTTCCCGGAAGAGTCTTCTCCATAAAGTGTCTGGCGGACGCTGTACGAAGGGATTTTGGAGTCAGACAATTTCCCGAATACGTACAATGTCTCGACCATTTGACGTAATCCGCAAAAGGTAAACCACTTTTTTTTTGGCGGAGAACAGAATTTAATTGCGCTTATTTAACAGTTTAAAAACAAGCCTTTCTACTAACATGATGTGTAATGAACGTTTTAATCAGTCGTCGACTACATTAAGCGGTGCTGTCATATGTTTTTTTTCTGCTCTTTTAGCGATTTATTTGAAGCTTGTATTAAAGTGGAAAAAAACTCAGCAAACTGTACGGAACTTTCTTTTCCTTCCATCCTTCCTGAACATTGTTTAAGGATGCGGGAAAGTGAAAAGCGTGAAGGAAATTGAGGGCGCAAAAATTAGCTTCATCTGCGGCTGACGGGGAGGAAGTATGATGGTAGTATAGACAGAAAGACGAGCGAAGGATGACTGACTACACTTTCTGACGGGGTTAATAAACCATGGAGGAGGGGAGGTTCGCCTGATGCTTCAAAAATAAAATAAAATGGAATAAAATCCTCGACTGGGAGTTTCCCATATGAAAGAAACAAAGACGGCCTTTAGTGCACACATGCACGTGTTCAGTACGCATGGTGCATCCATACTCTTAGGCACCGTACATACTCGTACGGACAATAGGAAGCAATTAAGAATCAATATGCTTGGCGCAGTGATAAAAAACGAATTCTTTGCAACTCAATTTGATACTTAAATGCAAAGTATGCGCCTCTTGCCCCTGACGTGGTCTCTGTAGTACCACCACACCTCTATTTGCTGCACCATATGCAGCGCAAAGAATGAGTTAACACGGAATGAGTGGGTCATAAAGTATCGGCATCCGTTTCTCAGGAAGTCCTTAATCAGGAAGCTAATTCCGCCATTTCTTCCTCCTCCTCCTTCCCCCCTTCCCGTCCGGGAGGCACCGGCGTTTCTGTCGACCGCATTAAATGCAACGGGACTACTCCCTACGGCCATCAGCACAAAAAGTACCCATTACCCAGCACTACAACGACTCATGAGTGTTTTGGAGGGTTTTGCACTAATGGCCATCATAAACGGACCATCCGAAGCAGCTCCAGTTTTAGAGCCAACGGGAAAGATTCGCAAAAAAAAGAGATAGATAGGTGGCTAAAACAAAAGATTCGGTGCTCGTGTGCGGCAGGCACAGATCATTAACTCGCCAGCAGTCTTCGCCGCTCAAGGAAGGCAGCCTCTCCTTCAGAATCCAATCGGTCTCTCACACAACAAGCAAACAAACAAAAAAAATCCAAGTTAATTGCCGCCGCCACTTCGAATCGCATTAGATCCGAATTCAGAATGATCCCGTGTGTAACAAAGGATGCGATCCAGCGGACGTCTGGCTGCACCTTGCACTTCCCTTTATAGCTGTACGTACTACCTCTAGGTATAACCTACGTAGATGGTCCTGCCTGTCCGTGGTAGCCTGTGGCCGCCTGTGGCCGCCTGTGGCCGCAGGCTACAATTCTGCCAAGCTAGGTATAATCTTTGCGCCTCCCCACTGCCCTGCCCTGTCATTCAGGGGAAAAAAACTGCAACAGTAAGGCAGTCCAGCGGATCAAATCGGAATATTGCACACAAGCGGAATTTGGAGCCATTGAGATTCTTGAAGAGAGTAGTGAGTAGGTAAATGTCTTTGCATTCGCTCTTTTCCCTGAAACGATCGACGTCCAAAACTCCAACCGGAATCTGACAGGGGAACAATCATCCAATCTCAAAATACTACCTGTACAGTACATGCATAATGTGCTGCGCAGTGTTTGCGGATTGCAGAGTAAATAACAATGCGGTAGTTGTCAATGCCTAAAGAAGCAAAGAAAAACTGAAAAGCCCCAGTAGCGTCCATTACATACCAGCTACTTCGTTCTTGTAAGTTTTTTCTACGTCTTTTGTGGAATTCTGCGGATTATTGTCCATTTTGGTCTGCTCTTACCTCTCTTTTTGCCACCTCGCTCTTCTTGGCCATTAAAAATTCTGGTCTCCTTATTAACCAACCCCTTCTCACATAAATTCCGGCTCCGAACAAGCAAGATACAAAACATCTTTTTGAACTGATGTTCGCAAATTGCCTGCTCTTATAGAACATTTCCTTTGAACTTATCCTATCTTTAAGAAGCAAACTGCAAAGTTTGTGACTATTGGATTTACATAGTACATAAAGTATAAACCATCACAACAAGCTCGTTCCTATGTGTAACAACTCTCAAGAACCCTGAATTCGAAAGTGCCTGGCGCCAAAGGCAGCAATTATGCACAACCATAATTTTACGTTTATAGACGTCTTCTTATACTGTATATGTTTGGCATTCTGTCCAGTTTTGGATCCACTCCCAGAGTTTGTGTTTGCACCATTCTGCGCACTCTTGTGCAGAAAGAGAGCATACTACGTACTAGAAGGTAAGATCATTTGTTGGCTACGCACCATCTCCTCAACTGCGTGATAATTAATACCTTCATGTTTTTATCGACTTCTTTCTTGCATTCGGCTTTCCCTTCGCCAAGGCTTCATCCCTAACTACGCATTTCATCCTCCACCTTTGGTAGCCTATCTGCGAGAGAGATCTCGCACGAATTTCAGCCACTCCTCGTTCCAATCAGTTCAGTTGGATTTTATTTCTCTTACCACCTGAACTGATCACTTTTTTTTGCCTTATGTCCTGCTTTGTCAAATGGACGGATGTGGCGGCCTAACCCAACTCCAAGAAGAAGTCCCTCCACCACATAGCAGAGGAGAGTACCACGTTTATATTTACTGTACACCTAGCATATTCCCGTGAAGAACAGAACAAGCCATTGGAAAAGCGATCGGGATATTTGGTTTAGGCATATCAGCGAAAAAAAAGAATATACGAGTATCTAGCACAAAAAGAGCTATTGCATGTAAATACGTACCTCTCATCATTGAATAATGAGGTTTGTCCGCATACGCGTACTTTCAGGCTGCTCTCACCAAAGGAATTCTTAGAAACCTCTTATGCCTGAATTTCTAGCTGAGTCGGAGAATTGGCCCAAGTCATCAAACGCCAAGAAGCATCTGTCAAAATGAGCATCAAAGGCAGTCGTCCGTTCGTTGTCTTATCTTGTTGCAGGTTATCTGATCGCCAATGAGGCTTCAATCGTCAAAATTGGGAAGGACGCTTGAGGGGGAGAGGCGCCGGCCAACTTCTAAATAGTGGGAAACTTAATGGCATGGGGAACGAGGAGAGGTCGATACCCTGCCCTACCTCCCTCCTCTTTCTCCCTAAATGACCACCTCACCAACTCTATCTATCTTAAAATGGCGCTTGAGGCAAAAACCTAGTCCTTTTCATCTCCCTCCCACCATTGTTGTACTGATTGATATCTCTGTAGTAACACTTTAGATTCATGCGAAAAAAAAATCCGGTTTGCCTGGCATTCCTCTGCTGTCTTCTGACAGGAGAGGTACGCATCCGAGAGGCCAGAGGAGGACTGCTACAAGGAGGTCTGACAATCACGCATGCACAATGAGCGACGTCGAGGATGATGGTCTTCCCTCCTGCGAAGAGGGCCAGGGCAGAGGAGGAGGAGGAGGAGGCGGCGAAGAGTCCAATGCCGGCTCCAGCGCCGGCTCCCCCGCCGCCCTTTCGCCGCCCCCATCCAAGGGGTGCCTGAAGGTACTCCCGGAGAGGAGGAGCGTCAGCCCGTCCAGGGTCAGGATACTGGAGCACCAGAACATCGTCTCTTTCGGAGGTCGGCAGGACTCAGTGGCACTCTACTACAGTACTGTAGTATACACTGTAGAAATCAGGAAATATTTTTCTTCCTTCTTTCTGCATGTTGCCAGGTGTGGACGGAAGGCATGATTCAACTGACTCTGTCGTCTCCTCCTCTCAGCACGAGGAGATGGAGTTAGACGAAGTCCAGAAGAGCCGCCGCCGTGCGCCACAGATGCAGAGACAGCATACAAAGTAAGGAGAGTCGAGTCTGCTTTCAATTACTTCTGCTGCTGTTGCTAATTACGTTGCTCCTCAGCTGTTGATTTTTTGCAGTAATATTCATACCCATTGCTGCTAAATAAAATTACCCATTGCTTGCCACCTTTCTTCTTAGGGAGTCTCTTCGAGCCCAGGGCGACCAGCAGCGCGCTGAATGCCTTAGACAGTTCAGAGAGATGTTGGTGGAGACTGCAGGGAACAAGACGTCCGGACTCACGCAGGCGGAGATAGTCGAGTTCTTAGCCAAGAAGGACGTCACCACGTGCTTCTTCAAGTTGTTCGACCACGATTTTGAGGGATCATTGGACCAGGCGAAATGGCTTCAAATTCTCAGGGGAAACTTGGCCAGGTATCCAATGCTTTTTTTGGTACATACGTACATCAGAAGTGGCTTTTTTCTTCTTCTTCTCTCCTACAGACCGACGTTTAATCACTTGAGCAATGAGGCGAAGGAGAGCTTGCTGGAGATGCTGGACTCTCTCAGCGAAGAAATCTGCAAGCAGGTCGAGTTGTCCGTAGTTCAAAGAAGCGCCAAACGACGGCAGTTCTGTCCGTGAACGCAGGTCCCCATCTTCGTGGACACCTTCCACGTGATTGTGAACAGCAAGGGCGTCACCAGACGCATCTTCAGGTTGGCGGACGTGGACGGCACAGGGGTCGTCTCGGTCCAGCAGCTCATGGACGCCATCATCACCCTCTCCAAGAGCAGCGACTCGCACGAATTCAGCGTTGCACAGGTCGCACACTTGCAGAGAGTCTTCCAGCAGTTCGTCCTGCCCGGTGACGAGGTCATGTGCATCGACCAGTTCAAGAAGATGATGGAGAGCAGCAGCGTATGTGCCATAATACAGCGCCTCTAGTAGTGTACGTACAGTAGTAGAGGTCATCTTTATTGCTGCAGGACTTCTTTGCGGAAAGGGTCTTCAAGCTGTTTGATCAGGATGGCAAAGGAAGCATTTCAATGACGGAATTCGTTGACGCCATGAGCCAACTGTCGCAGGCAGACGATTGCGAAAAGATCGTATTTCTCTTCAAGATCTACGACACCGAAGGTAAAAAAAAAAAAGATACTTGGCATAGGGGCGGGTTAGGAACTCGCCCTTTCTTCCAGACGACGGCCTCCTGTCTGACGCTGAGATTGAGTTCGTCATGAGCGAGTGCCTGAGGGAGAGTGGAATCAACTTGCCAGAGAGCGATATCCGCGACCTCTCGCAAGCCATCATCGACGAGGGAAAGGGGGATCCAGGCGAGGACGGCCTTGACGACGAAGGCCTTCCCGACAACGTCATCAACATTGATCAGCTGAAGAGAGCCTTCAGCAAGCATCCGGAGATGCTGGAAAACTTCACTTTTATGTAAGAGGCCTCTTAATCTGGCTTTGCCGCAAGTACTATGCACACATACTGTACACTGCGTGCTTTAGTGTTGACGAACTTTTTTCTTGTTCCAAGACTTTCAAAATGGTTGACCCCTCCGGGAGAAGAAGGCAAGAAAGCCTCGAGAGACCCACAGCAGGGCAAGTGGCAGACAAAGCTGTCGCATGCTGCTACCGAGAAGATGAGGGCGGCCCGCAAGAACTGGCAGTTGTACAGCTTCCTGGGCCTGCTCGCCCTGGTGACGCTCCTGATCATCATCATCAGAGCCTGCAGCTTCATCGGGATGAGGGGACTCGATGGACGCCAGAACTGGTTCTACATGACATCCAGGGCCAGCGGAAAGTGCCTGGTCGCCCACTCGGTCATCATTTTCATCCTCGTCCTCAGGATATCGCTGACTCACATGAGGAACCTGGGCTGGAACAGCCTCCTTCCTCTCGACGAGCACATTTACCTCCACAAGGTGGTCGGAGTGCTCATATTTGTCCTCTCCTGGATACACACAATCATGCACCTGCTCAACTTCTGTAAGATCCCGTGTTTGTCGTCTTCAAATTCCTCCGTTTCCGCATCCACGTCTTTCTTCCCTCAGGGATAAACGTCCAGCCAGATCCAATAAAAACCTTGGAGATGAATCGAGCCTACTGGGGGTTGCCCGAATCGATCTATGGGAATGCTTCTGTGCCCATCTGGTCGCTCGTGTATGATCCCCCGGAAGGATGTCAGGTACAAACCGACTGCACCGTAGGCAGTTCCACAGACGTCAAAAATTACAACGGCCTCTGTCAGGTGAGGTAATCTTTACGTACTGAAAATGCAATTACTTATACATGAAAGATCATGAACCCACTCTCTGGTCTGGCAAGGTGTGCGACGATCCTGGTCACGCCTTCTCGTACATCGACTGGGTCTTCACCATGCGACCTGGCGTGTTTGGCCTGATCGGAGGGCTGGCGAATCCCACCGGCGTCGCCCTCATCATCATCGACACCTTCATGACCGTCGGCTCCTTGCCCGCCATCAGGAAGTCCAGATTCGTCAGGGTATACCATAGTACAGGCAGACCGCCCAACAAAGTTATAACAAGTGTCACAGCAAGTTACCGCTAGCCACATAATTTCAATTCCAGCTCTTCTACATCATCCACCTAATGTACTACCCGTACATGATCCTCCTCATCCTCCACGCGCCCGTCTACTGGAAGTGCATCCTCGGACCAGGGGTGGTATTCCTCCTGGAGAAGGCCTACTCGGCTTACTACGCTTTTAAGGGCGAGGGCAAAACCACCGTCGTGGAAGGGATTCCACTCTCCTCCAGGTGACTTCCAATTCTTGACCGTGCCTGTGTCCACAAGTGCAACTTGTGCCTCATGCTCCCGAAGGGTGACAAAGCTGGTGGTCAAGCGGCCGCCCAAGTTCAAGTTCACGGCAGGGGACTACGTCTTCGTCCGCATCTCCGAGATCTCGTCTTACGAGTGGCACCCATTCACCATCTCGTCTGCACCGGAGCAGGTATGAACGCAAAAAAGAGAGGGTTGGGTACAATTCCTCTGCGCTTACCGGTATGTGTCACCGTCTCAATCAATTGAGGTCGACACCCTGACGCTCCACATTCGCGGCGTCGGCCACTGGACCAACAAGCTGTACGACCACTACGAGAACGAAAAGTTGGAGGGTCAGGAGCTCTTCAGGGCGGTCAAGTCTAGGTCGGATTGCTTCTCGCTAGTACTACTAAGTGTGAGGATTTTGCCTCTCAGGATGCCTCATTTCCCCATGCACTCCAGGTTGTCCCAAACACGCAATTCCCTGGCTCCCGGCGCGATCTCCTCCAAACGGCGCCAGTCGCTGGCGCCCTGGCTGGTGGCCTCCAAGCAGAAGCAGGGCGGACTGCCGGTCTTGGACGCGGTGGCCGGGCTGGCGAGCGACTCCAGCAGAGGGTCGGCCTGGGCGGGAGGGGCAGACGCGAGGAGAGGATCCATCTGGGCGGGGGGGGTGGCAGAAGACGACAGGATCATTGTGCCAAGCAGGTTTTTCGAACGACACAGGCTGGAGGTGAGTGAGGGCGGCAAGGATGCTTAACAGGTGGAACACATTTAATTGACACTACTGAACTGATGTAACTAGCAGAGAAAAATCACTTCAAGCTGAAAGCCAGTAGTCCCAATCCAATTCCTTGCTATTTTTCAGTTTTTATTGCATTTCTAACTATTTGACTTGTACTTGTTGCTGATAGCTGATCTCTTTCCTAACAGATCCAGTTGGCAGGCCCCTATGGTGCTCCCAGCAGCTCCTTCTTCCAAGCTCAACACACCGTGCTCATCGCAACAGGCATCGGTGTCACCCCATTTTCGTCCATTCTCCAGTCTATCATGTTCAGGTGGAAGAATGACGACTAAAATAAGGGCAAAGTTGTTAGTACGTAATATTGTAAGGCCTTGCTTACAGATACATGCATGTGAGGAGGACTTGTCCCAACTGTGAGTATTGTTGGACAGATGATCTTGGAAAATCTCTCGGCAACCTGACCAAGGTATCGTACCGATTCAATGACACGGTAAACAATGCAATATGTAATTAATGCCTATTGGTACAATGTAGGTCGACTTCTTCTGGATCAACCGAAGCCAGAAGGCTTTCGAGTGGTTCATAAGTCTGCTGGACAAGATGGAGCAAGAGCAGCTCAGGGAAGGGAGCAACAAGGTCCTTGACAAGTTCTTGGATTTCCACCTGTACATGACAAAGGCCCTGCAGAGGACGGACATGAGGGCGGTGGGATTGCAACTGGCAATGGACCTGTTGCATGAGAAGGAACAGAGGGATGTGGTCACCAAATTGAAGGTGCAGACGAACGCCGGAAGGCCCAACTGGAACAGGATCTTCCACCGCCTGAAAGAGGAGAACAAGGGGGAGGTGACGATCTTCTACTGCGGGAATCCGAATCTGGCCAAGGCTCTCAGGAAGAAGTGTCAGGAGTTCGGATTTAAATTTCGAAAGGAAGTCTTCTAAAGTAAATCCGTTTCTTCCTATAATCCCAATAATGAAAGACTCATGGTACAGGAAATAACTTAAAGGAAGAAGAAAAGGGGAAATGTACAGTAGATAAGTGCAAAAAAAAGTTAATTAGAAATTATGTATGAGAATGACTTAAATACCTTGCAGTGTTTTATGATCAACTTTGTCTCCTAGATAGAAATACACACTTCACTTTATGTATTTTTAAGAACATATGAGAAAAAGGGCGTGCATACGCAGTGAAGTTGGTGCAGAAAAGACGAAGCAAGCGAAAGATTCCGTCCAAACAAAACTCCGTATATAAGCATGCGATTTTATTGGCTCACTTAAAAACTGGAAAAGGTCTTAATTAACCCTTTCTTTTCTCTTGCGATTTCTTTTCCGCTTCCTTCTTCTCCTGACTTTTACTCTCTTGTCTGTCTTGCCACCGCTCTCTTTGAGGTCCTTCGACGTCACAGTATCGGCTCCTCCCGAACTGGCATCCTCCCCGGCGTCCTCGCCGTCACCCGCGCTGTCGACGGGTGGTGCCGGCGGCTCGTCCTCCGCGATGGTATCTTCATCAGCGGGTGCCGTCGATTCCTTCGAAGATTCCAATATGAATTTGATGAGCTCCTCGTCCTTGGCCGTGAGGACTTCACCCGCTTTTGGCGTCTGGCCAGGGGAGCCTTCGGAGGGTCCAGTAATGTCGTCAGAAGGGAAGTCCTCCTCCTCCTTCTCTTCCTCGGTGCCTTTGTCAACGTCTTTTCCTACGTTTGTCGTAGTGGCGGTGGGAGGCGCCGGAGATGCTTCGTCGTCGATCCTCTTTGGCTGCCTGTTCCTCCGCGGTTCGTCCGTGGTCTGGTCCGGAAAGGCGTCAAGATCGATCCTCTCCGTCGCCGACTGGTCGTTCTTCTTCTGCATCGCTTTGACGATCCGGTAGCTCTCCTCTAAGGGGAGGTTGAAGATGCTCGGGTCGAGACCGTTGGGCAGTCTGATGGAGGGCCTGAACTCACGATCCACCGTGGTTCCCCCTTGCCGGTGGCGCTGGTCCGGCGGGACGGCCTGTCTCTTGGAGGGGCCGAACAGGTTGTTCCTGATGTCTGGCGGCAGGGAGGCCAGGTCGATGCCCTCGGGGATCTGGAAACCCGGGGGGACGGTCACTCCCGGAGGAATGTTGATTCCGGGTGGCAGAGTGACGCCAGGTGGAAGAGTGATGCCAGGTGGCAAGTTCACTCCGCCTTGGGAGACGGCAGCTTGGGGAATGCTTGGTCCTGGTGGAGGGTTCAGGGCCTGCTGAACGACGTTTGGGTTGGCAGCCTGGTTGATGACGCCCTGTCCGGCACCTGCCCCTTGCAAGGCCTGACCTAGCTGTGCCTGACTGAGACCCGTTCCTGGTCCTTGTTGCCCCAGCGCGAACTGCGCCAGTTGCGCCTGCGCCAGCTGCGGCGCCAACGCCTGCGTCAGCCCGGCCGGGTTCCTCCCGTTGTCCGTCAGCTTGGCCACCTCCTGCAGTCCACCGTGCTGCACCACCGAGTCGCGGACCTCTTCCTCACCGATGCCAGACAGCTTCAGTCGAAGAGCGTTCGCGGGACTCAAACTCACCTTTGGCACAAGAGATGAGAAAAGAAAAAGAACATGACCAATCGACCCAAGAGCAGTGCTATTCAGGTAGAATTTTTCTCACTTTTGGTATCAGTGCTGGTACTGATGACTGATCCCCACTCAAGAGAAGCTGGGCCGGGGTGACTCCGGAACAGTCGTACAGGGACTTCTGCTTTGGCTTGTCAAACGGCAAACATCTGGGAAAAAAAGAACAGGAAAGGCTTCGAATATTAAAAAGTTCACTATATGCATATAAAAAGATTCTCGACGTCGACCTGTGTCTCATCTCCTTCTTCTTGACTGGATGCGGCACCTTCTTGCAGTTTTGCTTGGTCACGCTGTGGCACTGCGTCTTGGGGGTGCGGTGACACTTCACAATGTCCAGGCAGGTCTGCTTCGGAACCTGAAGCCGGAAGGAAGAAGAACTCATTCACGTCGTGACGTCAGGAAAAAAAACTCTTTCTCGTCACCTGGCTGCATTTCTGCTGGTACTTCCGCCGAGGGTGGTACTGGCTGTGGTGGTGCTCATCGCCGCTCTCGCACTCGGTCACGTAGACCATGGTGCACTTGCGCTCAGTGAAGCACTGTCGAGGGTACTTCGTCTTGCAGTGCTCGTCATACACGGGACCACATTGCCTGAAAGCAGGAAAAAAAAACCACCTCGTCATTCAAAACGTCAAAATGTTTTTCCCACAGTCCAAAATTTTGTCACCTGACGAGCGTGATGTCGAGCACATCTTCGTAGAACCTCTGGCACCTCTGGCACTCCGTCACCTTCACCTTGACGGGCTCCACCACCGGTCGCTGGGTGCAGTCCTTGTGGTACTCGTAGCCCGGCTTGGCCCTGCACTCCTCTTTCACGCCGGTGAAGGTGCACTTGGTCACCCAGTAGTTCCTGCAGGGGCAGCTACAGCCGGGGCGACTCGTCATGCGCTTAAAAAGCTTCCCTGCAGGAAATAAATAAGGGGATGTGGAAAACAAGCGAATAGTACTCGTACATCAATAAAGTTGCGTTTCGCGTGCGAAATATGGGAAAGCGGAAGTCGAATTTTCCCCAACCGCACAATATGTATTGCATATCATTTCTCATCCTCCTCCTTTCGTGGTCAGATTTTCTTCCCTTCCCTTCTCAAGAAGTGGCAGTAAGATTATTTTTCCACTTCGGATAGAACAAAAAAAAAAAAAGAGAGACACGTGGAGCGAGAAAGAGACAGAGAGAAAAAAAATTCCCATCAGATGACGTCGTTCGTTGCTGCTTCGGCAATTGCACTTCGCGCTTTGTCCTTCGTCTCTCTCTCTCTCTCCCCTTCCTCTCATCGCGCGAGCGAAGGACTGGTGGGGTTGGAACAATCTAAAAAAAATCGTCTGTGCGAGCGAGCGAGCGAGCTACCGGGGAGAAAATGATTCCTCCGCCTACCCCATACCACCAGCTACGGATGGAATTTTTGGCCGTGTCTGAATTGTGTTCAGCTGCAGAAGATTCCTATCTATACAATATAATGCATTATAAATTGCATGGTGGCGACCTACCACTAATGTTGCAGCAAGATTCCTGTGCTAGAGGATTGGAATGTTCACGATCAATGTTTACTACGCCGCAATATTCTATCGCCAAGCAGAGTAAATTTAATTTGTTTGATAACAGTGAAATCTGGGGGAAACTGAGGTGCGACAGCTAATCTTTTCAGATGGCCAAAACAAAGTTTTAAAAAGTCTTGAAGTTGCCGTCCTAAATGCGTATTGCTTTTGGCCCTGGTTTTTGGCAATGGGAGGGGTTCCAGTCACGCCCGACGCGAGGGGGAGGGGGGAGGAAGAGACAAGAGAGGCGAGAAACACAGAGACTCGGCAGTTCAGCGAGTTTTCAGCCGTGAAAGGGATTTTTTATGGTTTTTTTTTTTAAAGTGCAACAGCAGCGACAGCACAACACGTACCCTGGAGGAAGTGGAAAGAGAAGAAGGAGGAAGGAGAAAAAAAGATACCAAAAACTTCCTGGTGCAGTTTTTTTTCTATGTCTTTGTTTCGTTTCAATGTCTTCCCAAAATGAGGGGTCGATTATTTTCACGGCAGAGGGCGAATTGTCATTTTCGTCGTCATCGTTCCACATCCAGAAAGGTGTATGGACGGGGGGGGGAGGGGGGAATTAATCCATCAGTGGGAGGAGGGATGTCATGCGAACGTGGTCAACGCAGAAGGGGGAGGACAAAAACATGATCTGATCGTTCATTCACGGGTAGTTGTGACATTGCAATAGGCCAATGCCTAGTGAATCTGATCCAAGTTTTGACTTATAATGTTATGTTCACTTACCTAAGAATCCTGCCTCCGCCAAAACCACCAGGGACACCAACGCCAAGAAAATTCTGAAACAAAGCTAAAGAGAAAATGGCGACAGCTATAGTAGTATAGTCATAATTACCTTATGAAGAGAAGAAGTTGACTTCCGACACTCACCTTGTCCATCCTAAGTTATGGAAATAACTGCATTGAGAGGATTCTTCAACATTGTCATTGCGATTTGTACGTTTATGGCACAGTGTAGGTGTGAAGATGCCTAAGTTTGTGATCAGCACAGCAAGAGGTTCTCTCCAGTCGTCCCGCTCCGGTGTCACATCTTGGCCCCTCTAAACCCAAACACTTCGCAATCCTTTTCAACTAAGATGATACTGATAGATCGATGGGAAAAAAATCCAC
>JAAUYM010128655.1_pt1 | contig 14797 bp, 15 predicted proteins | sample 7278001 | NCBI WGS metagenome assembly JAAUYM01 (sample SAMN14350224, study PRJNA611818) | marine sediment metagenome | isolation source: surface marine sediment (1.8m) | place: French Polynesia: Moorea | collected 2018-08
AAGTGATCAAAGTCGGCATTTATTCTCTGCCGCCGCTTTGTTTTTCCAGCTCTTTACTCTTTTCATCTGCTGCCATAACCTGATTACAGCGCGGTTAGCCACTCTAGTGGTTGATCTCTATGTCCAAAACCCCCGAAGGGGTGCCTCTAGCGTTCTAAGCGCGAGCGCGTCCTTAGTGTTGATGTGGTTCAGGTCTCTGGAGCAAAGTCGCTAAATTTAACGGAGATTAAAAGTTGAAAAAATGACCTAATCGGACGTACAGTCGAAACTCGATTTTACGGATTTTACGTATAATCTCAATTTTACATATTTTTTCCTGCGGACCGATTTTTTACTTCATAAAAAGACTCAATTTTAGAAATTCGATTTGACGTATTATTTGGCCCTCTCCCTCATCCAGAATGCATGCTTTCTCGAGGCAAGGGAGAGCCAGGTACAAAAAATCACTAATTTCTTCAAGTAAAGTCAAGAAAAAGTGCAATAAGTGATCTAATTTGTCAATATCTGCTTCTATGTCTTAAATATTTGAGTTTTTCACCAGATTCGATTTTACGTACAACCCGATTTTACATATCTTTCCCCGCTGACGGAAAAATACGTAAAATCGAGTTTCGACTGTATAAAGATTCTTATTGCGGTTTTTTGGCTTCCTCCTGATGAGAAACATTGTTGCAGCTCTAATTTTCTTTTACTTGTTGATGAAAAAAGAGCAATCCTATTTTTTATGCAAAAAATTGTCCAACATGTGGGCGACAAAATCGCAATTATTGCGACTTTTACCCGAGCTGTTCACCCCTCTTCCCATGGACAACAGTCTGGGCATTAAAGCTAGCAAACCCATTGGGAGACGGAAGGGACAGAGAGAGAGAATGTCGGGATACAGGTCGGCGCGCGTAAAATGCAACACTTGCTTTCAACTTGCATCCATATGAATTTTTCTGGAATGCAATTACTTACAATTTTGAGAATTTTGAGAAGAGTAGACATGACTTAGCTGAACTTATACACTCAATATGTCCACCATAAGCTGAGATCTGTAATGCCAGTCCGGTGCAAAACTTGATGCAGTTGGTCTTGATAAAGTCTGACTCCATGTTGGCGAAGGCATTCTTAATTACAGACTTTGGCTGGTCATTGAACTTCTACTGCATGCCCTAGAGCATGCTCTTCAAGTGCTCGAAGGCTGCATAGTCAAGTGGTGAAAGATTGAAGCTGTGTGGTGCTAAACTCTCTCCCAAGGCCCCTGATGGTGATTATGCCCCCTTCTTCTCTACAGCATTCAAGACAGCTTCCAATTTCACAGATCTCTCATCCTTGTCCCTAATCCTATTGGAGGCCACTGGTCTCCCACAGGCAACCACCCAGTAGATGGTGGACTGGTCAAAGCCCAAGTTCCTGGAGATTTTGGTCTAACCTTTTTTGGCAGCAGACAGCACAAAAATTGTAGTGCATCTGTGCCACATGGTTTAGCCTCTTAATTTTTTGTTTCTTGTGACCTCTTGGTTTAAGATACTCAAAGCAATAACTTTAATATCAGGATAGCAAATAAGAGTAAGCAATGGCTGTGACCACAAAAGAATGCAAAAATAAGTGTTGCATTTTAAGCGCGCCGACCTGTATTAATACTTCAGCATCTCATGCTGCCACTGTCGTTGCTGTTGTCAGTGTTTGCCATGTACGGATATGAAATAACTCCCTAGGATGCCCTCCAACTTTATTATAATTGACCCATTTTTTATGTATATCCACCAGGAAGGAGCTAACCCAGTTGACGCTGGAGGACAGACAGTCTTTTCCAACCAAGAGCAGGGCCTTGCAGATCCTGCACCCAAGAAACGAAGTCTTCCTTTCGGCCCAGCGCAAACCACTCCAGATGGTTGGAGGCGTCTGGCTCCACGCCACTCCACCACATTGAAGAGAATGGTAAAGATGCCTCCAAATAACCGTGTGGAAAGAATGGAAGCGGGAAAAAATTCAAGATGCCTCGGCACGTTCACCATCGATGTAACGACACCTACTAATTGTGAATGCACAATTCCGTTTTTCAGGCCTTTTCAACTATCGCAATTTTGCAACGTAGACTTTACATTTATTTGGTTACACTCTGTATTTTATAATGCACCGGTATCCTGTAATCGTATCCCTCGTTTTTACGATCCTCCGACAGTCCCTCGTTTGTCATGTATCGCTGAATGTCTTCGTCGGCCAGTACCAAGCAGTCTCCACCTCTTCTCACGTCCTCCGCGTTCGTGTCTATTGGGTGCACGATGCCAACAAACTTCTTCCCGCTTTTGCTCATTAGCGGGCTCCTCAACTTTATCTCACAGGTGTACTGCTTGGACCGAGACGGGCCCGCAAAGACGTAAATCCAGTCGTACCACACGCCCTCAAATTTCTGAAACATGGTCGTAAAGATGTTGCCGTCGTAATTCCACATGGTCAGTACCCAAGTGGTGGTGGGATCGGAGAAGTTCTTCTGGCTCTTTATGTTCCAGTACTGCGTGCTGTCGGAGTGGAAGTCGGTCTTGCCCAGCCACCTCGACAGCTTGTGCTGGCTCTTGATGTGGGAGATGAGTTCGCTGAAAGGCACGAGATCGTTGCACTTCTGATCGGGGCACTGCACCTCTCTGCTGCCGTCCTCAACGGCACTGCTGTCGGGGCGACTCGCATCGCCACCATCCTTCCCTCCTTCATCAGGAGCTCTAAGCTTCTGACTCTGATCACTTCTCTCTTCCAACGCTCCCCCTGTACAAAGGATGAAAGGATACTCTGCATGGAACGGCTGCACCTTCTTCCTCGCATCATCTTCGAGCCTCTCATCTCTCTCCCGCTTGTCTCCTTGCAATTTAAATTCAACTTCGTGTTTAGGTCCTCCCTCGCTGTCGTTTCTCTCAGTCGCAGGCTCAGACTCGGAAGATTCGTCCGCTTCGTTCCTGATCCGGGCGCCTCTCGGGGCCACAACGGCCTCGTTTGCCTCCTTGTGGAATGCTGTCAGAGAGGAGGAATTCTCATCTGCCCAAGCCTCGTCTCCCCTGGCGGAAGAAAGAAGTATGGAGGAAGGATGTCCAGTGGTCGTTCCTTCGCCCTCCTTTTCCTTTGAGGCTCTCCCTCCCACGGCCTCCTTGGGAAGCCTCTCGACGTCCCCGGTGCCAACCTTGCTCACCTGTGCCACCTGGGGAGGCGGAGGAACGTCGGGGCCCTGACTTGCCCTCCCGAGGACGACGTACTCGCACTCTTTCCTCCGCTTCTCGTCGGGAAGAACCTCCTTCTCTACGTCGAGTCGGGTTGGGGCGAAGTGAACGGTCCTTGCAGGGAGGGGACATCTCTGGTCTTCCTTCTTGCCCGCGGTGCCCTCGCCCGTCGGCGTGACCGCCTTGTCCTCCTTGACGTACCCCAGGACCTCCACCGTCTTCTTGCCCACGTTCTTGCGGATGTCGTCCAACTGGCTCTCCTCGATCACCGCGTAGGTTGACTCCTCCGGCTCGTTGCTCTTCCCCACGGCCGCGCCGAAGAGGGACTTGAACCTGATGCTGCCGCCCACCCTCTTGGCGGTTTCGCCGGCGTCAAGGTTAAATTCGCGGGCCCCACCTGGCCAAAGATCCGATTCTTTTGCGCTCTGAACGCAGCCCATGTTTCTCCCTCCCAATTTCGCACATGCAATCAGAATGGCCAGGTGAGAAGCAAACGAAAATCGCAAAATTTAATGCAGTGAACCCTGCTTATGGGTTCCCGGGTAAAAAAAAACCACTTTGCTCATATTAGAACAATTTCTAAAAGGATAAAAGTAACCCTTTGCTGAGCAAAGTCTGCTCTGGTTCCTACTACAGTGTTCTTAATTAGTTAAACAAAAAAATCAAGGTCCAAAATCGCAAAATCAGTGGGCATTTTCGACTTTTGGGCGCTCTAATTTGTCTACATTTCCCATATAGTTACTGTACAGTACATGTAGGTATACGTCTTATTAGAGCCATTGTCAATCGTGGTGTCTTCAAGCAAAAAAAAAAATCTTTTTGTCTACTAAGCTACACCTCGACTTGTCATTCCGAACAATGCTCTCCAGCTGCGGCAGAGCAGACAAGAAACCCCAACACTATCAGCATGGGGTCTTTGCATTTTTAAGGGAGATTTTTTTTGTTTGCTTGCACAGTCTCCCGCAGATTCGACTCTACTCGCTTTTCTCCACTCCACCATTCCTTCGAATTTGTCTTTCTGGATTGGTAGAGGAGAGGACAGAGGCGGGGAAACGGACGCCTACCTGCCAATTGCTTTATCACCTTCTTTCCCCACTGCCCCCCCCTCCTCCCGCGATCTGCAATGGGCAGATCGTCCGTCCCTCCGACTCAACCCTTTCTTTCCCAGCGGGTGTCGCCCTTGTTTGTGTTTCTCCGTGTCTTTCTCGTCCGGTGTGATAACATCAGGAAGTCAAGGGAAGAGAGGGACGGAGAAAAAGGGGGAGGTAGGAGCAAGGACAGAGCAGGTCATAACGCCAGAATACATACGTACAACAGTGGAAGGAGTTGAGGATGGACCAGCTGAAAAGTAAAGGAAGAAACTATTTGGGATCCCACAAACCAAAACGTCATTTCGAAGAAGTTTTGCCAACACTGAGCGAGAAGCCTATGGCAAATTTTCTTGCAAAATATGCCAGATATGACTTATTTTAATGTTGAGCAGAATTTTGTATGCAAAGCAGCAAATTAATCCCACAGAGAGCAACAATTGACGTCTAAGCCAACGGCGGTGGTCGTGTTGAAACACCAGTTCCTGTTAGATCATTGAAGTTAAGCAACATTGAGCCTGGTTAGTACTTGGATGGGTGACCGTTCAGGGCTGCCAGGTGTTGTTGGCCAGCAGAGTATCTAGATCTGAAATAGGTGAGTGGGCTGCGAACTGCAAGTTACTTGTGCCTAGCATTGCCAAGTTCCTTGTGACCTCCTCTACAGGCTTTGGAGAGAGAAATCTAGCTACTCTTCCCAAATTCCTGCGGCGGGAATGGGCTAGGGACCCTCCGGGACAAAATCCGAGAGTAGGTCCGGGAGTCAAACAAACAAACCAAACAAAAATTATTCATCCAGTGAATGCAAAATTTAGGGAGATCTGGGAACATAGAAGTGACTGCTGCGACGAAAAAAATTCTCTCAGTCTTTATTATTGTAGCGGTCGAGAAAACAAATGAATCTCAATTACCAATTTTTTTCAACGCATTCAACAACACCCGTCGAAACATTTCTACCTAGTAGTCGATCTTTCAAAATTCACGTCTCCGCCGCGTTGCACCCGACGGCGTCCATGACGTAGACGAGCTCGAATCCGGCGTTGCCCGCCCGGCCCCCCACGCTGGCCTCCGCCGACACCTCGAACTGGTCCGACCGGAACAGCAGGGAGAACGGGGTCACGGTCGCTGGGGAGGCGAGAGAGGACGGGATAGATAGGAGGTAGGTAAGGTGCATGCTCGCACTGTACCAGCACCCAACCAGCAACGGACCCTTAATAAACTTCCGACTGAGCACCGATGCAGAAATTACGTTAATTAGTGCCAACAGCTGGCATACAAGTCAGCTCCGAACGTGCAAAAAAAGTGTGTGCAATGTGTGCGTATACACCGACTAAGCTTCCATTTTGCATGCCACCGTTGGTGGTTGGGTAATCTCACTCACTGCAGACTGTCCCAGGTGCGGTGTTCTCAGCCTAAGAAAAGAAGGGAAAAAAATTCAACAACTATTTCTTATACACTTTTTTCTTAATCGGCTTCTTGTTGCTGTTGTTGTTAGGTGGACCCTTTTTTTCAGCCAGATTTAAAAGGTGTTTAACACTGTTCTTTATAACTATTGTAAATAAGCTTTTTATCTCTATGTCTGCCATATTTCTCACCGCCAATCCCCTCCCGTTCCCGCAGATGTTTGACTTGACCGGCGCCGGCCTGTCGCTGTCTCCGACCGCCCCCGGGATGTGGACGCAGTCGAACCCCTGCTTGGCCGTCAGGCTGCTGGCCGCACCGTAGCTGCAGCACACCTTGCCGGTGTTGCTCGCCACCGTGCCGACCACCATGCCTACCCAACCCAACAACGCACCCTTAAGAAACTTGCATTTTGCATGCCACCGTTGGTGGTTGGGTGGTACTGTAGTATACAGTAGGTAGAGTACAATGCAGTAGGAGAAGCTCGACTTTTCTTTTTACTTTATGTTGTGCTTGTTGTACTTATAATCTTACCCGACACTGCAAAGTCTGCGTCTGCCACCGTCGTCCAACACAACCTGTGCATATACGGTAATCAAACGGTTGAGTGAAGAAGAAGAAAAAAAATTACAAAGATTGAACGTACAGAATGATACTAACCGGCAGGACCCGCGCTCCCTTCTGCAAGCAGAACCAAAGCTTTTATTATGTAGATTTGTCAAATTGTGAAAACGTGTCCTCGTGGTCACCTGACGCAGATCTGCTGGTCCTGGCTGGCCAGGTGCCGCCCGCTCCCACCGTCATAGTTGAAGGACCTGACGCTGCCGTCTTCCTCACCGTAGAAGTACTGGACGCAACCCTCGGGGGCCAGGTTCGGGTGGGTGCACGAGAATTGGGTCACCTATGCACACACGGATGTTCTCTCTTGCAAGTGACCCGAGTTGGTGACCCACCAGCTCGGTCACCTGCAAAGGTTGTTTGTTTGTTTGTTTGTTACCTTTATTGACCAAGACCTGGACGCTATGGAGGTTCCGACGCCCTCGCTGCCCAGCTTGAAGTTGAGGCTGTTGCAGGAGAAGGAGGACTCGACGTACACTGGAAAAGTAAAGCAAATTATAACAATCCTATTGAATCAGAGGTCTTCAACCCAGTCCCGACCTGCCATACTACGGAGGTTAAAGTTGGTCGCGGTCCCACCAAAAAATGGTTGAAAACCCCTGATCCACTATAGTACGCAAAATCAACATGCAAAAAAAAAGATTGACTCGGGAAGAACGCATAAAAGAGTGACTCGCTGTGCTCTCCGGTGTTGACCCCGCAGATGACCGGCGGGGCGGCCCCGTCCGGGTTGGTCACGGCGAAGGAGTCCGTCAGGCACTGCCCGGTGGCCGACACCGGGACGTGCCTGGTCGCCGCCTTGCTGGCCGGCACCGGGGAGACCGCGCCGCTGTTGGCCACCCTCCGGGTCACCGTGTCCGTGGCGGCGCTCGGGCCGGTCAGGACGAAAGTGTCAAAGTCCAGGCGGAGCTGTCGGATCAAAGAGCAAACTAAGTGTACATAGTAGTACAGTATTAGTACAGCAGACCTCCGATGTACGTAAGTGCAGCACAGTAGGTCAGCAGCTAAGAGTTACCACCTCAGCTAACTAAATCTACATACTGGTGGCTAGATTTTTAGAGAGGAAGAACATATTTACGTTCCGCAATCATTACTAAGTTTTCCTTACGTGTACACTAGTTTCTGAGTAATACCTACTACCTACGTACATCTCTGACCTCTACTGTACCCAACATGTGCACTTTTCCTCCTCCCTCCCCCCACCTGGCATATGTCCTCCCCGCAAGGGCAGACTGTGGCCTGGCAGGTTGATCCGTCCGTTGACGCGTCGCCGCCGCTGTCAAAGTAGGTGCAGTTCTCGCTGGTCGTCTGCCCGCAGTCCACAGAGACTTTGAAGCGATATTCAGGAAATGTGTCAGCACGCAACACAACGAGGCAGGCGTCAGGGTTGCTACTAGGTATCGAAAGCCACAAATTGGCCAGATATTTTTTTTTTTACAAAATTAGTCCCCAGACATGTGTTAATTAAATGAGCCAAAATTCAAAACTCTGTCTGTCCGACGAGTATCATCCAAACTGGCAATCCCGCGAGTTGAGTCTTACTGACGCAGCAGACGCCGAAGCCTGCGGCGCAGGATCCTGCGTCGACGCCGCCCCTCTGGGTGCACTCCGCCTCCGTGTAGCAGGTCCCGTTCCTGGCGCCGCTGCCGGCGCAAGCGCTGTTGGAGAACCTGCGTGGTAAACATGTAAGAGTAATTAATCTGGTCACATCTGGTCACAGGCCAAGAAATTACTTTTTTGGCTGATACGTACATACTCGTATAAACTTTTGTTGCTGCTTGGAAGTAATTTGGGTACTTTTTGTAGTCTTCAGGATAAATATAGGTGGTGTTATGCTTTAATATGTTTAGGTTTTTTTTAAACTTGTTTCAAGAACAATAACAACTGATACTCTTAAATACGGTATATGTACAGTAGGTATACCATAAAGAATATGAGTCTGACTCACCTGATCACCTGGAAGATGTTCACTGTGGAGAACAAGCAGTCACATATTCGGTTACGCAGCACTTCTAATAGCAAGCACTAAATATTATTAGTCAAAGACGTACGGAATTTTCCCTCTCTTCTTCTGGCTCCTCCTCCTCTTCTGCCTTCGAGACAGCAGGGACAGAGCAGCAGGGCACAACAGCAAAGGAAGAAGGTGGTCGACGGCGGCAGCATCATCTTTACAAGTTGAGAGTTTACTGTACTGGAGGAAAACACCTTTCAGAGGCTGCTTGGGTGCGTCCTTGCGGATCAAGGTAGGCTATGATGTCCCCATCCTGTAGGGGAGATCATCTCATCGGCGGTATGACAGGGCGCGCGCTCCAAAGATGCTGAACAATGATGCAGCACCTTCTTTTTCCTTTCTCGCCCCCCCCCCCCTCCTTTTGATCTGTGACCACGTTACGTATTTTTTAGGTGGGTGGGGGGGAAGAGAGAGAGGGGAGAGGGCAGATTTCGAAACTATCCTTTGAGTTATGTGCATCTGTCATGGAAAATAAATAGAGGGATACGTTGATTTTTTTAATGGAAATCCCCTAAATGTTTTTTTTCTGGCTGTACGTACTATAAACATTAGTATATTTATATTTACCAGTATACTGTACACTACTAGGTACTTGTAGACAGAAAGAACTAGAATTTAACCAGACTTAACTGACACCCAGACGTAGTAGGAATGTGTTCACAGCGCACGTGCTGGAATCTGTACGTACGTATTTACGTACATAGGCAGAGGGGGGGGGAGGAAGCCTAGCCGACCTGGACACATCTTTACTGGAGGTGAGAGCTCACCTGCCCACGTATGAACAAAGGCCCCACCACCAGCTTCCGACCCCTCTTCGACCCCTCTTCACATCCGCACGAGAAAAAAAAAAAGGGGGACGATTTCCCAAGCACAATCTCACGGTGTCCCTTCCTTCCTCCTCTTCAGGTTTTGTCGTGCCGCCGAGAGGTGAGGTGAGGTGACGGATATGGCGCCATCTCGACTTTGGAGCATCCTCCTCCTCATCTCCATCTTGACTTCTGAGGCAATGGCGAGACGCGGGGGAGGGAGGAGGAGGGGGAGGATGAAGAACCTCCAGGCGACAGTTGACGACGACCATGAAGGAGATGGAGGAGGGGGAGGAGGCGTTGCTGTTGTTGCCGGCGACAAGCGGAGGGGAAAGCGTAAGACTCGATCGTGCATCTTGGACCAGGGTGTATTTATTAGTACAGTGAGACTCCCATAATTATGTAGTATGCGTAGTAGGAGAAAGTGGAGGTTTTTGATACAGCCGAGCTGACTGTACTGGTGGAGATCTTCTGTACCGTTCACAATCCCAAACTTGTTCCCATGATCAATCATCTCCTCCTCCTCTTCTCTCCACCAGTCTTCTCCCTGTTCAACATCGTGACGTTCCAGAACGACCCCTGCGCCACCACCGAGTCTGTGTGAGCATTACTGTACATACAGCACGTGGTAGTACAGTGAACCACGGATATAAGGGCAACGGATATAAGAGCAGAAATGCTGAACCAAAACCAAAATGGGCCTCTTATGAAGTAAAATTATGACGGATATAAGAGCAAGAAAAAACTGTTCCTACAGATATAAGAGCATTTTTCATTTTTGGGGTGTTGAACAACTTCTATTTTCTGCCTAAAACAGCATTTTTAAAAATTTTGGGCATAAAAAAGGCACCCATTTTGAGCACCACTATAAAGTTTTTTACTCCCCCATGTCTGTCCTCATTGAAAAAGAGCATCCAATGCAAATTTTAGAAAGAATTGGTTCAACTCTCTGATCTGGAACAGACATACGGTATGTACCATACCTCGTATACTATGTACGTACTAGTAGTAAATGTTTCCTCTCTCTCTCTCTCTCTCTCTCTCTCTCTCTCTCTGTATAGAAGATATTAGTGTACCTACGGTTATAAGAGCAAAACGGATATAAGAACAGAAAATCAAAACCAAAATGCTGCTCTTATATCCGTGGTTCACTGTATAACTCGCCCAACCGGGACTGGTCAGGCATGACATGTGTGAAAACATGGAGCATCTCTCCTGACCTGTCCCGATTATCCGAGTACTGTATAAACATTTATAGTACTACAGTACATAGAAGCAATATCTACGCAAACCCGGCGTTTATGGTTGCTCCAGGAACGGCGAGTACAGGGTTGGCACCTGCATGACCTCCTCCGAGTGCGAGGCGGAGTCGGGGCAGGCAAAGGGCCACTGCGCGGCAGGGTAAGGAACATCGGGACGGGAGGGATTGCAGGTTGTACTACTAGTATAAGGGAACCTTGGTTTCTACCACACGCATATGAGAGTGGGGGTTTTTTTTCTGGGGAAATCAAGGGCAAAAAAGGCAAGTTACGTAATCATTACAATTTTGGATACAGAGGAGTAGTACAGTAGACATCAAAGTCGGCAGAAGCTAAAGGTTTTTATTATACTGTATTAAACCACGTTTTTACTTCAAAAAATCTAAATTAGTTCCATAAATTATATCAAACGATGTTAAACAGGGAGACTATATGACGCTCCACTCTCTCTTGGCAGGTTCGGCGTGTGCTGCCTCTTCGTGTTTCGCGCCTCCGGCTCCACCGTGGACAAGAACTGCAGCTACGTGCAGAACGACGGCTTCCCCTCCGCCCTGCAGGACGGGGGAAGCGGCGGAGTGGAGTACGACGTGGAGAAGTGCAGCGACGGTCTCTTTATACATAAAAATTAAGGAAAGTCAAGGGCAGATGACTTTGTAAAGTTTTCTTTTCCGGGTTTGTTTTTTTTTTTCAGACGTCTGCCTCCTCCGTCTGGACTTTGAGACCTTTGACATCCGCGGCACCGGCGGCAGCTCCAACGCCAACGAGGGAGACTGCCTGGACACCTTCCAGATCAGGGCAAGTGAAGGAACTAGTCAGTCTCATCACTGTGCTTGATCGGGCACAAAAGATATATAGTAGAGAGAAAACTTATACCGGTACTGTACAGGTACATGGTAAACATGTATTAGTAGATTAAGATAAATTTAGATTTGGCAAACTGGGGAATCTTATAGAGGCTGGGTTTAAACTATGGTGGAGTCTGCTAAATGAGAGTCCTACTTGCTGTCTTTGCAGACCTCGACGGCCCAAGTCATCCCAGTCATCTGTGGCCTCAACACCGGAGAGCACAGTAAGATGCAAAAATTTTGGCACGGGATGATGGCGGTCCATCAAAGCTGATGAAAATCTGTGCAAATTTGCCTGCCCAACCAACAAGTGTGGGATGCAAATTAGAAGCTCAGTAGAAATATACGGTACACCTTGCCTACGTCTTCGTCCATGTTCAACACCAAATTGTGTGCTCAGTTGGCACTTTTTGACAAAACTTGGCCTAGAGCTTGCTCGAAAAAAACTGGGCGCAGACTTTTCGGAGCTTAGAAGTTATTTAGGGGGCGCTGTTGGTTGGGTTGGTACATACTGCGCAGTCAACTGTCGATGTGTAATGTGTTACGGTGACGTTATTTCTCTCTCTTTTTCTCTTTCAGTGTACGTGGACATCGGTCTGCGGTCCGACGACTCGGCGGCCATCGTGTTGGCGTTCGACGGGACCGACTTCGACAGGGTCTGGGACATCAAGCTCACGCAGGTCGAGTGCACCAATCCAAACGCGTAAGTTTGAAACTGCCATTTTGCTAACTACCATCTACTACAGGTACAGTTGCAAGTGGATCACATGGTCAAGATGGATCAGTTTGCTGGAACCAATTTAGTACGTTTTCACACTACTGGGTGATTCTCACGGTGAAGTGGATCATGTCGGCCCAGGAGTGATCCACCTAACCAAATTCTACAGTGCTGTACAACACTGAAAATGAAAATAAAAGCATACCTGTCGATTTTTCCAGCCCCCGCGACACCTCTTGCCTGCAGTACCTGACCGGCACCGCCGGAAGGATCAAGACCTTCAACTTCGACAACGAAAACGACAACCACCTCAACAACCAGCAGTAAAAGTCACAATATTGAAAAAAAAAAGAAGTTGCCGGCATTAAAGTTGAGCGTTCAACTTTTGTGCTTTAATTCTGGCTTATTTGACCTCAAGTCATTGTTGTAATTTTGAAAAGTTGTACATTCTAATAACACTCAACACTTACTACGTACACGTTGCCTTCCAATACTTTTTTGCCTGTTCCCGCTCAGGTACTCTGTGTGCATCCGCCAGGAGAAGGGCTTCTGCTGCGTGGAATTCTCCGTGTGCCCCGACGAGCTGGCAACCCTGCCCGGCGGAAGCGACGCCGCCCCCGCCGGCTTCTCCTTCGACACGAGCCTGTCCCCGGCCAGGGCCAAGGTCGACCACGGGTGCAGGAGCACCGAGAACAGCATCGACTACATATCAATTCCGGAATCGGGTGAGATGAAAAATGTTGAAGAAATGCAGTACTGTAGTACATGTTTTGAAGTTCTACTGTAAGTTACAACCACTTCCTGCCTGCGATGACTTCCACGTTGACAGCCTCCGGCTGCGACCCGACCCGCTCCTCCTCCCGCTCCATCAGCAGCCGCTACTGCGGCCAGTTCCTCAACCCCGTCCAGGGGAGGAGGGAGAACACCGCCATCTGCGACTGCACCGCGCCCTTCAAGGTGGACGTCTTCTTCAACGGGGCGGACGACAACGGGGCCTCCGCGGCCACGGGAGGCGGAGGGTCCGTCCCGGTGCTCACCAACGACGCGCAGTCCAGAGGTGGCCTAAAGAGCTCGACCTTGTGTCCGACTTGCCCGGTCACCCCCGTTGTTGCAACATTCTCATTTGCAGGCCTCTGCCTGGAGTACACACAGGTGCCTTGCTGACGACGACGACGACGACGTGTCGACCAAGAAGAACTGGGTTGTTGAAACCGTCAAGAAGTTTCTGTTTAAACTCTGCCTTAGTCGTGATCCTAAGCCAGATTTTTTTTACAACTTTTTTCTTATATTCTACCATACATAGAGACATGAACCTTAGGGTCTGACGGAATTGCTTAATCTCTTTTACTGATCGTGTTCTGGTATGTACAACACAAACGTGGCAACAGCAACAGCAGCAGCAGACAATACTTTGTAGTAATCACCAAATGAGATAATGAGGAAAGAACATTGCTACCCAACCAATATTGGTACCACTATAGCCACACCAACGACTGCGCCACTAGTAGAAGTGGGGTCGAATTTTGGGTTGCTCCAACCGCCCCATCACTAGAAATACCATATAGGCGCAAACCCAACTTGGCGATAGCTTAACCCATTAGCTCATCGCGGCATTTAAATGGCGGTAGCAATATTGGTTGGGTAGTCTCGTCTTCCCGCTCCCCCCCCTCCCCTCCGTTCTTCTCAACGCCGGTTGTTCTCCGGGTTCGGGTCGCAGTTTACGGCGTCCATGACGTAGGTGAGGATGAAGCCGCGGTTGATCCTCTCGGACTCGGAGTTCTGCTCGTCATCGGGGTCCAGCACCTCGAAGTTGTCCGACCGGAAGTTCAGCTGGAACGGGGTGCGGGTGGCTGCATAGGAAAAGAGGAAAAGTAGGTACCACTCTTCAAAACTTCGTCTAATATACTAGAAAGAAAAGAAGAAAAAAAAACAACTCACTGCAAACTGATCCAAGATCGTTCGTATCATCGGTCTGAAGAAAGTAGCAAAAAGAATAAAGACTTTTTTTAGTCGAAATCGCCGCGTTGTATGATGCAATTTGTTGACGAAACTACCATTTGAGTTTTTTCTGCTTTGTTTTTTTCACCTAGTACCCTGAGATAAAGTCGAAGAAGCAACATCAGAGAGAAATAAGAAAGAGAGGTTCCGTGTAGGGCAGTCAGTTGTTCCCCCAAGTGAGATTGTGCTGCCATCCGATGTACAGGAAGTTTCCTATTCTATAAATCAGAGCTAGGGTTACTAAATAAAGTCCCTTCAGAAGGACTTTACATAATCATAACCTCAATAATGTTTAAACAGGGGCTTAAAATACTAAGACCTGGCAAGTTTAAATTAGTATTACAAAATAAACTTGCCAGGTCTTAATATTTTAAGCTCCTCTTTAAACATTATTTAGATTATGGTTGTGTAAAGTCCTTCTGAAGGGACTTTATTTAGTAACCCTAGCTCTGATTCATAGAATAGGAAACTTCCTCAACTTCAGATGACAGGTCAATCTCACTTGCGGGAACAAACCAACTGCCCTACACAGAACCTCTCTTTATAATTTCTCTCTGGCAACATTTGATTTCCCAACCAATATTGTGGTCACTAGTGGCACACCTGCGGTGACGACACTAGTGATGGAGTCGAAATATGGATGCTCCAAGGGTATTAATTATTTCTCCACTATTCTAGCACCTGCCCTGGGGTCAGGACAACCCATCACTAAGTTCACACTAGAGATATTGGCTGGGTTTATTTTTTCTTGATTTGCTTCCCTCCCATCCATTCATCCATCCATCCATCCATCCATCCATCCATCCATCCATCCATCCATCCATCCATCCATCCATCCATCCATCCATCCATCCATCCATCCATC
>JAAUYM010087057.1_pt1 | contig 14796 bp, 12 predicted proteins | sample 7278001 | NCBI WGS metagenome assembly JAAUYM01 (sample SAMN14350224, study PRJNA611818) | marine sediment metagenome | isolation source: surface marine sediment (1.8m) | place: French Polynesia: Moorea | collected 2018-08
AAACAGCACCATCTCAGGCAACACAGCCAGTGAGAGTGGCGGTGGGATCCATAACAGTGGGGATGGCACTGTCGAGGTAATAGACAGCACTATCTTAGATAACACAGCGCTAATTGACGGTGGCGGGATCTATAACACTGACGACGGGCTCATTGGGCTAACAGGCACTATCGTCCAAGGCAACATAGCTATAGACGACGGTGGAGGTATTGCTAACTTTGATAACGGTTTCATCACAGTAGATAGCAGCACTATCGAAGGAAACGAAGCTATCAGAGATGATGGAGGTGGAATCTACAACATAGGCAATGGAACAGTCGAGGTAATCAGGTCCTTGATTATAGATAACATTGCCGACACTACAAGCGGAACAGGCGGAGGCATTCTCAATCGCGGTACTGCGAGAGTGATAGACAACTCGATCATCAGGGGCAACAGCGCCAGTGACGGAGGAGGTATCTTTAATGAAAACTTCCTTGAGCTGACTGACAGCTTCACTATCGGCAACATTCCCAATGATGTGATCAGCGTGTAATCAACCAAACAAGGATCAGCAACCCCTTCAGTCAGGCGACTGGAGGGGTTTGATCAATGATATCCAACCCGGTTGAGCCACCACAATAAGTAATACAAAAGCACTACAAAACGAAGCTCAGAGGAAATAGGACGCGATCAAGACAGGCATTGTCTCACGGGAATTACCCTAGGGGGGCCCCGGATTCGGAAAAACTACAATACTAGACCGACACACAGGTAAGGCGGACAGGTCCAATGAGGACTTGCCCGCCTCTTTTTTATGAGGTTCAAAGCTTTCAAGCCGACCGGAGCCACACGGTCGCTAAACATTTGTTCATGGCAGGAGCCTCCAAGCTGTAGGGGCAGCGAGGAGGCACGTAGACACAACTAACTAAGCAAATACCAATCATGTCTGAAAACATTGTACCGAGGGCTCTATACATCGTTTCACGAGACGCCCTGAACTCGCCCAAGAGCTATCGCGTGATGTGTGAGATAGTCACCCACTCGCTGGACTCAGGAGAAGAGTACCCCGTGCCACTGGACTACAAGCTAGTAGATATGGTGCTGCCTGAATATAGCCAGAAGGCCATCTGGAAAGCCTTGGAGCAAGCAGGATTCACTCCCAAAGAGTGGAAACTCATGACCTATTGGCAGCCAGAGACAGATGGTATTGAGGATGCGTTCTAGGAACTAACCTCACGTCCAGTAAACAAGCAGGTGTGTGGTGACATCCATGCACCTGTTTCTTTGACCTTGCACTGCACAAGAGCAGCCCCAACCGCTACACCAGGCTGTTCAGACCGACCGGAGCCACACGGTCATTAAACATTTGTTCATGGCAGTTGTTTGACCCATCGCTACAAAGAGGTTCAACCATGTCTCAATCTAATCGCTTCATTACTACATTGACTGCTTCAGCTTGCGTGCTACCCATTCTCAACCCTGTGCTGCACCTTATCTATCTAATGTTCGTGTTCATTGCTTTATTCGTGTGTGGCATGGTGCTGGCACACTGCGGGGTGCAGGCGTATGAGGCAGGTGCGCTCCATGCTGCTGTCTGTCTGGCTTGCAGTGTCTTTGACCGCACCTACTGGACAGTTCGCAACACAATCGTTTACCTCGACCCCTCAACCGGAGCATTCTGGGTCACCGGCCTTGGCGGTCAAGTCCTTGACTTCTTTGAACCAGAGGATGAAGGCCATCGGTATTTCTAACCCTTCAGACAACAGCGACCACTGCGGAAGTCGCTCAAACCCTTACCAACTATCAACCGCGCAGCCACCTCACCGCTACGAAAGGGGGCTGCTTTGTCATTTCTAGGAGATATCAACAATGAATAACTCACGCTTCAATCAACAGTCAACCTGCGGCAAGTGCTATTGCGGAGGCTGGCCTAAGACTCCACTGGCTTGCCTGTTGTGGGAGGATGCACCGCGACTCGGACAAGCCTGTGAGATAACCTGTCCTGTCGAGGAGGTTAAGTCAGAAGCCTTGCAAGCATTCCTAGCAGAATGTGGGCTGTGGCTCATCAAAAGCTCACGGTATTGCGGCTGGCGAGAATACGCTATCTGGGGCCCACAGGGGCGCTATGGTTCCCTGATACAGGATGCTCTCGGAGATTGGGTCGTGACCAACTACCGAGGGCTAGTTCAGACCTACGGGGAGAGCATCCTCGTAGCTCTTACCAAATGGTGGGAAGGTAGGCAATCCAAGAAGCAGATGTGGCTCAGTTACAAGCCTAGTTGGTGGGAGTAAGGGAGCACTACCCACACTACGGAGAAAGCCAAACTATAAGACCAAGGAAGGAAGCAGGGGAGGGAGGAGAGCAGAGAGGCGGCAACTCCTCCTCACCAGCTCACCATTCCCTAGCACGCACCACACGGTCAGAAACTACGTCTCCCCTCATTCCCCGTATGACAAACTGAACCCGCAAGGATGGAGGAGATGAGCTAGCTGGCTTCGTCCGGCGGTTATCTATTGTTCGCCTCCGGCTCACGCCCACCCACCCGCCGCCGTGCCACCCTTCGACACTCCCTATCGGTCGGTCTTAGGGTGGTGGTGATTAAAACTGTAAATTTGATCAGTCGTATGACCAAACCCGCAGCAGCGCAGCCGTCCCGCTCACCGCAGGCATCTCTTGCACTACTACCCAAACCCTCGTTTAGAGCGAGCTTTTTGCTTGGTAGCCCGCCGCTTCTGAAAGAGGTTGGGTTTCTTCTGAGCAGCCTGCTCTACTTGTCGAAAGCCACTCGCCACCTCCAGATAATCTTCGATAGACATCCCTGCCGAGAGTGCTTTCTGCTGAATCCAGTCGTGAAAATCTTCTGAGAACGTCACTACTTCATACTCCTTCTCCATGCCCAGCACCTCATTAATCGTGTTACCAGTTATTTTACGGACTGGAGTGGTGTCTTGAAAACTTGGCCAATTGGCACACCATTCAACCGGAGTGGTGTTTGAAAAACTTGGCCAATTGGCACACGATTCGGTTCCGTAAAGATTGGTAAGTAGCCCAGGCTGTGCTTGACAGCCACCTTGAAGACCGAACACGTTTATGACAACTGAGGAGGTTTCTTGGTCTAATCGCGATGGTGCTGTGTGTAACCCTGGTTGGAGCGGTGGCTCATCTGATGCAGGTGAGTCGGGAAAAGTTTCTGTCTTTGAGGTGTTATCTACAGCCTCTGTCTGAGATGTGTTCTCCAACTGCGTACTGACCAGCTCCTGTAAGTCCTCTTCCCATAGTCGAAGTTTTTCTTCCGCTACCTCCTTGACTTCAGGGCAATAGTCAATCCAAGCCTTCAACAACTGTTCAATCGACATCCCGGCTGAGGCGGCCTGCTCCTTCAGGAATTTGTAAAACTCTGGTGAGAACTGCACTGAACCACTCGTTGTCTCTATGCCCAAAGCCTCATTAATTGCTCTACCAGTAATTCGATGAGGTAGCGTGGTATCCAAAACACTTTGCCAATTGGCACACAATGCAGCCCCAGAAAACTTAGTGAGTGGACGGCACTGCGCCTCGCACTTGGGTAGGATGTCAAACCCGTTCTGGGCGAGTTCTATAACCACCCGCGCTGCTTCAATGGTGCGGTTAATCTGCCAGTGGCTTACACCCAGCGCCTTTTCGCAGAATTCCTTGAAGTTTCGATGGACATTTAGATAAATCTTGTAGACCTTGACCTTATAGGCGAGAAGCCCTGTTCTGACGAATGAAAGGCAATTGCTCTTAATCTCATTGACGACCTGTGAAAGGTTAAAGTCACCGGGGACTTGATCCTCTAGGGTCAAAGCATAGTCAAGGATTTCCTGCACTGATAAATCCTCGGATGGATCTACATCAGGTTCTTGATAGAGCGGGGTGAATGGATTTGGGACAAAGCCTCGGGGCACTCGATAGGGATTCCTTTTGCGGGTAGCAGTGGTCATTATCTTCTCAATTTATTGTTGGGCAAATTGAGACAAAACACTCTGTGGTGTGCTACCCTAAGTTTGTCAGACGGAGGGAGGCGCACCGATTGAGTGTGTCTCTTGAAGTATTTGCCCAATATTATATGCCACAGAATGCAGAATCGCCTCCGGTAGAGTCAAACTCTATCAAGTCAACTTGACAAGATGCATCCACGTTTGAACGGAGTCATCACCTCTAGACAGACATACCCCCGACTTGTAGGGTCAAACAAGGCGGGAGTCAGGAGTATTCATGAAGTGAAGATAGACCGCCACGGTCGAGCCAAGATTCTCACGGTAACAGAGATTCAGTTGCTCTTTGCTGAAGGGCTACACACGAACCGAGATCGCGCCCTGTTTGGCACCTGCCTGTACTGTGCCTGCCGCATACGAGAAGCCTGCACACTACGGACAGCAGATGTCTACGAGCGCCAAGGTAGAGTGCGCTCTGAGCTAATCATCCGCAAAGGCAATACCAAGGGCAAGCTGGCCACCAGAAGCATTCCCGTCATTGAAGAGTTGCGCTCATTGCTGGCCAACTACTACCCCTCCCCCCGCACTTGGTTTCTCTTCCCTGGCCGCCACGGCAGAGGACACATCCACCCCGATTCCGCTGCTAGGATCCTCAGAGAAGCTTGCTCTAAGGTAGGCATAGAAGGAGCCAGCACCCATTCCTTCCGGCGCACGGCACTGACTCAGATGAGCAATGCAGGCATCCCCCTGCGCGTAATACAAGAAGTGTCGGGCCACCGTAATCTGGACGAACTACAAAAATACCTGGAAGTCCAGCCAGAACAAGTGAAAGGAGCAGTTTCCTCTCTATCGATGCTGTCCTACGCCGGGAAACCGCACTTGGGCGACGGAAGTTCACTGGGGGAAGGGCAAGGTGTAACCACTGAACAAATCAACAAGGATTAAGTGGTTGACTCAATACACTCCACTACGGGAGACAGACGTGTAGACGCGCCCGTCAATATAAGTCAATAACCTTTATAGGTTCTCAATATAGTCCTCCAAATCACTCCTCTTGACCCGCCAAGCCTTACCAACTATCTGGGCCTTGAGCAAGCCTTCCCTAATGGCATCTCGAAGGATGTCCCGGCTCAGTCCAGTGAGCGCCTGCACCTCTCTTAAGGTCAGCAGGAGCTTGTTCTCAATGGGGACAGCGGGTTGAGCTGTTGAAAGCTTCTGGAGACCTTGAACGGCTTCTATAAGCTGCTGAAGCTGAGATGACAGAGGGCTAATGACTTGTTTGACTAACCCCGACACGCCGACATCAGCTCTGGCGATATTTGTCGGGGTAGTCTCAGCCGCTTCTACCGCAGGCTTGTGGATAGTGGTTTCTAATTCCTCTTTGAGCCTGTCCAGCTCCTCTTGGTCATAGACCGCGACAGGCCGCGTCTTACCACTTGAGTATTTGACACTGAGCTTACCTTTCTGGGTGTAGCGCTCGATGGCTCTAGTGCTGACTCCAAGGTATTCCGCTGCTTCCTTCTTGTTCATTGGCTCTGCTAAACACGACAGTGACCGACAGGTATCCCGACAGTCGAGATTAGCACCATTCTATGAACTCCGACAGTGACCGACAAGTTACCCCGACACCCCCCGTCAATGGCATGGGTAGCGTGGCTGTGGCGCAGCCAGTGGCTAGATGCCTTCTCAGAGACACCAGCCCGAGATGCGCAGTCCAAGATGAGCCGATGCACCATTGTCCGTTCCAATGCCCGTCCAGTGCTCCAGACAAACACAGCGTCAGTAGAGGCACTACGGGACACAGACACCAGACGCTGCCACAGAACCGCTGGTATAAGGACAACTCTAGTCTTGCTGCCCTTCCCTCTGACAGCATCAGACATACTCAAAAGCTGACAATTGACGGGGTAAGCGAGAGCTATAGGCTAACCGAGAATCGCGCTGGAAGTAATGACGGTAAAGGTTTGAGGTCAGTTTCTTTGGCTAACTTGTGGCTAACTATTGCCCCACTCTTGACTAACTTGTGGCTAACTATTGCCCCACCCTTGACTAACTTGTGGCGTTCCCTGAGAGCCACTTCTCCTTAATTGCGGAGCAAGCAGTCATCATCGCCGGTAAAGAGTGATTCAAGCTCTCGCCCTTCAAGGCTACTGACTTTCTTACTCTTTTGGAATTCAATCCCCACGACTACCGCCTTGTTGTTGGGCTTCTTCCACTTGGCTTTAGGAAAGATGCGCTTGAACCGGACCCTCACTTGGTTGGAAGCCCGCACCAGCTTATCTCCGCATCTAGGCTCGTTCCAAGTCTTTCTTTTATAGGCATCAATCTCTAAGTATTCATTATCTTTGTACCACTGACACAGCCTCGACCAGATCTCCTTCACAGGTGTCTCCACGTCCGGCTTTTCCACCAGCCCCTCATCCTGGCAGAAAGCAATGAGGTGGTTAGTATCGCGCTGGGCTTCGGAGAGAATCTCACTGGTACAAGAGAAGTCAATCCCTTCTTCCATCAGGCAGGTGAGTGCAGAAAGAACTCTGTTGATGAAAGCGGGCAGGACTTTGTCTGTGAGGAACTCTGGGTCATCCTTGAAGCGGGGGTCGGCAGGCAGTTCCCCCTGGCTGCGGTCTGGCTGATCTTTGAAGACTTTGTTGAAGGTAACTATGGCGTAGCGACTCAAGATGGCCTCTAAACCGCCATTAATCTTAGGGACTTCATTGATATTGAAGATCAACACCGTTTCAGGCTTGATATAAAACTCATCTTGCCCTTTCTTCTCAATCGCTATCTCGTCCCCAGTAATGGCTGCCTTTAAGCTTTGAAGGCTATCTAACACGGCGTCACTGCTATTCTCAGAACTCCAGTTGAGCAGGGGTTTCTCTCCGAGAGGAGATAGGGGAAACTTACGCCCATTGTCGTATTGCTTGAAGTCATTGAGGTTGCAGGCTGTCATGGCTCGCTGACCCCCAAAAGCTGCTTTGACCGCCTCTCGCAAAGTGTCTTTGCCATTGTTGCCCACTCCGGCACAGAGCAAAGCCCGCACCTTCCGGCCCAAATGCTTGCGGACAGTGGGCAAGTCTAGGGTAGCGGCTATTGTCTTGAGGAAGATATCTCGCTGTGGCGGGTCCAAGACCTTCAGCAACCTGTCGCACTCAGTCGGGTCTGCCTTGGGGTCGTACTTAGCCGGAGAACAGTAGGTGTAATAGTGCTCGGGAGAATGCGGCAGCAGTTGGAAGCGGGGCTTTCTTCCTTCCCATTCAATCGTCAACCTGCCATTAGCCAGATTGAAGCCTGGAGGATTAACTTGACAATGGCTCACGGCATTCAGTTGCTTGGCCCATTCCAACAATTGCCTAACACAAGCTGGCTTGGCACACTGATTGACCCAAACCTCTCTACCCAAGCTATTCCTCTTAACAACTGCGTAGGTATCGCACCAATGGGCGATATCCCTGATTAGAATGTCATCACTCACAGACACATAATGCGTCCCTGTATATCGGCGCAGGACACCGGAGACTGATATCCATCTCTCTTGGCCAAAGAGTTCTCGGTATCCAATCTGCAACCAGTTCCGCTCCAAAAGAAGCTGATTGGCATCAGCAGTAGGACTCTCTTGAGCTGCTCTATACACATCTATTTTCCCTCTCTCTGATGCCATCTTAAATAGTCCGTCAAAGGCGCGTAAATTAGAGAACTCACTGAATTCCTATGTGAAGGAAGCTTAAAGGGGAGCCACTAGAGAAAGACTGGCAAAAGAGTAAGCTAATATCCCGGTCTGGTCGTTGGGCTAACCGGGGACTGTCATGCAGTCGGTTATCCAAGCGCTCGCGAGCGCTAAACAAAAAGAGAAGCACTGCGGTCCAACGCGCCCCGACAGGCCCCCATCGGAGCTATCATTCCTATCGCTGCCCATACGGTGAGTGAGCGGTCGCTACCTACTGTGGAGGAAAGTCTAACCTTTCTCTTGGATCGATGTCATCAGCACCGCCAAAGAATACATAGACTGTGAGCTAAAGAAGCTGACAGTACCAACGACCACCACCAACGACCACCACCACCGCCCACCAAGGGACACTACAGCCCACCACGGGGGCAAAAGGGACGGGGAAGGGGCGGGGAAAGAAGGCACCACAAACAGGGGCAGATAAGCGAGTCAAGAACCATTTCCAATTCAACAACTCTTGAGCAGACATCTATCTGACAAGGAGCGGCATCTACCAGATCTGATCAGATAGCACCAGACCAACCCTATCTATCTGACAATCATCTGACATTTATCTGACATGAGCTACAATCAGATAAGTACCAGACATTTATCTGACATGAGCTACAATCAGATAAGTACCAGACATTTATCTGACATGAGCTACAATCAGATAAGTACCAGACAATTATCTGACATGAGCTACAATCAGATAAGTACCAGACAATTATCTGACATGAGCTACAATCAGATAAGTACCAGACAATTATCTGACAGATCCTACAATCAGATAAGTACCAGACAATTATCTGACAGATGCCCAGAGAAGGAAATGTAACCCGCTGCGACGTGCGGTTCCCCAATCAAATCTATGACCAAATCCAAGAGATAGCCGTCAAGCACTTTAACGCACCCACCCATCACAAATCAGGCAAGCCTCAAGTCTCTTCCACCATCGTGGAATTGGTGAAGATAGGTATTGCTCATCTGGAACCAGACTTATCTGATCAACTACCTGATAGTTTATCTGGTCAAGTGAGCCTGGGAAAGATCCAGGAGATGATTGATGCTGCTATCTCTGAGAAGTCCGAGATTATATCTGATGCCTTATCTGACAAAGTATCCGATAGACTCACTCAACAACAGGAGCAGCTCCAAAACGCCATCTCACCCCTAACCCAGCAGCTAAAAGAGTTTGACTCACGACTGGAAAAGCTCTCCATGAGGATGGCTGAACTAGAACGGCAGGCATCAGAAGCTACGGAAACAGTGCCTCGTGATGAATCCCCCCAAGAGCCGCCATCACCCGCCACAGGCGAATTAAAAGGCGTATCAGCAGAAATTCAAGACAGCTCTAAGTGGACGGAAGAGTTTAGCAATGGAGTGACTCAGAAGAAGCTATGCGAGCTACATAAACTTGATGCCAGCAACATTAGCAAGAAAGCCAAGAAGTACGAGCAGACGCCACAGCAGTATCTCCAGAAGATAACAGGTTGGGTATTTCGAGATGAGAAGTATTACCCGCCGCCTGCTCCAGACGCTTGATAGCAGGCTGCCCACTACAAAAGCAAAGCACTACACCTACTCGTCAGGCGGGCGCACCATCCAACCAGCTTTCGCACTGGCGCGGTAAGTGGAAAGGAATTTCCTGTCATCCAGAAAACCATGCGAACGGTAAAACCTTCTGAGAATATCCGAGGGCAGAACCCGATTATCGCCCGCATCGACAGATGTGTAGGGTTGGACCCGAAGGAGAATCGGATGTGAGGAGTAATTTTCAGTGATGAAGCGAAGCAGCTTTGTCCCAAAGCGGCGCTTTCGGAATTTGTGGTGGACGAAAATGTAGTCCAAAAGTCTGACCTCTTTCCCCCTAACGAACACCTCATAGACTAAGGCATCCGCGATTAGCAGTTGGTCGCGGGGTCGGCGAATTTCATGTTTCCAACAATTTGGGCTAGTAACTTCCATCGACTACACCTCCATTTGTTCGACTGCTCGCTCTATAACCCCTCTGAGCCAAGTTCCTTGGGGTGTGGAGCCGCGCAGTGCCTGCACCTTTCGATAGCTTGCCTCTCGCAAACGCAAGGCGACACTACGAGAGAAAGCACAGTCGGTCTTACGCAGTGATACAAACCCGCCGCCTGGTGCGATGCCCAACGGGGCTTTCAAACCGGACACAATGAGTCGTGTAACCCTACCTTCGTCATACAACTGCTCAATGCGGGCGCGCAGGGCTGAGTCAACAGTTATGCCCTTCTCCTCTAACTTCCTTAATTCAGCAGCTAACTCCATATAAGAACAATGAAATCCTGTACTACGATTCAGGTTAGTCTCTCCCCTCATGGATAACAAATAGCTGGCTCTGGCCTCATGGATAACAAATAGCTGGCTCTGGCAAACATAAGCCGTATTACGCCGGGCTTAAAGCTTTGTTGTCTTGGCACTACGAGGGAACACGATAGGCAGACCCCGCACGCAGCAACGACTCCAAACGTATGACAACCGAAAACGTATGACAACCCCGAGCGTATGACAAACACGAGCGTATGACAACCGAAAACGTATGACAACCACGTTTCGTGACCTGTCATACGAAAAACGTATGACAAACCGGGCGGAAGATCACCACGCCACACGAAAGCGGACAAGGGAAAGGAGGGCGACAACAACCAACAACCACCGCTGACCATACCATCACGGAACTATCGCTACACCCACCGCTGACCATACCATCACGGAACGACCGCTACACCCACCGCTGACCATACAGGCTGGCTGACTGGCTGCTGGCTGCTGGCTGGAAGGTTTGAAGGGAGGTTTGAAGGAAGGGAAGGAGGCCAAACCTTTCCTTCTATTAGGTCCTTACTATCTCAGAGGAGGAAAAAGGCGAAAACCCCTTGCTAATCAAGAACTCTAGCCTTCAAACCAGAGAGGCGAAAATTTCCCAAACTGTCACAAATCGGCGTCAATAAGTCAGCTTATTGACAATGAACACCTAAAGAATTTGCGCCTCCAGCTCAGTGGGAATGCCCAAGTAATTGGCACAGAAATCAACCTTCTTTTTAATCCGAGCAATCCAATCATCGCGGCGGCTACTGTCCCTGACCCAAATAGAGCAGCCGTCATGCTGCCAGAGTGTAATACAAACTTGGTTTTCTTTGCCCTTAACCACATCAAGTGCCTGAGACATCAAGTAGAACTCGACGTTTTGGCATTCAGTAGCCAGCAGTTTGTAGGCTTCTTTCTTCGGACGCCTATAAACATCGCCGAATAGATCGACAATCCGGCAGCCTTCCTTCTGGATTTGACGCAGCCGCCTCTTTCTCGCCTCCCAGAGGAGTTTCACCAGCGGGTGTTCTAAGAAGTGGTTTAAAGGCGATTCTACAGGCAGTGCTGCGAGTATGCCTCCTATAGTTTTCTTCTGAGCCCCGAAGAGCGTAGCATAGACGGCCTCCTTAAAAATCGGTTTGACCGAGTCGTAGTCCAAATCATCATTCCACTGTAGGAACCAGGTATATAACTCGGACCAGAAGCTAATCCCCTTCGACAGAAACTCATGCAGCTCGGGAATGACCCACAACTTACTAGCAATGGCAAGCTGTGCATTCCGCAGGTCTAACTCAACCCAACCCCGACAGTAGATTTTCCGCAGGTGCCTTGGCAGGTTGGTCAGACTGGCACCCACTGTAAATATGCGAGCCGTGTTGCCTTCAACTGTTGATGCGTATGACGGCGCTCCATACTGCTCACAGATGCAAGTCAACAGCTCTAAGTAGCTGTCGCGCTTTGTCTTAACAGGTTCTCTGATCGCCTCCGACCAAGCGTCGTCGAAATTGCACTTGTACATTCGCTCGAAGTGTCTATCGGCGCACTGATTCATATATTCAAGCAACTCCGCCTGTCGGGCATTTACAGGTTTGAGCTTCAACCTGATGTCTTCTAGTTCTTCAGTCTGTTTAGCAGTTGCTGCTTTGGGTTTAGCGCGCCTGAATACCCGACCTGAATCCACATATACCCTTGTAGATGCGTGGGGGTTAGCGTGGAGTTCTTCAGTTAATACGCGCGATAGGGATGGCGGAATGCGGAAGTGTTTAACGATGCGACACTTCCTTTCACTGTAAGAGTACTTCGACCAATCGAACACTTCCGACCCACCTACTGCTTGTTGGAAGCGCACGAGCAATTTTAAAGGGCGGTAATTCCTTGTCAGTTGTTTCCGCTCGGCATTGGCGCAGTGGTGCGCTCCTATCAATGGTGAGCCAGTTTCTTCATCCTTAGCACCAAACACGCACCAGTAGAACAACCTTAGCAAGTCAGGCTTACCTTTGAGTGCTGGGTACTCCTGTCTGACACGCTTCCAGGTCTCCTTCCGTACTGTTTTCCGGCAATAAGCACTGGTGCGCTGGTCATTGATTTCCCAAGCCTCAACCCCGTCATACACACTCGGTGGCATTGCACTTTCTGCGGGGGAGACCAGGGCAATCTCCGTTTCTGAGTTTGTTGGCATTTATAGGCTGCATCCTTAGTGCTAGCGGCAGATTCCATGAAGTCCCGCGCACATAGTAGCCCAAGCTGACTGTATGACAACGGACGGACAGATTATTAAGAAATATGTAGGCGAGGAGCGGACAAAGTACTTTTAGTTTGCCCTATCGATCTATCTTAACTTTTGAATTGCTTATACTCCTTGGAACCTCTTCTGTTCAATTAGATGTTTAGAGCTGATTGGACTGACTAGTCTCGACCTTCAGCTCAGTCTTGACTCCCAGCTAGGATTCATTCTAGAATCCCCGAGGCTGTTGTGAATTGAATTTGCTACTGATGACTGATGACTGATGACTGTAAATCAACTCAGTGCCCCACCGAAGCCATCTCTGGAGATTAACTGCTCAAGGCAGTTCACTGCGTGGCTACACGAGCAAAACCTCAGCCTAGCCTTTACAACAATCAAGCAGGCAAAGTCTTTTTCATTGGCTTGCAGCCCGACGGGAAGCTGTCGGTCTTCGAGCGCACCTTTAATCGCTGCATGGGCTTGTGGGCGGAAGTCTCGACCCTAATCATGAGTTCGCTGTATCAACATGTGGCGCTTTGAAAACGCCCCCTCGTTGTTCAATACTGCTCGGTTAAGAAAAGTAGATTTAAGGAGACATTCATGACAAACTTCATAGTTAACAGTCTTGAAGATACAGTCGTAGCAGACGGCAAGGTAACACTGCGCGAGGCCATTGAGGCAGCAAACACTAACACACCAGTGGGTGATGCCCCCGCAGGGATGCCTGGTCTCGATACGATTGATTTCGATGAACTGTTAAGTGGAGGAACAATTACCCTCACCAACGGAGAGTTACAGATTACAGACGACCTCACCATCAATGGACTGGGTGCGGATGAGCTGACTGTCAGTGGCAACAATGCTTCCCGCGTTTTTAACGTGGATGACGGAACTTCTGATGAAATTGTCGTGGTCATTGATGGGCTGACCATTGCCGATGGAAATACCGATGAAGGTAGTGGTATTAGGACTCTGGAGAATCTGACGCTTAATAAGAGCCGCATTACTGACAACACAGCATTTAATGGAGGAGGGATATTCGTCGTTGAAGGCGAATTAGAACTTATTAATAGTATTGCTAGCAACAATACTGCAACAAACAGAGGTGGCGGACTCAGCAATGGTACTTCGGACGACATCCCTGATGGGGGGAATGTAATCGTAACCAATACTAAGATCATTGATAACAATGCCAGTGTTGGGGGAGGTTTTTACAACAACTTTGCTAGCTCATTTCTCCTGCTCAACAGCACCGTTGACGGCAACATCGCATCAATTAGCGGGGGGATTGATAACGATGGTAATCTCAATATTACAAATAGCACTATATCCAACAATAGAGCGGGTTCTCGGGGCGGTATTTTCTCATTCGGAGAAATAGTTGCTATCAACAGTACAATTAGTGGAAATACAGCTTCTTTCGTCGGTGGGATCGAAAGTGGTACCCCGAGTGGTCGATTGACTCTTATCCAGAGCACTGTCAGTGATAATGTGGCTGAAAATAGTGGACCTGGTGGCATTTTCATCAGCGATGGTTTAGCGGAGTTGAGCAATACTATCGTTGCTGGGAATAGCGGTTCTAACTCCGACGTTGAAGGAGATTTCACCAGCGAAGGCTACAACCTAATTGGCGATGGGACTGGCAGCACGGGCTTTACAGCCCCAGGCGACCAGGTCGGCACCAGCGATAACCCAATTGACCCCAAACTCGGTCCTCTGCAAGACAACGGTGGTCCCACCGAAACCCAAGCTCTGCTTCCCGACAGTCCTGCTATTGATGCAGGCGACCCTAACTTTACGCCGCCTCCAGACTTCGACCAGCGCGGTCCTGGCTTCCCTCGGGTTTTGGATGGGGATGGAATTGATGGTCCCCGGATTGACATCGGCGCTTACGAAACTGATTTTCAGCTATTTGACACTTTAACTGTAGACACCTTAGTGGATGAAGATGATGGCGATCTCAGCAGCGGTGATGTTTCTCTGAGAGAAGCGATTGGCTTCATTAGTCCCGAAGGGACAATTGACTTCGACCCCAGTCTAGCCAGTGCCGATGTCGGGTTTGGTTTAGGGACTATCGGGCTAACGCTAGGGGAACTGGTTATCGACAAATCCCTCACTATCAATGGGCTGGGGGCAGATGAGCTGAGTGTCAGTGGCAACAATGCTTCCCGCGTCTTCAACGTGAATGACGGGGATTCAGTTAATCAAATTGAGGTCGTTATTGAGGGACTGACGATTACCGGAGGAAATGCAGCGGGTGAGGACTTTTCCCAGCAGTCGGGTGGCGGCATATTCAACCGGGAATCCCTAGAGTTGAGTAACAGTACCATCTCGGGCAACTCATCAGAGGATGAAGGTGGCGGCATTGCCAACTATGATGGCAGCACCCTCAAGGTAATCGACAGTACCATCTCGGACAACTCAGCAGGTGGTGACGGCGGTGGCATCACCAACCGCGGCACTCTTATAGTAAAAAACAGCACCATCTCGGGCAACACATCTAATGACCAGGGTGGCGGCATCTACTCCCAGAGTACTGTCGAAGTAAAAAACAGCACCATCTCAGGCAACACAGCCAGTGAGAGTGGCGGTGGGATCCATA
>JAAUYM010147557.1_pt1 | contig 14795 bp, 16 predicted proteins | sample 7278001 | NCBI WGS metagenome assembly JAAUYM01 (sample SAMN14350224, study PRJNA611818) | marine sediment metagenome | isolation source: surface marine sediment (1.8m) | place: French Polynesia: Moorea | collected 2018-08
CACGCACAACAGTGTTTTTTCCCGACGCAATTCAACCGTGAGAGAAAGGTAAAGAAGTACCTACAAAGCAATTTCTCCTTCAGCATCATCTCCTTCCCCCTCAGATGGCATCGCATCTCACTTGCCCTTTTTTTCCTTTCCCACGGAAAGAGAGAGGAACAACTTTTGACCTCCTCCCTCCCCATTCTTTCTTTCTCATCCACCTTCAACGAAAAAGATTAACGATTACCAGAAGTAAGAGAGAGAGAGAGTCGCCCTACCTCTAAAGGCGTTTTGTGTCGGCCCTCATTTGTTCGTGTCGTCTGGAAGAGGTCTTGGAAAGGTCTTGGAGAGGGTGCAAGAATATATGCCTTTCTATCGAAACGGAAGAGGAGGGAGGAGAAGAAAGAAAAAGAAGGGGGAAAAAATCTCATATCGCTACAAGTTCCCCATAAATCATCCTATCCAGGATTAGGTCTTTTACCTTCTTCCCACAGCTGCTCTATTGAAACGATATATTGTACTAGTAGTACCTATACTGTACGGAAACAACATCTCTACGTACGTACGTACATCTGTACGTACGTACATGCCCACTTTATACGTAGGACTTAAGCTTTTCTTGCTGATGCCTTTTGGATTTTTTATTAGATACAGAAGTTATTCTCCCTTCCTTGTTTTTCCAGAGTTTTGCAAGCGCTTTTCTTTTAGTCTTTCCGCTTGTTGTTCTCTGAATGGCATCGGGACTGATAGGAGATGAGTGGCAAAAAAGGGGCAAAGATGTAGTCTTCCAAAGAGCTTCGTGTGTGCGAAAAGAAAGAAAACAAGTGAAGGAAGAGAGAGAGAGAGAGAAAATGGAAGAAAGCATGTCTTACTCCTACTTTTCTGAAGAGGTTTTTTTTTCTCCCTTTTCTTCTTCGTCTTACCTCCAAATCGGAAAAAGTTGTGAAGGGTTCGACGATCACAAAGCAAGCAAGCAAGGAGGCAGGCAACCCGAGAGGCCTTTTTTCTTCCTTGCGCGTCTTCTCGGAAGGATCTTCCCTCTTCTTGCGTCTCTTCCTGTGTCTATCTATACTAGTCACAAATAAATATCCACTCCTTTTCCTCCTTTCTCAGTGAGGAACTGAGAATGAATTTGTTTTTCTCCCGCACCACCGCCCCCTCCTGCACTCTCTCCGTCGTCTTTCCGTGCGCTAGCTTCGTTTGATCTCCTCCCTTTTTTACGTAATAAGAAGTGGATCGCTATGGGCCCCCGCTGCGAACGTAGTACTAGTACAACGTAACGGCCAAGTAAGAGTGTGTCTCCGGAAATGGGAGAAGCTCAACGGGCGACTCCATGAGTCCCGACCATTGACTGCGGCGAGGTCGACGGGGGGGGGGGGAAGGAGAGAGAGAGTCCGTTTCTGGCGCTCAACTCTCTCTCTCTCTCTCTCTTTCCGGTTTAGAGAAGGTCGCAAAGGGGGAAAGAGGAGAAGGGGGAAAAAAAGAGTGGCCAAAAGAAGAGAAAGAGGAAGGCCTCGGAAGGACCCTCTTTCCCGCCAAGTAATGTCCCTCTCCGTCGCCGCCACCAACCCTGAGAGATCAGCCACCAATCAATTATTCAAGGCGCCATATGCCGGCGCCACATGTCGTTCGTCGCAGTCCTATTATCTATCTCCCCACGTCTCTTAGGACAAGAGGCGAAATGATCTGACTTTCGGAGTAGAAAAAAAGGAAGATTGAATACCGTAGTCAGTAGGTGTACGTAGTGCGGTTGGGAATGGTATGGAGGGCAGGGCGGGGCGGGGGCGGGGGAAGAGGCGGAGAGCCGTGGTGCACCGAAATAGAAAACTTAATTTGCGAGCAAGATTGGTTTGTGTCACGGAAACACGAGAGAAGGGAGGAGAGGAAGCGTGACCTCGTGCTCTCTAAGGGTTTTTTTTGGTCAAGTCCGCGTGACGTCGTCTTTTGTGTAGTACTTGAATGCAGAGCCCTACCTAGTAGTCCTTTCTTCCTGTGACCAGGTGGGCGCAGCTCCTGCCACCTCTTTCTCTCTGTAATTGCACAGTGTTTCCACTTTTAGTTGTGCACCCCCTCTGCTCTCCTCCTCACCTCCGCCCTGTTTCTCCGCTGCTCTGTGAAGTGACAGCTCGATTCCTCCTTCATCAAAAGACTTGCTTGTACAACAACTACTACACAGTAGTAACAGCAATTAATTTCGCCTTTCGCCCGTTTTGCCAGCGCGGAAAGGGGAGGAGAAAAAGAGAGAAAAGGCGCTTTAGGAAAGTTTCTAAACACTCTCCTTCTCTCTCTCTCTTTCTCCACCCCCTCCCTTCAAAGTAGGCTTAATTTGTTCTGCATTTTTGCAACGACCCAGCAACCCTCTCTCTTTGCCGACAAGAGAGAGACGGGAGCGGGGGAAACAGAAATTAAGATTATCGTGCAAGGAACGAGTTGAGTGCACAACGACAAAATTTTGCCCTCTTCTTCCGGGAAAGGAAGTGACAAGGATTCCTCCTCCTCCTCCTTGAATCAAAATTCAGGCCCAACTTTTCCGTTTTTCTCCCCGCCCTTCCCCCGCAAAGCCCATTCATCCGTAAGAAAGGGAGGGGACAAGAGTAGTGATGGCCTCTTACTACGTATGTACAGTAGTACGTTGCCACGAAAGAGGAGAGGAATGCTCCTTGTATCGGTCGCCTATCACAGAGGCTGGCAATGAAACAAAGAGTAGGTAGGGTACGTAGTACAACATTCTCCGCTGCAGACAGAGCTGCTCAAAGAAGAGACCAATACTGTAAACATATTCTCTGATAAGCACGTGCTCCAGACAGACACATTAAGTACTGAGCTGAGCACCACAGCCTAATCTATACCCCCATTTAATGGAAGAGACCCTGAAGAGGTTCCCCGCACCCACACACAAAAAAACCTCTTTTTCTCCCCATGGATCGGATGGTTCCCACGCATGAAAAGACCCCCCCGGCTCCGCCCCGCCTCTCATGTAGTGCAGTACAATGAATGCCCCATCGCCTTCGAAAAGAAGACCTGTTTTTTTTTTCTCCCCGGCTCGACTCATCTCTCTCTCTCCTTTTCGTGCGCGCAGGCCCAGTTGGGGAAGAAAAAAAAGAAAGTTGGTAGTTTGTACACGTACTGTACGGTACAGGGTGGACGGAGGGTCGTTCATAGTCGTGCCTTCGCTCAGTGCATTGGGAGGGGAGGGGGCGGATCACTGTTCACATTAATGCACGCGTCAGATGACAGGAGGGGGGAAAGGGCGAGAGAAACGACGGGACGAGTTTTCCCTCAGCGGGAGGTTGAAGGGCCTTCCTTTGCACCAGTGCTCTCTTCTCCTTCGTTTGCTTGGATACACAGCGATATGAAAGGCTGCTTCTTACGAGTCAAAGGCCACGTCTAATAAGCGTAACCTCCCTCCCCTTGCTTGCCTCCATTCCATCCATTTGGCAACATGCTGCCTCCTCCTCCACAATTTCCATGACCGGTGGTGAGTCCGTGAATGCACTTCTCCTGGGCAAGAATGGAGCAGGCGAAGCTATACCTAGCAGACAGAGAGAGAGAGAGAGAGAAAGAAATGAGAGTGGCACAAGGTGCACGGTGAAGGGAGGGTACAACGCCCTCAACACAAATGGAAATGTTGTCCCTCCTTTCTTTTTCCCTCTCCCTCCCTCGCCCGTTCTTGCTGCTGTGTGTTGTGTGCTAGACATGCGTGCACACAATCCTGTGCGCTCTGTGCTCCATTAATATTTTGTGGGCAAGGGAAGAAAAGAAGGAGAGACACAGAGGACTTGATTTCCCCCACGAGAGAGAGGGGAAGGGATCGACTTTCGGTTCTCCGCACCTAATAGGGCTAGATGACGCAGAGCAGCACAAACCAATTACGTACTATCCATTAGTCCTCTTCGGGTCTTATTCCGTTGTGCCTAGTAGTATGTACATGTGCATACGTGTATGCATGAGTGTTTTTTTGGACAGGGTAATGTTATGAGTGCACCAGGAAACCGATCTCGAAGTCCTTTTCAACCTGTTGTACTAGTATTGTGGTTCGTGCACTGTTTTCCAGTCTATTTTGTAACTGCTCGCTCAAACGACTCTGTAACCTGTGTTGTAATGTGTATGCTATGGTGGTAGGTGGGTGCGACACTCAGAGCCTAATTGCGCGGCGGCGGTTGAGGAGCGTCGTCAGCAATTGGTCAGTAATGGTTGAGTACCTTTAACTTTTCTTGGATCGCTTAGTTTTGCATTTTTGATTTTATCAGCATTAGTACAGTACTTACAGCCAAGCAAACAGCCATCACGGTAAAATGTTGACCTAGTTATGCTAATATTTCTTCCAAAGCTTATAGGCCTATTTTTGACTGCCGTAAGTGTCAACCCTTTTGCTTCCCAACATGAATGTCAGTTGCCTGCTTAATTAATGTCTCATACGTGAGAGACATGAAGCTATCATAAATTACTAAACTAGTTATTATGTCATATACAATATGAAATACGCCAGAAATGCACCGATAAAATAAAGAGTATGTCTGGTCGGGTTTCTCTTCTAGTTAGTCGCTATTTAAAAGCGAGCCGACAATTTGAACAGCAGGAGCGATCAGAAAACCGTGAACATCCATCATGATGCAGCTGCTTAAGATCATCACTGCATGCTTTCATGTGTGTCTTCTTCCTTTTTTCCATATGTGAAGATAAGAAGAGAGAGACCGAGAATGGTTCCTCCCCCCACCCCATCTCCCCCTTTGTTTGTCTACATGGGGCACCAACCGCACTATTCTCCCCACGATGCTCCCATAATTGCATTTTGTCAGAGTCCCCCCTGAAGATCTTGTTAGCGAGAAAAGTGGAGGAGGAGAAGAAAGAGGAAGAGGGTCAAAGCAAGAAGAGAAGGAAGAATGTCCTCAACTCTACAAGATTCCTCTGTTTGTGAGGTATATACGCGGACAGCATATGAGAACGGAGGAAAGTAGGAAGGAAGGGGGACCCAGCAGAATATGAGTGACTGTGTTCCTCTCTCTCTTTCCCTATTGTCCCCCATCCTTCTCTCCCATTTCATCTTGTTTCTGACAGCCAAGGAGGAGAGGCATGTACAGGGAGAGGGCGGGGAAGAAGGCCTAGCTGTAAAGACCCTTCCACAACAGATGGAATCTCGCATTTCTTATGCTTTGTTGGCTTCTCATTTAGGAGGCAAAGGAAGAAAAAGGAGGAGAAAAGGAGGCGGCGGCGGGCGAAAGCCTTGGACGGGAGGAGCAGAAAAAGCTGATTGTTGGGCAGGAAAGTTGAGCTTTGCCCTGATGCCCTTTTCCTCTTCCTCGCTGCACTTGGCCTCCTCCCCTCCCACCCCTTTCTCCATCTGTTCCTTTGGTTTCTCCATCATCTCTTGGGTGGCTGCTCCTGTTTTGACCGCGAGAAACCTCGATGATGATAATCCGGTAACAGTGTCTCTACTTTTATACATATTCTACGCGGAAACAAAAGTTGCAAAAAGTGCGTTTATCAACCATACTACAGTAGAGGAGTCGCGCAAGGGTTCAGAATGCTGCTTTAGCACGTTCTTTCCTTGCTTGTTTCTCTCCCCTTCGTCTTTCTTTTCGTTGTTATTCCTTGACCCCCGTCTGCAGCCTTCATAGCTCAGGGGGATTACCCCGCCGCCGTCTCCCACAGCAGGAGCGGCGGCGGCGATCTTTGCAGCCCTTTTTCTGCCTCCTTCTCTGTTAAGACGTCTAAGGGAATAAAAGGCAATGAAAATGAATGTTGAAGCACGAAAGCGAGAAGATGGAAATCCGAAGACAGCAACAAAAGAAAGATTTTTTTCAGCTCCAAGGTTCGGAGGGTAGATCCCAGCGAGAAAGAGAGGAAAAAAGAAAGAAGGAAAACATATTTTTCCTCTCCAAAATAAAGTTTTGGCATATTTCAATTATTGCAGTTTTTTTAGTCAAAAGAAGGGAGAGGTAAGAGAAAGAAGCAATTTTAGAATCAAGATTTTTCTTTATCGTCACTTTTGCACTAGTTTGCAGCATCGTCATTTGTCTCCTAGTAGAAAAGATGGGTATTGATGTCTTGCCAATTACGTACGTAACGAATTCAGCGGGCAGCATTGGACGCAGAGCGAATTGAAACAATTGGCTTCGTAGTACTGTAGGTAGAGGACCATTTATTCGACCTTACCAGCCGCCAGCCGCATTTGACAGGTGTCCAATAAAGTTTCGACAGATGAGTCACGCTCCAGGCGTCCTTGAACAAGGCCCGAAATTGATAAGAAGGGAGAGGGGAAGAGGAAGAGACAATCTCTGACAAGTGCACAAAAATGGGTGGAAAGAAGCCTATTTTTAAAACCCTTTCTGTTTTTCCTGTTATTGATTGGCTTTTTTCTAGTCCTATTTAGTTTCCCCTACCTCTCCCGTCTTACCAGCTTGAAAGACAATGTCAATCGGATGCTGTATGAGTAGAAGAAAGAAAGACTCCCCTTGTCAAGTATAAGTCGAAGTCGAAACTTTTCAGAAAAAAAGGAGAAAAGTCGATACGCGATCAAAAAGAATTTCTTTTCCACTGATATCAGCAGAGAAAGAAGCATGTTAAGTATTGAGTATCGGGACTACTCAATACCCCCCTCTCTTCCACTCCCGTAAGCTGGGAATAGTCAATACGTACCTACTACTTACGTACTGTGTCAGAATATGTCATGTCATTTCATCTGTGAAAGTGGCTAGCGGAATTTAGCGTGACTAGGGATGATCCGGGATGAGATGCTCTGACATAGTAGTATGGCCCGAGATATGACTGCATTGTCAAACCAGTAGCACAAAAGTGTCACTACTACAGGAAATGCCTCCATCACGTCGGTTTTTAGCTAATGGCTCCAAAAGCTTGAGATGAAAGGTTGGGGGAAAGTTGCCATCTTTCTTCCTGCATTCATGTTGGTTTCTTTGAGTTCCTTTTCTTGGGGTGGAGAGCGGAAAAGAGAGAGGGATAAGATGGGACTTTCCACGGCTTTCTCTCGCAACCTCTATTTAAAGACTCCCCATCAGACGGAAAAATTGTGCTAGTTATTAGGACAAGAAGCTATAATAAATAAGAGAGAAAAACTCGAACGGCTTTGTGGTGCATTGCAAAGTTAGTAGCTCCTTTACCTTTAGTGTAGTTACCTTACGTCCTTCCGTTTTCTCAGGAGGTCACAAAAAGGGAGAGGGACCCATTCCTCTATCAGATATCAGGGCTCCCTGCTACTGTTGTACAGCCTTGATTTATCGAATGTCCCCCCACTTTCCGACTATTTTGGGTCGAAAGAGGCGGGAGAAAGGGAAAAGGAGGAGGAGGAGGAGGAGGAGGAGGAGGAGGAGGAGGAGGAGGAGGAGGAGGAGGAGGAGGAGGAGGAGGAGGAGGAGGAGGGGATTCAGGATATTGCTGGGCATCAGGTCCTCTAATTGGCCTACATAGATCTTGTGCTCCAAAGAAAGGAAAAAACCTTCCTCCCTTCCTCCCCTTTCCGCCCTTCCATTTTTCCAGGCACAGTAGGAAAGGGAAGGGAAGGACAACAAACAAATGTGACTCTTTGGAACCCACCCACCCCCTTTGCTAGATGTTTTCGCTAGATATCGGCTTAGGAAGGTAGGCCAAAGAACATATTAGCGTTGTCGTCATTGATTTCGTCGTTAGCTGTGGTTCCTGAAAAAGGTGCTCAGGCGCATGCTACAGTGGGTTGAGAAGGGTGTAAAGCAAGCGTGATTCCACGTGATTAGGCCAAAACCAAAACACTAAGGGTTCTGGAGTGTGTACTAGTGCACTACTACTAGTACGTATTATCGACACTTATTCTTTTAATGCCTCTTTCCCACCTACTGAGTACCTCCTCATCCTATTTTTCTTACAGCTTTCTCGTTTTGTGATGTCGGACTCAGGGAAAGAGAAAAAGAGACCATAAAAAAGGCCCTTTTGGTGCTTCCTTTTCCCGACCAGACATTTTATTCGTCATGGTTCAAGTTGTTACACTAGCATACTGTAGAATAAAGTTCTGTTTGCTCTCCCTCTGGTCGAAGGCTGACTCACTTAAAACTTTGGAAGATGCAAGGCTAAACTCTTATTGAAAGCCTTCCAATAGGAGTAAATGTCTGGTCGGGCCCTCCTTCCCCTCTCTGCTTCGATCTCCTTCCTTCCTTTCCATAAGAAGTCCACCTTCGGCGCATAATGGGGCCGCTTCCCTTGTCGGCACACAGATAGGAGGAGGAAGAGAGAGTTTGTAAACTTCTTCCTTAGACAGACAGGCCTCACCCCTCGGTGCACAAAATGCACCTTCTTCCAGCGTCAGGTGTTAATAACAATAGTATCTTTACTATCTCTTTGTGAGGTGCGCGCACAAAAGGGAGGCGCCTTCCCTTTCCTTATCTACTATTACTTTGTGGCTTGCTCTCCCACCCACCCTATCCCAAAGATGCATTCGAGCTCTCTTTCCCTCCCCCCTACCATTCATGCCAGAGATCCAGAGCGGAGATTACTATTACCTCGCCCAAAGGTTCGTCATCGTCAATTCTGGCTCCGCCTCCTGATGAATGAACAAGCAGGGTAATTAAACATAAAGGGAGGAAAAAGAGCCTTCTTGCCCCTCTCTCAAAAGCATTACCGACGGCGACAAAAAAAGCCGGAAAAAGAGACGTTTCCCCCTCTTCCTCCCTCCTCCCTTTCCGGAGTATGTCTCCCTCTTACGCCTACTCCCTCTCCCCCCCTCCACTCCCCTTTTGTGGGCGAACCAGGGAGCAACGGAAGAAAGATATGGAAGCATTGGCTCTCTTTCTCCCTCCTTTCCCCACTCACACTGGCGGCGCCGGCGAATGGCCCTTCGGCATGCGAGCGACGAAGAAGACGAAGAGGGAGAGCACGAACTAAAGCAAAGTGAACACGTCTGTACCTTCTTGTTGTGTGTCTGTGTGTGTCTAGACCATGGAATGACGCATGGTGTGAAATGTCCAATTTTCCTAACCTGTCAAGGTGTTCTTCTTGCTCCCGATAAAACAAAATTGCACTTGTGGTCTCAGCACACTCGCGGTTAAAAGAGAAGCAAGAAGGAAAAAAATTAATGAGGGAGTTGCATTTTTATCTGGAGGACAAATGGGATGGTCGACCCTCCTCTTCCCTCTACACATTATTAATCGTCTCCTCTTTTTCTTCCTAAGATAAAGAAAGGGCTCTTCTTTCTGTTCCCCCCTCCCTCTTCATTAAACGACTTTATATATTTCTTTAAGAGCTGTCCCGCCCTTGCATCGTCTTTCTCCGTACGTGACGCAAAACAAAGGGAAGGAGAGATAAAGAAAGGAGGAGGGAGAGGGAAAGGAGGGGGGGAGGAAGGCAGTAAAGGATCGTTGGAAATTGCGGTTTTTACAGCCGGAGAAATTGGTGTCTGCGGGAAGAGGGGTGGGGAGGGAGTCAGTCGAATGGAATTATACCACTCCTCCTCTCTTAACCCACTTCCCTTTCTCTTCTCGTTCTTCTTCTCACCAGCGACGGCAAGGGAAAGAGAGAGAGAAGAACCACATTATCAGAAAAGGAGGCAATAAATGCAGGGTTGCCCCGGGGGGAGAAGAGAAATAGTGGGGGAGAGATCGGGATTCTCTCGAGAATGGAGAGTTTCTTCTTGAATCTGCAAGCCAGCTTTGCGCTTATACTATTTTTGGACCCACTGATTCTCCGCCATAAAATTTTGACTGACGACAAACTTCTTCCGTAATATGGCACAGCATTTCTTGACAAGATCCAATAATAACACCTAGGCCTGCAAGGGAGTCATGGCAAAATGCAAAGCCCAAAATTTTCTATCTATTTAAGCCGTCGCAAATTTTTCTCCCAGACTGGCCATGTGTCGCTTTCGTGCACACAGACACACACACACACACACACAGGAAATTGCTTTTCCGTGCTCTTTACCCTCTCTCTCACTCACCATTCTTTCCCATCCCTTCTCTTTTTTCAGCGGTCAGTGCACTGAAGAAGAAAAGGAATGGGACAAGAGGGAAAAGGCAGTTGAGGGTGCATGTGTAGAATAACTGAATATTTTGATGCAGAAATTTGTCTCCCCCATGTGGGACCGCGCTTCCCTGCCTTTTCGGGTAAGAAAGTCATCTTCTGAAGACAGAGCATCTGAACAAAGAGCAGGCGTACTGTATGAAAGGTTTACCTTCAAGAAACAAGGTCTTAAATCATAGTTGGACCCGCAGATCGTGCTTCTTCCAAAATCTTGTTCGAGGGAGCCCTTCCTGGGAAAGTTGTTGAAGTCGAAGCGACGTCGCTGCATCAGTTGCTGGCTTGGGGAGGCTGGAAGGAGAGGAGAGGCTCTGCCTTTCTCCTGCAGATGCCATTTTAATGGAAGTGGTGGAGGAGGAACGTGTGCTTCAAGTCCACTTGGACTTGAAAAGGGAGGGGAGGAAGTTGCGGTCTCTCTCTCTCTCTCTAAAGTGGCTCCAATAATCAAATCCTGTTCCTTCCTTCCTTCTTTCCCGACCCGGGGGGGGAGGGGGGGAGGAGGAGGAAGTGAAACTGGTGGACCACACGTCACTCGCGTCCACCGAGAGCACAAGTGACGGGGAGACTAAATTTAGCTCAGGAGGTCAGCAGCAGCAGTTGGCTTGGCCGGATTGTTATTAAGGGGGCAAGGATCAGAGAAAGACAAAGACAGTCACACTGCAGCTTAATGAAGCAGTTTCCCAGGAATATTCTTTTCTTTTTTTCTTGAGAAGGTCTTATATTAAACAGGCTGACTCTGATTCCCGGCTAGGTACTCGGAGTAAGTGCTAAATAACCGACTGTTTACTAAGGTAGACTATTACGAGTACATAAATTACGCGTTACGTTAGTTTTTAAACATTTTCTAGTGTAAAATGTGGGAAGCAGAAACATAATTTAGTCACTTCCACTGTACCTCCGGCTCTTATTATCATGATAAGGATGCAGCCCTTCAACCCCCTATCCACTCAGGCACCTAGCTGGAATGCCAAGTCGGAATTTTAATCCCACCCGTCGAGAGCATCCCAAAGAAAACATTCATCCAAGTGCCTGCCAGGTCTTCATAATTCTGCATCCGCCGGAAGTCAGCCCGATGCTTTGCCAATATATCGACCAATTGAGGGAGGAAATGAAGGACGTTGAAAAGCTTTCGGGGAAGCCTTCGAATAAATTTATTTTTCGGATAGGGCGGAGGAGAAGGAGGAGGCGAGACGAAAGGACTCAAGCAAGAAAAGGCATCAAAGGAGAAAAAGAGAGGAGGGGGAGAATTCTGTTCTACTACAACCTTGCTGGAGAAGAGCAGGATGAGGAAGAGGAGGAGGAGGAGGAGGAGAAGGACGACGAGGAGGAGGACCAGGGCAAGCAAGTGGAGGAGGAGAAAGAAAAGGCTTTGTGGATGGTAGAAGTGGGTGGTGGGTGGGCAAACAAATTATTTTCCTCTCGCCGGCGGGAGTGGGATAGAGAGAGGTGAAGGAGGAGGCGGTCCCTCTTCGTGCTTTTTCTTCCTCTTCACTTTCTTTTCCCCCTCCCTCCCCCAATACACAGTATACGGTACGTGTACAGTATATACTCTCCTGACGAGAGGTGTGAGCGGATGATGGAGGGGGAAGGAAGGAAGAGCGAGAAGGAGGAGGCTGTGGTGTTGAAATTGAGGAGGAAGAGGAGAAAGATGTTTTTTCTTCCTCTGTCGTCGGTCGGAACGCCGGAGGAAGGAGACTCCGGGAAAAAAAGGAGAAGAAAGACGGAGATAAAACCGAGATAGGATACAACAAAAATCAACCCCGAAGGCGACAACGACGACGCGGAGGAGGTGGAGGAGGAGAGAAGAATAGGAGAGATGCTTTTATCCCGTTGCTGGCTGTCTCAGTGCTGCCAACCCAACCCAGAGAGAGAGAGAGAGAGAGACTATCTAATTTCCGCCTCTCCCTCTTTCTCGTTCTTCCTCCTTTTTTCCCTTCTTCTCCTCCCTCTTTCCTTCTCAGGGTGGAAGGAGAAAGAGAAAAAGAGAGCTTTAATGCTCCTTTGCCTCCTCCTTTATGCACGACTTTCTCGAAATAGAAAGGGGAGGGGAGAAGGCCAAGAGACGAAGAAACTTGTTGTGTGTAAAAGAGTGAAGAGGCCTCTTCTTTCCTCTGATGCATCTCTCTTCCCCTCTTCTTCTTTCCGTGTTGTGTTAGGAATGGATGCATGCCTGGGGATCAGAGGAAGAGAAAGAGAGACGCATAGCTTCTGTAGTAGAGTATGAAAAGCGTCAGGTCAGGGATAGCATTATGATAGGAAGACTGAACGTCAAAAAAGTCCTACTAATGTGCAAATGTAGCGAGCAACTTCTTTTGCTCCTCAAAAAATTCTCTCCCTATTGCATCCACGTCAAGGTTTCGCTTTGAAGCTCGCTCAGAGGCGCTAGTTTTCAACTACTGTTTTTCAAGTCTCCTCTGGATTTTTTTTTTTTTTTGCCTTTTCTCCTCTTCCTCCTCACTAATTGCACTAGAGTTGAGAGGCCTCTCCCGACTTTAACCTCCTGCTTTGTACATCGCAATATTTGTGCGTCGCAATATTTAGAGAAAGAGTAGGAGACGGCCAAACGCAACTGGCATGTGGCTCTGCAGAAGACTAGGTACAGGGAAAAGGAAAAGGAAAAAATGCAAATTGAAGAGAATTGGAATGAGGAACAAACTTTCGTCGGACACATTTTTGCATGACAAAGACTTTTGTTTCACTTTTTTCCTTTTTCTTTTCCCTTCCTTTCTTCCTCCCTTTTCATCCGATTCCAGCTCCTTCCCGCAAAGAGGAGAGAGAGAGGAGAGAAAGAGACACCGTTTCCTGGTCTTTCTTTTTTTTCCCCTTTCTTCCGTTTTCACGCTCGGCGTCTCCTCAATGCGAGAGAAACGTGGTAGTCATCGGCCGTAGTCGTCCCTTGCAAATGACTCTGTGCGGGGAAGGAAATGAAAGAAAGGGCCTTGCTAAATTCGCCATCGCAGCCAGTCTCAGAAGAGAAAAGCTCGTGTGCACTTAGCTGTGGTGGTGGACAGAGTGAGAGAGGGAGGGAGAGAAGATGTTATTCTGAGAGGTGCAGAAAGAAGATTAATCGGTTGAGCAAACTTCTCCTCACTCTCTTCCCTTCTCTCTCTTTGCAAAGCTACTCAGCTAAAGTTTAATGGGGTGTCTCATCTTCGTTTGCCGCTTGCCTTAATAATTAACTTGGACTTCTTAGGGGCCACATGACTAGTATAGTAGCCAGGGTCTTTACTACATCACCCATCTCAATTCCCCTTCTCTCATATTTTGCAGCCACTTCCTGCTCGAAAACTTTTCTTTTGGAATCAATTGGGAAAGGGGAAGGCAGAACTGTTGCTTCCTCCCCTTCCTCTCCCTCCTCCTCCCGTCTTGGGCTCTTAGTGGAACAAAGTTGATTTTAGAGGAAGAGGGAGTCTCCAAGGCAGATGGAGAGAGGGGAAAAGGGTGGAAGCAGAAAGGAAAGAAAGCGAAAAATTCAAAAAATAGAATGGGAGTGCCCCTGAGGCGAAAAATTTTCTCATTTCTTCTTCTTCCGCCCACGCGAGCCTGAATATCCAAAAAAACAGGATGTGTGTCCTTTAACCAAAGGTTGACATATAGTAGTCCTTGTTGGGACCCTACTGCGCATTACATTTTATTGTTTTTTTTTAAGGCAAAGCACCAAGTCAGAACCCTATTTTTCCATTATGAGATTTTCAGAAATTCCTTTCGCCCTGCGTCGCACACTTTTTTTCTCTTGGCAGTGAACAGCAAAAAAAATACGACTTCCCATAAGGACTTTTTCCTCGTCATGCCTTGTCAGCAATAGCTAAGTTTATGTTTTCGCCACGCAAAAATGTGTCCCTGCCCCCTCCATTATTTTGCATGTCGTCGTGACCAAGAAAGTCGAGAAGAAGCAGGGAGGGACTTAGGCTCACTTCGACTGTTTTTTTCTTACTTCTGCTTACCGCCCCTTTCTTCCTGTCAAACTAGGTAGAGTGCAGGCTGACACGCAACTTAAATAAAGAAACAAAAAAATTTCCTCTCTCCTCCCACGTCCTATTGCCTCCTAAAGAGGAGGAAGGAGAGGCGCTTCGGCCGATGCCACCACTGGCATCAACTTTCCCTCTCTTTTCCACTCTAAATCCATCCACTACGCAGTAGGTAGTACATACTTGCCTTGTTCGGCTTATTCGGTTTGAATGGTCGGTCTGCCCACTGAGGTGGAGGTAACGAAGAAAGAAAGGGGGAAGGTGAAGTAGCCTTCCCCCTCCTCTTCTCCACGTCGCTTATCGCTCATTTATGCTAGAATGGGTCTCGCAGCGGTGCAATGGAGGTTTTGGGTGGAAGAAGACTGTCGATTTGGAGGAAGAGGAAAACAACCCTTCATTCAAGTTGCACTTTCTTTGATGCGGATGCAGTAAAGATCCGGAAATAACTTCCACATCCGAACGATTGTTGCACGGCAGCAAAACTTCGCATGTTTGTGGTCCTCTTTTCCAAGTTCAATGCCAAATCCTAAAATACGTAGAATGCCTTAAGTACAGCAAAACCACAACATTGTACGTATAAGCGCCATTCACAAGAATATGACCACCATGACCCTGCTAAACATAAACATATTTTGAAAGTTTCTCACTGCAGGTTTCTTCATCATTCCATCACTCCTCTCTTTACCTCCAAGTCATGGGTCCGACCTTGAGTCAGCCCAAGTTTCTCAGAAACTCGGATGGAGGGAAGGAGAGGAGGAAGGCAAAAGGCAAAAGGCTCCTCCACCCTCCGTCTCGTTTCTCGTGGCCTAGAAAGGAGAAGAGAGGAAGGCCGGAGACGCCCTTTCG
>JAAUYM010166613.1_pt1 | contig 14786 bp, 16 predicted proteins | sample 7278001 | NCBI WGS metagenome assembly JAAUYM01 (sample SAMN14350224, study PRJNA611818) | marine sediment metagenome | isolation source: surface marine sediment (1.8m) | place: French Polynesia: Moorea | collected 2018-08
TCTCTCCTTCCTTTCCTTCTTTCGTTCCTTCCCGCAGTCGCCATCGGACCTCCGAGCAGACCACGTCGGAGCTGTGTCGGACGAAAGGTGTGGGTGTGTGTGTGTGTCTGTTTTGTGGATGGACGGCGGACGCATCCAGCGTGATGACGCGTCGGACTTGGACTCGTGAGCGTGGCCGTCAGATCGGCGCTCGTCACCGTCGCCGTCATCGTCAAGGTAGCTCCTGATGGCGGGGGACGATGACGAAGGGTCCTCCTCCTCCCCGCCGGCGGCTCCCTCCGTCGCGGTCGAGGAGGCGGCCGCCGCGATCGTCAGGGGGCGCGCGTCCGTGGCCAGGAGGGCGTTCCTGCTCATGATGGTGCTGAACGTGGCGGTGCACCAGATAAAGTTCTCCTCGGTGATGGGGGCGGCGGACGATCCAGCGGGCGAGTCAGAGTGGAAAGCTGACGGAAGAGGTAAAAAACCCTACTTCTTCATTTAATTTTTTTGGTGTGCTTAATAATAGTAAAATGCTTAGCTACTTAAAGTGTGCGATAAATTTCAAAAGCGTGCTTAAAATAGAAGAACTTTTACAGTGACAAAAAGTAAGTTATTGTTTTACTGGGAAAAGAAAGAAGTATTCAGTTTTTTAATGGGCATGCTGTAGTACGTGTACTGTATCTTTGTAGTCGTAGAACGCCTCGCGTAGTACTGTACCGTACACAAAAGCCCCTTGTTAAATTCTTCTATCAACAAAAGCATCTACTGCGATAGCGCATCATTTCGGGACAGAGTGCGGTTTTTTACGATATTTTTTTACATTTATGCTTGGCGGTCCAGGAGTCTCTGTCTTGTTATGGGGAGGGGTTGGGGAGGAAGACCGCTGGACTTTTGCCAGATATAAAGAAAGCACGGTCGATGCTTGAATAGTTGCGCCCGCCTCCTCGTCATATTGTGAGAAACAACGGAGAAGTACTACTAGTACGGGAAGAGCAGAGAGAAGGAGGAGGAGAGAGGAAGGAAGAAGGGGGAGGGAGGGCAGCATGTTGGATAAAGAAAGGAAGACAGCCGGGGAACGGGAGCTAGGAGGGAAGGAGGGGAAGAAGGAAGAAACTGGACCTCCGATGAATGCGTCGGGGTGGGGTGGGGGAGGGGGGAGGAAGAAGCGGAGGAAGAACAAGTTTTAAGATAGGGTGGATGTTTGAGCGAAGGAAGGAGAATAGGAGAAGGGAAGGGAAAAGGAAAGAAGAAGCTTGTTGAAAGGCAAAAGGCAAGAAGCTGCGAACAGTTCTCAGTTACCTGAGGGCGTCCGGGGGGGGGGGGGGGGAAGGGAAGGGAAAGAAAAATATTTTATGCGATGTTGGCCTATCTCGTCATGACAGCAACTGCGTTATATTTGTTTTTCTCCTCCCTGCACCATTGTCTGTAGCCAGACTTTGGTGGCAAAAGGGAAGAAGGATAGGTGGAATCAATATTATTAGAATTACCGCATGCGTTTCGCCTTATCCTCCTTCGCTAGTTTTCTGGCATACCTACGGGCGACCATTCTCTCCTTTTTTTTCCAGCCCTCTTTGCTCCCTTCCTCCATGATGTCGGCTACTCCCCGACCAGACTGGCGAGGGAAGCGTCTGACGACTTCGACAACGAAACGAGTGAAACGACGAAAGAGGAGGGGGGAAGCGCCCGGATCCTCACCATCAGGCTCACATACGTCAGCAACGACATCGCCTACACGAAGGACGGCGGAAGTATCGAGGTCCTTCGGAATGAGGACATCCCCCTCAAGCTGTACGGCTACGGGCTGACAAAGAGGGCCAAGGTAAAGCTGACCACCAACAAGGGCAGCCTTGGCGGACCTTGTCAGGGAGACAACAGCGCCCAGGGTGGCGAGGTGGGACTTGACTCCGTGGCGGAGGACGGGACCTGGGCCAAGCTCACCATCAAGGGAAAGGACGTGCACACACTGAAGGAGAAGACCATGCAGTACTTCTGCCTCAGCGCAGACGAAGGCGAGCCGTTTCTACACCAGGGGACAGAGACGGAAGCCAGTTTCGACGTGACAGAGCACCTTCTCCCCATCTGGCTGATGATCATCTTCGTGGTCATCCTGCTCAGCCTGTCCGGTCTCTTCTCCGGTCTGAACTTGGGCTTGATGGCCCTGGACCAGACCGAGCTGAAGATCGTGCAGAACACCGGCAATAAGAGCGAGAAGAGCTACGCCAACAAGATTGCGCCTATCAGGTCACATGGCAACTTTCTCCTGTGCTCCTTGCTTCTTGGCAACGTCCTCGTCAACAACACCCTCACCATCTTGTTGGACATCCTCACTGGCGGGGGAGGAGTGGTCGCCATTATTGCTAGCACATTGGGTATCGTCATCTTTGGTGAAATCATACCACAGGTACTGGCGATGTATTAAAATGTCACTTTTTTAATGGGCATATAGGTACTGTAATAATTTTTCTCCTTGTTCTAGGCTATTTGCTCAAGGCATGGTCTGGCAGTGGGTGCATACACCATCTGGCTCACCAAGTTCTTTATGCTCCTCACCTTTCCGCTGTCGTTCCCCATATCTAAACTTCTCGATCGGGTGCTGGGAGCTGAAATAGGGACTGTCTACAACAAGCAAAAGCTCATAGAGCTTCTCCGCGTCACCGACGCCAACAACGACCTGGAGAAGGAGGAGGTTGACATTGTGACGGGTGCACTGGTCTACAAAGATAAGAGGGTGAAGGACATCATGACGAAGGTGGAGGACGTCTACATGCTTCCCCTGGACACTGTCCTGGACTTTGAGACCGTCTCCGAGATAAGAGAGCAGGGATACTCCCGGATACCCGTGTACAGCAACGACCGCAAGAATATTGTCCATATTCTCTTCGCCAAGGACCTAATGTTCATAGATCCGGACGACAAAATGCCTCTCAATTCCGTCTGTGAGTTCTACAACAACGAGGTAAACTTCGTGTTCCACGACACTCCCCTGAATGTTATGTTCAATGAGTTCAAGTCGGGAGACAAGGGTCACATGGCCTTCGTCCAGGAAATTAACACTGAGGTATGTATCGACAGTTAATGTACCTAGGTTTTTAGTTGTTTTTTGAATGATAGTTTGGATACAACGGCTTGTATTTACAACAGGGAGAGGGAGACCCATTTTATGAAACAATTGGTCTTGTCACCTTGGAGGACATCATCGAGGAGATCATCCAGCAGGAGATCGTGGACGAGACCGACATTATTGCCGACAACCGAACCAAGAGAAAGCTGAAGCGGGAAGGAAGAAAGGGGAAGGAAGGACTCATGCTCAACCCGCCAGAAGAGAAGGTCAGGAAGGTAAACGTGTCGCCACAGCTGGCTCTTGCTGTCTTCCAGTACCTGACCACCTCTATCGAGCCGTTCAAGGCTCCCCTGATGAACGACTCCGTGCTAAAGAAGCTCCTGGCCCTGGACGTCTTCAGGGACGTCAAATTGAAAAAGGACAAGACCAAGATGAACGAGGAGGACCTCGTCATCATGAAAAAGGGCAGTGCCGTCGACTGCTTTGTATTGATAATAGAGGGAAGGGTGGAGGTCAACATCGGCAGGGAGGAGTTGGTCTTCGAGAGCGGACCATTCACCTATTTCGGCATCCAGGTAACTGAATAATAACTAAACAGTGCTAACAATCCTAAACCTCCTTTCCTAATGCAAATGACAGGTGCTCAACAACATCATGGAGAATCCTTCGCTGACCGGAGGTCTCTCACTTCCGACAAACAAGCCCCTGGCCGCCCTTGCATCTTCACAGAGCCATAGCGACGCAGTTGGTGGGGGAGGTGGCGGAGGAATGAGGAGCAACAGCAACTTGCGCAAGACGAGTACCCAGCTGGAGGCGCCGTCCACCGCCGGCGGCAAGAGGAACGGGGACGCGGTGATGAGCAGACAGGGCTCAGGCTATCTGCACCCTGCGACGGCGGCCTTCGTGCCGGACTACACGGTCAAGGCCGTCACCGACGTGCTGTACCTGCGCATCAAGAAGGGCACCTACGCGGCCGCCCTGAAGGCGTCGCAGATGCAGAGGAAGCAGAACTTTCCCAACGAGATGGGCGCGGACATCGACAGGTACCTGGAGAAGGTCAACGAGAACGAAGGCGACCTTGTGGACATCCTCCCCGTAATGATGCGATCGCCATCGCTGAGATCCCCAGAGAAAGACGGAGGCGGCGGCGTGGTGGCCGCTATGGCCGCAATGTCTGCTGCAGCCGCCGGGATAGGAAGTCCTCGGGCCTCCGTCGGGAGCACCAGTCCCGTCGGGTCACCACGGGCGGTACACCGCATAGACTCCTTCAAGAGGGTGGCGGCGGTGGGAGGGAGCGGGGTGAGTGGCGATGGCGGCTGCGACGATCCTACTAAGGAGGAGTCGAAAGCCAAGAGGAAGAGGGAGCCGGAGTTCTGGGGGGAGGATGAGGGAGACGGCAGCGGCGGAGAGAAGGACTCGCCCGTGGTCATCACAGACTTAACCAGCAAAGGCGGCGGCGGCGGTGACGGCGGCGGGAGTGTGGAGAACGGGCCTTCATCTATACCTGGAGGCCCAGCAAAGAAGGAGGAGGGTGGTGAGGCGACGGTGACGCCGCCGCGGACTGCGGCGGCAGCGGCACCATTGGACTTGGACGAGAGTGGCGACTTCCCTTCCCCTGAGAAGGGAACAAGCACAAGTGGCGAACACGCCGTGAAGAACTAAGCGTAGTAGTCGTGTGTGAGCAACAACTAAGCCAGATTGCCTCTCTGCCTCAACTGTGCGATCACGAGAGTATTCTTGTCCTTTCCTCTTCCCCTTCTGTCTCAAGTCGACGTTTTCCCATTTTTCCTCTCCTGCACAGTCCAGCAGTTACTGGAACCTGCTAGGGAGAGATCATTTTGGGATACGAGGTGAAGTGAGCGGTTAGGGTCTCCAGACTTCTCAGATATTCACAAAAAGCATGATAAAAAGTAGTATCACGCTAGTTAATATTATTATTTTAACTATAGTACGTTAAACTCTTGCTTTGTAGGAGAAAGAAAACTTATCTATGCAGGTTCCTCTCTCTGGGACTGTGTGTGGGATCTTTTTCTGTCTAGAACAATGATATCTACTGCAAACTACAGTAACCTTTATCTTCTGCTGGTACCTGATCCACTATTGGCTGCTGCGGGTGGAGAGGCAGGGAGGAGCTACCACTATGCAAAGGAAAAAATTCAGAAATACTCAATGGGAGAAGCAGAAGTCGCACCATACTGCAGATGCCTTAATTGAAAAATTGCATTCATTCAGCAGATTCTCTCGTAGTTTAAACTTCATGCAGTCGAAGAAATCTGGCCCAAACGATTTATTAATTAGCTGTGAGGTGTCGTCTTTTATTTTTGGTCGTATCAACAGAAAAGGAATGAAGAAGAAGGGGGTTAAAAATTTCTGGTAACGGGCGGAGTGTAAACGTTGAACTACACACTACATAGCAATATCAGTTAAGCTATATATATATCAGTCTTCTCTGAGGATCCGGCAGTAACGGCGCGCTAAAATAAAAATGATGATAGAACTGGCAGGAGCGACAGAATCCAGAATACACTGTTATGCTATTATGAAGTGAAAAGTGCTGGTTTTTAAAAGTCGAGTAAACAGATACTACCATGCATATCTGTAGAAAAGCTCAAAAAGTTCCTGTAAGTTCAGCTATACGGCAGTATGTACTTTGTAACATGCGTCTGGATTGGAACTATTTTTTTAGCAGTATTCTTTCTTTGTAAGAGGGAGACAGAAGTCAGCAAAGATAATTGCCCTAATACTAAGAGAGCGAGATACCTTAACAAGATAAAAAACCATTAGAGACTGGAAAGGTAGTAGGTGGCATTAAGCAAGGAGGAAGAGAGAGAGTAGCAGTGGAAGGGAGAGTAAGAAACGGAAACAACTTTCTCTCCAGCTCTTCTACGCTTTCCAATTTCCCCCAAGCCACAGAAGTTACTGCAGTCTTTCCGAAAGTCGGGGAAACTTGTCTCCCAGCCGCAGAGAGTGAGAAGAGGATGGAAGAGATCAAACCAAGCACGTCGTGCCTTCAGACAGAGGCCTAATTTGGGGACAGAAATATTTAGTTGGAAAAGTGGTTGATGTTTTCCAAAATTTTCGTTCATTGGAGATGGCGAATGATGGCAAGTAGCTTAATGTCTATAGACGTAAATCCTCCCCCTGGTGTGGATGCAGCGTCATTTACCCATGGTGTACAGTAGTAGCACAAGTACTTTGTTACCTTCGCCTGACTGGCTATAGTGTAGAGAGAAGGAAAGGAAGAAGAATGGATGGAAGGTCGACGACGACGGCAAACAGAATTGTGATGAGGAAGGAAGGAGAGATTGAAGTAGACGGAGTGCACTCTAGAGGCGGTGTCCAGACTATAGACGACCGATTGTATGTAGGTACTATGTACTTCCAAGAGTCTTGGTTTGTCTCTGAGAGATAGTCATACGCATTGTACGAGTAATCACAGACGGTTGAAGGCCATCAATCTTTCTTAATCTCAAGTCTAATCTAGTGGTAGTCTGTGCCACAACATAAATTGGGGAGGTGAAACACAACTCACACGTACTATAGTAATAGTAATACTATAGTATAGTAACTACTGTACTATATGTAGTACAGTAGTACGGTTCCCCTTAACTCGCGTGAAGTACCTATAGGATGAGACATGGAAGAGTTCCAGGAAACTTTTTTTGCCTCCTGTAAACAAGATGCGGAACTTGTATACAGCAGAACGATTCCGAATTCCGGAAAGAAGTGGACACGAAGGTATTGTTCAAAGAGGTCTTTTTGCGAAAACTGGGACCCAAATTCGGTGGTTTGGAACTAGGTATAATAAACTAGTAGTACACGTTCACTTCTTTTTTTTTTTTGGAGTGATGAGACTACTCTGAGCCAGATGGGGAATGCAACACACCAACACAGTTCCTACAGAAGAAAAAACCTGGGAAAGCATGAAGTATTTTCGTCTGTCACGAAGAGTAAAGAAAGAAGAACTTCATCTCCTTCCTTTCAATCTTCTCTTTCCCCCTTCTTCCTTTCCTTCCTCCTTGGGAGTCTGAAGAAAACACGGCTTGTTGTCCAGAAGGAGAGAGAAAGAGAGGGAGTTTAGAGGGTTGAGCAGCCACCACCAGATGTTTGATCGTTAAGGCGTGACTTTCACGGTGTCCCCTGTTTCTTCCTCCTCCTCCTCCTGCTCCTCCAAGGTCACCTCGGCCACCTTTGCCTCTCTCAGGAAGGGGAGAGCGAAGGAGAGGCCGTTGCCAAGTTGCCCTTCTTTGGGAAGAGAGAAGGGGGAAGAAAGTTTGGTCCTGATGGTGGCGCTTAGGGGCCAAAAATGGAGGCATATGACGGAAAAGTGGCCTCCACGCAAACACTGCACTACTAGTATACTGTAAGCGACGAGTGTTTTTTCTGTAAAGCTTTATTGTGTCTAAAGATAATTGTACAGTGGAGTACGCAAAGAAGACATTTTTTCCCCTCAGTCGTGTGCTTTTACGCTACGTGTAGTATTGTAGCTTTTCATTCCATTCTTTCCTTTTTTTCTTTCAAGAACCTTAAAATCTAGCAAGAGAGTATCATTATTCATCGACCATTTTGCAGTAGCATCTCTTTTTAATTTTTCTTCTTCTCTTCCTTTCCCGGACCTGTCGATGTCTTTGTGACCGTTTCAGCGACCTGTGGCCTCTAAGTAGTTGGTATAATAACTCCTCTCTTCTTCGAATGCCCCTGTTCTGTGTCCCGCTGCGTTTAGAACATTTCTGCTAGGTTTCCCTTTGGCAGGAAGCTGCAACCCTTTTAAACACCGGAACACATGCTAGTGTGTACTCGTAGAAAGGGAGCAGGTCACTTACATTTTTTGCTGTTTATAATCAAGGGTTTGTTTCTGTGGGTGCAAATACTTTAATCTCAATAATAATAAGGGTTGCCTGACTCCCCTGAAATGTCCTCCCCATTTCCCCCCCCCCCCAACCCTCATTGATGAGCAGCTCTAAACGCAGCATCCTTCTCAACCGTTTTTTTCTCCTCATCTGAAGAGTCCCGCGATGAGGGTTCTTCCGGCCCTCCGAGCGCGCTCCTCCCGCTGCCTTCGCTCGCGCTTCTCGGTCAGGATGACCTCCTCGATCCAGTCCTCGTAGGCGGCCACGCTGGTGTAGACTCCAGGCACGTTTGGGCGGCCGCAGCCGATGCCGAAGCTGACGATGCCCACCTGGTACCACTGCCCGTCCTTCTCGCAGACCAGCGGGCCGCCGCCGTCGCCCTGGATTAGGATCAATCATTAACGTATACTGTACTGTAGTACTCATCATCGCAACAGAGATGCCCATTTGGGTAATTTTTTTCTAAAACGAATTTGAGAAAGCTTAGATTTTTTTTTCTTTTAAGAAGTTAATAAAAATGCAGAGAAAGTGGAAAAAACGGGTCTTTTGGCTGGGGATTTTTTTTTTGCAAATTGTATTAATTATTGCTTGGCTTTTTTTTTTAAATGGCAGACCTGGAAGCCCTGCATTGTGTAAGATCCTATATGTCCTTACAGTACAAACAGTAACTAATATGAATACATTAATCTTATCTTACATCACAAGCGTCCCTCCCCTCGGCCCCCGCGCACACGGCCGTGTCGGGCAGGCTGTAGGCGGGCCCAAACTGCGCCTGAAGCGCGCCGTTGCACGTCGCATGGCTCCACAGGGGAACGGAGATCTCCTTCAGGATCAGGGAGTGCTCGGAAGCTGAAGAAAGAAAAAAAAAAGAAATACCATATTTCACTTTTTCCCCCTTTCTCCCTCTCCCTCTCCTGATCACCTTCAGTTCTTCGTCCCCAGCCGGTGACGTAGCACTTGTGTTCCAGGTCCAGGTCCTGCGCCGGCGGCGACGGCGGCGGACGGGAGCGGAACCCGGAGGAGGAGCCGGTGGCGCGACCGGACTTGGCCTCGCTGTGGGTGAAGTCGCCGGGCTTGGGCATGCAAACCACGTCGATGTTCTGAAACCCCCCGGGAGCACCGAATTGCATCACATCTACTGTACTACTATGCGTTAAGTGTATCCTTTCCGGTCCCTACCTGCTTCCGCTTGGCCGGTGCCTCCAGCTTGAGGAGCGCGATGTCGTGCACCAGGGTGGAGTTGTTGAACCCCGGGTAGATGACGATGTCCGTGATGTTGAACTCCTCGTGCCTGAGTGGCTCGGCCGTCGTGCTCACGTCGTACTCGCCCAGGCGCACCTTCAAGATCTCACTGATAGTGCTTACGAAAGGGAGGCTGGAAAACGAGGAAGAAAGAAAAAAAAACACAAACACGCATTTTTTTTCCCCTCTCTACGCACTTGCTGCAATTGGACAGAAGTTAAACTTTCTCATTAATCTCACTAGTCATCGACGCAGTGAGCGGCCGTGAGGATCCAAGACTCGTCTAGCAGAGTTGACCCGCATACGTATAGGTCCTGCGGCTTTTCCAGGATGGCCGCGTGCCAGGGCCACTCTGCCACGTCGGCCCTGCCCTCCTGTCCCGAGTCGAAGCCCTTCTGCCCGCACCTGGCGCGGGCCGGGGAGGGCAGGATGCCCACGGGCTCCGCGTTGGTGGGCACGAAGCAGCACACCTCCCCGTCGTCGATGCCGCAGTAGCTGTAGGCCTCCCCCCCGCTGGTGACGCACGTCCAGTACTCCATGCAGCCGCACTCGAACTTGTTGCTGCTGTGTCCATGCTGCTGCTGCTGCTGGTGCTGTGGCTGCTTCCCTCCTCCTTCCCTGACCTGGTTGCTGTTGCCGCCGGCACGACCGCCGCCGCCATTCCCGACAAAGTCCCTTTGTCCCGAGGCCACCGCCAGTAACGCCGCGGCCGTCGTCACCGCCAGCAGCAGCGTTGACCACGACAGCGGCGGCGGCACCGGGCGCCGCCGGCTAACCAACATCGCGCGTCCACCTGAACATCTATGGGGTTTGTCGAAAACACGTTTATAATGCCGATTATGGCACCAGTATACCTACAATAGCATGTCCATTTAAAAACTTACTACCTTACTTCACTACCTAAGTGTGCATAATAAAGCATGTACAATATGGCAAAGCGATTAACTTTTAAGTAGCAAAATATATTTCAAGGTAGTTTTTTAATACAGTATATTTTATGTTGACAAAAAATATTCAAATAAATTAATGCGCTTGGTCAGAGAAGACAATGTGTGCTCAGATTTTTTTTGACATTTGCTATACGTATGTTAAAATTTACTGCAACAATCCATAGCAAAGCAACAGATTTGGTCCTACCTGGACCGCTTTATATGAATCCCGTCGTGGTCATGAGCAGGGCAGCCCTAAAGGTGGATGGCGAAGAAACGCTTGCCTGCAAGAGAGGAAAGAAAGACAAATGAAACTCGGGAGAAGCGAGTTCGTGCATCTGTAAGTACCGGTATGTCCCTGCTGGTACATTACTGGCACAAATTTCCCACGAGAATTCTTTTCCCACCCTCCGCTCCCCAGGAATCCTTTTTTTCTGTCGGCTTTGAGAATGAGAATTTTCTTCTGACCGACTGCTCCAAATGACAATGACATACATACTACCTTGGAAGGGTGAAGTAAGGGTCGGAGAGCTAGCTCGTCACAGGAATCACCCACCCGGATTGTCGAGCCCAGCCCACGAGAACTGAAACTTCTTCGTGTTGCCAATCAAATCAGAGGCATGTGGGTGGTTGGTACCTGCTACGTACCAACATACTAAACTGCCTAAGAGTAAATTTTGGAATGAATAGTACGCACTAGTACTTCCTTCTGTGGGGTTGGGGTGGGTGAAGAACGGGAGGTAGCTTATGTTATTTCCAGGAAGTCCTTCAAATGCATTTTTGCACGTCGTCCATGCGGCGCCATCTGTGCCTCCCCTCCTTCCTCCTCTTCCCCTCTCTTAGTTACTTTTTGGAAGTGGTACGCTGCGCTGGCGTTTGGAAATTGGCAGTGGCACTGAAAAGAAGACGAAAAGGAAGGCTACGCGGCTTCCTAAAAATTTCATTCTTGGTGACATTTTGTGCTGAATGTACTGTACATATAGAAGCATTGCCGGAAGCGGAATTGGACACGAACTTTTTTTTTGCGTAGCTAAAAACTCGTCCACGTTCGACGAGCGACAAAGGCCAACAACTGCGCAGAAAACAACTTTCTTCCTGCTTTGCCTTGTACTAGGTACTGTATATTACATACTAACCTTTCCCCTCCTTCTTGCTATTTAATTTCGTGTCAGTTCAGAAAAGACTGCATCGTTTTTACTATACAGTTCTTCTCTTTCCGCAAAAAAAATTGAAGAAATGCACCTGCATCTCCCACACAAAAAATTCCACGTCCCGGCCGACCAACCATTTTTTAAAAGCCATAATTGCACACATGGAAGGCCAAGCTGACTTTTCCTCCCCTTCCTCCTCTTCTCGCGGGAATCCTTTTTTTTTTCTTCTTACTCGGTGACGAACGTGCATCAGAGGAGGAGCGATGCTGGCCCCTCCTCGCGGTCCTCTTCTCTCCCCCCAAAAACGCGATCCTTCCCCTCCCCCCCCCCCTCCCGGCTCAACCAGCAGCACGACGACGACAAGGTCGCAGCATCCATCCAAGAAACCCACGTCCCCCTTCCCCTCCCCTCCCCTCTCCTCCTCCCTTCTCCCTTCAACCTCCGCCCGCCGCCAGCAGCAGACTCAGACGACGACGATCATGTGTCGGGTAGAGAAGGGGTGGGGAGATTTGTAGAAGGACGGGGTTAAGTACGGGAAGCAAGGATCGTATGCACAACTACCCGTCGCTTCATAATTTATTTTTTTAATCATAGGTGATTTATTAGGTGTCTGGGCTTAATCGCTACGGAACTTCAGGGGAAGCTCGAAACTGATGGTTCACTTGCGCAGCGCGGAAATCTCCAGATTGCGGCAACAGTTTCTGGAGCTAGGTCGCTAAGGTCGCCATGCTAGCGGAAAATTATTCAAGTCATATTCAGATAGATGCTCCCTCCCCTTGGAAGGTCGTCCGTCGTTTCCTTCGAGCAGATTAGAGATCTGCGTTCCCCCTCACAACGACGTCTGCGCTGCAGTGTTGCTAATTGGGATGGGAGGAGGCAACGACGGCTACGTGCGTACGCAGAAAAGGAGCCGTATCAGTCAGTGGAGGAGGCGGAACTCCAGCCCCGTCACAGCGAGGTTCCTAGAAACTGCTCCCAGTTGATGGAGCGCCCTCAGCAGTACTAGAAGTCACAGAGATGTACAAACAAGGAAAAAAAACTAGGGAATTGGAGTAAAGATAGGAAGAAGAACTACTATGTACGGTACTAGTTACTACAGAGGAGAGAAGCGGATAGAAGGAGCGAGAGTGGAGTCCAGCTAGTTATCTACCTACTATTTACTAGACCTAGACCATCAACAACAACTAGCGAATTTGCACAAGCTTATTAGGGATAAGAGCGAGGAGAGAAATGCCATGAACGAATCAGAAGATAAACAGCAATACATTATATTTTACAACGTGCACATACGAAGTGGACGCAAATATTTTTGACACGTGCTCTCGTGTTCTCTTGGCAAGACTTTTTTCGGTGCTTCTCTCATACTTTTTTCGAGTCGACTCTGCCCGCCACTGACTCTAGCGACTGTAGCGTTTGTGTTCCAACCAACAACTTCAATGGCGGGAGACTCTTAGAGACTAAAGAGCTCTTTCTTTGTTCTGAGGGGGGAAAGGGCGGCTGGAAGTGTCATTGACCGAAGAGATTACTGGAAGAAACTGCGCACACACCCTTTAACGCGGGAGCTGCACTGCACCTGCAAGTTGCAGCGCTCAGTTTAGTGTATCAGCCACTGGACACACTACAACCTCATAAGCATCTGCAAATTATTCCGACATGGCATCAGAAAATCGTGACAAGTGCGGCAAGAAGGCAGATGAGGAAAAGGCGGAGGAGGACTGGGAAATGGTGGCAACTCCCAAGGCGCAAGGCGAGGACGACGAGAAGGACCTGTTGGTGGCGGCGGGCGACGGCGGGCGCCGGATGGAGGAGGGCGAGACTCGTCGCTCAACGGGAGCAAGGCCCAAAGTGGCGGACTTGTCGTCTGCGTCTGCCCCCGTCGCCTCCGCGGTCGTCACCGACTACGAGCAGATGATGAGGGACATGTTTGACGTTATCCGTGCCCATGGATACTACTCTGTAGAGGGGCCCGCGACCAGGAGAGGCGGAGACGAGGAGGAGAGGAGGCCAAGTCAACCGTCGTATGGGGGAATGAGTCGTCGGGAAAGGTGAGAGTGGAGGAGGAGGAGCCATCAGTATTATAAAGCGTGTGAGTGGTTTTTTTTTCGCCTTAATTACCAGGTGGGAGATGAACCGGGACAAGTACTGGTACCTGCACACCACCGGCAGGACCGAGGAGGAGATGGAGCAGCTCTGGGGGCCTCAGCTGAGGATGGCCAGGGAGCAGGAAGAGGAGGAGGAAAGGTCTGTAAATTTTCTATGTGCAGAGTAAGCGACTAGACTAACTTTTTGGTGCACGCAGGCGAAGATTCGAGAGGCAGATGCTGCTGGACAAGAGGAGAGGGATCAAGAGGACAAAGAGGCCTGCGCAGGAGGGAGACTCTGCCGGTCCCTACTTGGACGTGGAGACGGGAGAGCCGTTTCTAGTTGAGCCCGGCGGCGTCTTCTGCTGGTCGCCTTCCGGGTGGGAATGCGTCGTGTTGCCGCCCGTGTCCTACTGGCCGGGGACGAACAGCGACGACGTGCAGGTGAGGAAGAGAGGAGAGAGAGAGAGAGAGAGAGACGGAGGGGGAGAGGGGGGCAGATTTGACAGTACGTGGAGAAAAAAAAAGATTCAGACTTTGAATTTCACGATCAGGAATACCCTGCGGAGGCGTCTGGACTGCGCCTGAGGGGCGGGCTGAGGAAGACGACGACTGAGTTGGCGAACCCGACTGTGCTGATCCGGCTGGACGTGCTGGGTCGTGCTCACCCTCCGCCCTTTGACTACGCCGAGTCCGTCGGCGGCCGGCGCCTCTGGCTCTCTCTGCGCCTGGCGGCTCAGACGCTGGGCGGGCGCACTGCTGTGTTGCCCAGGAGCCAGGCGGAGGAGGCTTACAGCAGGACGCTCAACGACCCGGACCATCCCTACTACTGCCGGGCCAGGTTGTGCTGCGGCCTCGGGCGCTGGGTAAGGGCCCGGGTGAATCGCGTGGCGGCGCGGGTGACGGCGGCCGCCAAGAGCACTTGGTCGGGGGCGTCGGCGGCCGCGTCCGCCAGAGGGTGGAGGAAGATTTGCCAGGGGTGGCACAGGATGAAGAGGAGGGTCCTTCTCATGTGTTGCTAGAAATGACGGACACCAACTCCTACAGCACTCGGCAGTGTCTGCAGCATTGTTGTACCTATAGTACAGTATACTGTACAGTAGATCTCATCGATTTATAATAGCGGTTTGTCACCACGGGCGTCTTATTTGTCAGCATCAACACACGTCATTTCAATATTTCGTGTCACCATAACTGTTAGTTCAATCTTTCCCACCCTGCCGCAAAGAAACCTTTGTCACAGAAGTACGGGGTAGTAGTACTATATGTATACGTAAACGATAGGACCAAGATCTGCGGCTTCTGGAGTTCTTTATAATTTCGATGTACGTACGTAGTATTACAGGAAGACGATTGCATCACACAACAGACTGCTTCCTTCCCTCCCGCAAGCAAGCATAGCAGTGTGTGTGTGTGTGTGTGAGAAGCAGACCAGTGTGAGAGAAGGTGAGGCGGGGGGGGGGGGGTGAAGGAGGGGGAACGGAAAGAAGAAA
>JAAUYM010059126.1_pt1 | contig 14780 bp, 11 predicted proteins | sample 7278001 | NCBI WGS metagenome assembly JAAUYM01 (sample SAMN14350224, study PRJNA611818) | marine sediment metagenome | isolation source: surface marine sediment (1.8m) | place: French Polynesia: Moorea | collected 2018-08
CCTCAGAACACCGACGTAAGCATGAAGGCCATCCAGATCTTGAACACGGTGTACTTCGGGCAGGGAGAGGACTTCCTGGAGACCTGTTTGCGCAGTCTCCGCACCGCGGCCAAGGAACTCCACTCGGCCAGGGACGAAATCCTCGTTCGCATTCAGCGTGCTCTGCTCCTGCTCAAGACGTACCTGGAGACGTTCCGCCGCAAGTACGCCTACCACTTCAGGAGATTGAGCATCGACGGGCACTCTGTGGGGACGCACGCCGAGCTGGCGGAGTCGAGGATCGTCGGCGGCGCCGGAGTCGTCGGAGTCGGGATTGGCCACATTCGCGTCTCCATTCAGGGCGGCGCGGGAGGCCCGGGGGACAGGGTGACCCTGGAGATGAGGGCCATCGACTTGGTAGCGGACCTGAGAGCGGAGGTGGCGGCTTGGTGGGAGGCAAAGAGGCAGCAGCAGAAGGGAGGTGGAGAAGGGGAGAGCATTGGTGGTCCGCTGAGGCTGCTCACTCAGGGACAGGAGCTGTCAACGGACATGGACGAGAAGGCTCTAGGGGAGCTTGGATTCAAGGATCAACAGCTGGTGCTGGTGTCGCAGGGTGCGTCTAAACAGATAGGAGGAGGAGGACAGCACTTCAGAGGCAATCAGGTAGTGGAACAATGTGCGCTGTGTGGTTGGTTGCAAATAAGATTTCCCTCTGTGTTTTTGTCCAGGACGCCCCGCCTCCTTTTCCTGGTCTTGAGCGGATGCCGATGAACTTGCTTCTGCGTCCGGAGAACTTCGACCAGCTGTTCTCGCTCATGCAGACGCTGTCCGACCTCAGAGTGGATGGCAGCTCTGGCGGCGGCGGTGGACACCTTGGCGATGCTGAGGCAACGGTGGCGTCGTCGCTGCCCCATCACAAGGCACAGATCCTGTCCAGACGGGTCTGGGACATCCTGATGCTGCTGCCAACCAACCCGGACATTAAGAGGAGACTCGAGAACATCCAGCAGGTGAAAGTGACCTACCGGCACGTCTAGGAGATACTTCATACAGAGGTTCAATTCTCTCTTATCTCAGGTGACAGAGGATGATCTCCGCGATCTGTTGAGTCCCTCATCCCCGCAGAAGCTGATGTACACCTTCTACATTGTGGACTGGCTCGGACGACCGGCCAGGTTGCGGAGGCATTCGGGATTGCAACAGCAACAGCAGCAATCGTCGCAGACGTGGATGCAACAGTTCGTCGCCGCCGGAGGACTGAAGCATCTGTTCGAGATATTTGCATCTGGGCAGCTACAGGATGGGACACAGAGAGCAGGTCGGTAACTCAAAGTATTGAATTGTTAGGTTCTATTATTGTTGTTGTTTTAGTTCTTCATTATTATCCTTGTTTTAATAATAATAATAACGATAATAATAATAATAATAATTGTTGTTATTATTAATTATTACTATTATTGTTGTTGTTATTAATTATTATTATTATTATTGTTGTTGTTGTTATTATTATTATCATTATCATATTTATTATCAACTTCATGTTTATTATCATCATCATATTTATTATCATTTCATATTTATTATCATTTCATATTTATTATAATTATTATTTATTATAATTATCATTGTCATTGCCATTGTAATTATTATTATTAATTATTATTATCAATTATTATTATAGGCTTCTGGTGCGAATGGAAGCAGGACTGTCTGAGCGCCCTTCTGAAGCTGCTGGTTCAGTTTGGCGTGGACTCGGGCGACGAGGTACAAGAAACAGTCGCCTCTTCAGAACAACTCGTGGAGACTTCGCCCACCACAGCACAGCATGTATGTAGTATGTAGTAGTACTTGTACCTACAGTACTATGTAGTTAGCATTATCAATGCTTACATATTACTAGCTTTTCTTCTTCTCCTTCCTTTCAGTCTCCGACTTCCGTGTTGGGCCCCAAGAAACGTGTGAAGCGCCTTCCCCGCCACTCAAGCGGCGAACAGCACCAACCGGCTCCCCCTGTTGTTGCACGTCCCGTCACCGACGGGAGACTCCTGGTGCCGCGACTCTCGCAGGAGATGCTGAGAATGATGTCTGCCGAGAGGGTGGTCCCGAGACTGGCCAGCGTGCTCATGGACGCGTCGCACGTGCACACCAGGATGGCCATGGCGATGGCGGTGCACGGGGGAATCGGAGTGGGACCCGTGGAGGGACATTACTACAGAACGGGCGTCTTCGGGAGGGCCCAGGTCGTCCGGTTCGCCATGAGCCTCTTGGTCGCGTGGCTCTTCTCCTCGGAGGAGTCGGCGGAGGACGCGCTGTTTGCCTCCAATGGTCTCCCCGCGTGGCTGAAGGGCCTCCTGTTGGACGACCCGGACCCCGCAGTGCGGAGGGAAGTTTGCACGGGGCTGTACAAGATGTGCATGGGCGCCCCAGCCACGCACGCAAGCAGCAGATCTGGCTCCGTCACCTGCACCGCCCCGCTGCTCAGTGTCCTCTTGGAGTTCCTGGACGACGCACTGAGGATGTCGCCGCAGTCGAGGAGAGCGGCGGAGTCGGCCCTGATGGGCTTGCCCCCGCACATGGCCATGGTTGCGGCGGCGCAGCAAGAGGAGGGAAAGGAGCCTTTCGGACCAGCGTGCAGGGATTACTTCTTCATCCTCTGTAGGCTTGTTGACAACCTGCATAGCCTCCCCGGGCAGCCGGAAGTTGACCAGTCTGGACTGATCGACCTTGACCAGCTGTCTAGGCAGCTCGCGGGGGGAATTGTTGCAAGAAAGAATTTGGAGAAGAGGTAGGAAGGAGGAAGACTGTTTTAAACTGTTTTAGCGTTCTGGGTGTTTATATATATATATATATATGTTTAGGCATGGCGACCCTTCTCCTGACGATTCGCTGGTCGGAGCCCTCAACCTCCTAGGATGCGTCATGAAGCATCAGCCAAACTTCAAAGTAGTACCAAATTACATAAGCCAACATAGCAACGGTTTGTTCAACTCTTGATTTTATTTATTTATTTGCTTTTCGCCAGGTGAGCCCTGACGGGCAGGAGTTTCTGCTGCACCTGCTGGACGGCCTGTTCGCACTTCCCACCCCACGGTCGAGGGACGCCCCCAAGTGCAAGTCTACCTTCAGCAGGACGGCGTGCTACGACCTGCTAGTGGAGATGGCAAAGGGATCGCTGGGAAACTATCTCATCTTGCACGGTCAGTTGCCGACACTTACTAGATATTTCTTCACCATCGCTTTATCTATCTGTATTTCACTTTTTGTTTTCAGGGAAGCTTCTGGACCAGCACCGTCCAGACTCGCACCTCCCCTATCAGTGGGAATACTGGCCCCGCGAAGACGGTCGCGCAGAGTGCGGATTTGTCGGCCTGACCAACTTGGGCTCCACCTGCTACATGGCCACCTGCATGCAGCAGCTCTTCATGATTCCCGAGGCGCGTTCGGCCGTACTCAGGGCCGACGCGCTGTCGGCAGACGCCAAGCACGCCGCCACGCTCAGGGAACTGCAGAGGATGTTCGCCTACCTCAGGGACTCCGAGAGGAAGGCCTACAATCCGCTGTCGTTCTGCAAGACCTACCAGATGGACCACCAGTCTCTGAACAACGGGGAGCAGAGAGACATGACAGAGTTCTTCATCGATCTGCTGTCCAAGATGGAGGAAATGACGCCGGACCTCAAGCGGACGGTAAAGACGCTCTTTGGAGGGATCCAGACTAACAGCGTCGTCTCCCTCGACTGCAAACACGTCTCGAGGACGTTGGAGGAGTTCTTCACGGTCCGCTGCCAACTGTCGGATCGTCGGACGCGCAACCTGCACCAGTCGCTGCAGGAGGTAACGGTCAAGGACACGCTGGAGGGAGACAACATGTACACGTGTTCGCAGTGCAACAAGAAGGTGAGAAAGAAAAGCGTTGGGATAAAGTTTGATTTCTGACTCTCTTGCTCTTTGCAGGTCCGTGCTGAAAAGCGGGCGTGTTTCAAGAAACTGCCCAAGATCCTCTCCCTCAACATCATGCGCTACATGTACAACATGTTGAACATGCAGCGCGTGGAGAAGGTGAACACGCACTTCTCCTTTCCCTTCCAACTGGACATGTCCCCGTACATGGAGAAGAACCTCATCCCAAAGGACAAGGAGGACGTCGACAAGGAGGCGAAGAGCAAGAAGGAGCAACAGACGGCGGAAGAGGAAGACGAAGCCGCGAACGTGAGCTACGAGTACGAGTTGATCGGAGTGACTGTCCACACCGGGACGGCGGAGGGAGGCCACTACTACGCATTCATCAGGGATCGATCGCACAGGAGGGGAGGGGGAGACCGGTGGTATTCGTTCAACGACGCAGAGGTGAAGCCCTTTGACCCGGCTCAGATCGCGGCAGAGTGCTTCGGGGGAGAGGTCAACAGTCGCGCTTACGACCAGGTGACAGAGAAGTACATGGACATGAATATCGAGAAGACCAACAGCGCGTACATGCTCTTCTACGAGCGGGTGGACAAGACCACCGAGGATGAGGCCGGGCCGAGTTGGAAGAGGGAGGCGGATGAGGAGGAGCTGATTGGTACCGCGGCCGCCGCAATGGCTATGTCGTCGTCTTCGCTCTCTGAGGAGCTGGAGGAGTGGATCTGGCAGGACAACGTCAACTTCATCCAGGACAACAACGTGTTTGACCATACCTACTTCAGCTTCATGTGGCAGATGGTGGGAAACATCCCCAACACCTTCCAGACCGGACAGAACCAGGAAGACATCACTCTGTTGTCGGCAAAGCTTGCCACCTCATTCTTCCTGGAGAGTTTTATTCACGCTAAGGAAAAGCTTAACATCGTGCAATGGGTGGAGCTGCTGACAAAGCAGGTAAGGCTACAGTATTTTACTCGTAGTATAATATTTTTTGGGTGACTTTTTGGCATTTTATTATTAACTTCTCGTCTTTCCCCAGTTTGACAGTTCTACCGCAGCATGCAGTTGGTTCCTTGACCACATGGCCGGCGACACCAACTGGCCCACAACCATCTTCCTGCGGTGTCAGGTGGCCACCATCCGCCAGATGTTCCACCGGCTGTGCATCCACGTCATTCAGAAGCTACGGGCCATGGAGAAGGGGAACTACCTGCTGCCCTGGGAGTGCAGGGAAGATGAGTCGTCGTCGTCGTCGTCGTCGTCGTCGTTCCAGCCGCCGGAGGAGATGAGAGCGCGGATCGGGTCCGTTTCGCCAGTCACCAGATTTGTCCGGATGCTCCTGACCCTGTTGGACTCCGGCGCCGCGAGGCCCCACCTCAAGTACCTGACGGAGCTGTTTCGGTTCCTGTACGATTTTGCTAAGCTCGGCGAGGACGAAACCCGCTTCCTCCTCTCGGTGAGCGCCATCTCGGTTCTTGTGGAGTTCTATCTCCGAGCCATTAGGCAGAACGCGGAGAACGTGGTGACGATGGGCAGCGATCTTCTTTCCGACGACGACGATGACGACGACGATGACATCATTGCCATCCCCATCGCCACCGAGACTAACAGGATGGCCTCGCTCGACAAGATGGTCTGGCTGGTGGCGCTACTGGTGGAAAAGGCCAGGGGGAGGGACGACCTCATCCACCTCAGCGCGGCGGACACCGCCGCTCTCGTAGGGACGACCACTAGCGTGGGGAATCCTGTTCCTTCCTCTTTCAACGGCCCCTCGTCCTCTACCGCCACCTCATCGTCCAACAGCGCAGACGCCGCAGCAGTTGTCACCGTGCAAGAAGAAGAGCGTCAACAGCAGCATCAACAGCAGAGATCTTCTGGTCTCCTGTTCCTGTATCATGTGACCAAGGACAACATCAACCCTTGCCAGACGACCAACCTCATCTTCTCGCTGTGCAGGAACAACCCTGAACTTGCAGAGCAGGTCGCCAGCATGGTCTTTCACGGCGTAAAGCAGCCGGAGTTCTCGATGCACTTCTTCCATCTTCTGACCCTGCTGACTGACCCTCAGTCCTCGGCTTCCCGCCCTCCCGGCATGCCCTGCTTTACCTCACTGGTGATGCACCGCATCTGGGACCTGGCCAAGACCTGCGCTCAGGCTGCGCTTGACTGGCTCTCCATTCAGGTGGCGAGGAACAAGTACGTGCAGACTTGGCTGCTATCAACGATGGAGGCCTGGGTGGAGCCGTACCTTTTGGCGCACCCTGACCAGAAGGTGCGCAACTCTGCGGCATTTCTGACTGTCAGCCTAGTGCCCTCTCAGCACTTCAGGTCCACCTTTCGCGCCGCCCGCGCGCTGCCGGCACCGATCAGGGAGACCTTGCTGACCAGGGAAGAGATTGAACCTCTGCACAAGGTCCTCGAGTTCCTCTTCGGCCTTCTCCCGAACGCCCGAGCGTACGTGGACCTGTCCCAGCACGGATCAGGAAAATTGGTTGCCTACCTGCAGACGCTGTCGCACTGTCTGCTTACCAAGACGGAGAAGAGAATGCTGGAACCGCACTTTATCAATCTCTGGCAGCTCTTCCATCCCAAACTAAGCGAACCGTCGATCCCGGTCAACCACAACAAGCAGGCCCTTCTCAATCTGTGGTACGCACTCTGCGTGGACTGCCCCGAGAACGTTCGTCTCATCCTGCAGAACCCTCATGTGACCAAGAACATCGCGTTCAACTACATCCTGGCTGACCACGATGACACGGAGGTCATCAATTTCAACAGAGTCATGTTGCCAGCTTACTACGGGCTCCTCAGGATGTGCTGTTTGCAGGTAAGAAATGGACGTTGGCTTTCAGAATCGTTTTCCTGATCCTGTCTTTTTTGTTTCAGTCTCGCGCCTTCACCCGCCAGTTGGCCCAGCACCAGAATATCCAGTGGGCTTTCAAGAACATCACCCCTTACACGACGCAGTACCACGTGGCCAGCGACGAGCTGTTCAAGCTGATGAGGCTGTTTGTGCAGAGGCATCCGAACATGAGCGAGGAGGAGGAAGGAGAGATCCGCACCTTCAGGCACCAGACGCTGCAGCTCTACCTGTCTCTGCTTGACGGACGATCGTCCTGGTCGACCTTGATCGCTGTGCTCAAGATCCTAGTGGAGAGCGACGACGACAAAGTCTTTGTTGTGTACAACAACGGCCTGGCTCTCGTTTTCGACGCCGTCAACACCCTTCACATGATGTTCCACGAAGCAACGGCCTGTCACGTCACTGGGGAGTTGGTCGACATCCTGCAGATATTCCAAGATTTGCTGAAAGGTGTCAGGTCCCAGAGGAACAACACCGAGATCACCCAGGTCTTGGCCAGGTGGAAGGACATGGGCGACATGACCGGTCGCATCCTGACCCTCTGCAACTCCTTCACCCCTCCTGAGATGCGTGAGGTCTGCTTCTGCACCATCCGTGAGATGCTGCTGCTCTGGCCTAACGAGATGATCTCGATCCTCGTCCCGCTGCTGCTGAGGGCGCACAACGCAGCGTCCGCTTACGGAGACGTCGGAGGCGGCGGTGCAATCGCCTCAAATGTCGGGCCGTTCTTTCCCAGGAGGGGAGGGTGAGTTACATAGTTAGGCACCGTTCGTGTTCACATCTTAAATACCGTAGTACAATTTTTTTTCTGACCTCATGCTTTTCCACTTTGCAGGATTCCATCTTCCGCCAATTTGAAGGCTGTTCGTCCACCGAGACCCATGTTGCAGGTAAGATTTACTACTACTAGTATACTACACATTACTCAAGAATTTTATGATGGCATGTAGTAGCAGTACCTACTAGTACCACTGTACATACAACATACGTTCTACCGTACGTAACATCATCTACTTCTGATACTATCCCCAGATGAGCGTCTCCACGGGGCAGCTCGAGTGTCCGCACGGCCAAGACCCCGACTACGACCGACATCTGCACAGGTACTTCAACCCTTACCACGGAATGGTGGATCTGCTGGTTCGACTGGCCGTCAACGAGGACTCCCTGTCCAAGCCGCTAGTGGATCTCTCGGCTGCCGTCGGGCTCGACGGGGTTCCCCTGCACATGCAGCTCTTTCCCAAGTTGTGGTTGGACATCAACAACACGGAGGTGAGCTTACGGTCCGGCTTGATGCCGCTGCGTTGTGCTTAATCCCGTGCCTTTTCCCTCAACAGGCCATTGATCGCAAGTTCATCGTGATGCTGATCCAGAGCAACGGATTCCTCGAATACGTGGACGCGGTCCTCCTCGATGAGAGGGCGTCACTCAACAATGCTCACATCTTTAACTTTCTCCTCGCCTTCTTCCCTAGAGTAAAAAAAAATCTTTTAGTTGACCAGTGATACGAGTACTAAATAGTCATTTCATGTCAGATTGCGGATCAAGTTTTGACGGACCAGATGCTTACCATCATCGCCGACCTGTCCAAGACGTTCCAGGGAGTTGCGGGATCTTTCAGCTTGGTAAAGCCAGGACCCATCAAACAGCTCAACGGGGATCTCAGGTCATTACTAAATGTTTTGGAATGTTGCAATTGGTTTTATTTTGTCTTAATTAAGTAATTCTGACTTTCTCTCTCTTCTTCTTCTGCAGAGCTCTTCTTCTAGTGAACACTGCGAAGCCTGATCACCTGACGCCTCCTCTGCAGTTCGCGCTTAGGCTGCTGAAAGACCGGGTGGATGCGGAGCACAGGATGCTGGAGGAGAAGGACCGAGAGGTCCCTAACGTGGAGAACGTGGAGGAGGGCGTGAACGACGATGACGAGGGAGAAGGGGAGAACGCAGCCAAGTCACGAGCGAAGGAAGAGGAGGAGGAAAAGGAAAAGCAGGAGCAGTCGAAGCCGTCAAGTAGCAGTAAGAAGGCGAAGCTGAGTGACGACGACGACGGGCGGAGGCGGAACCAGAAGGCGCAGTCCTCGACCTCCTCCTCCCGCGAGGACACTTCGAGGCTGAGAGACGCCTATGAGGTCTGTCTGAAGACGCTTGGCCTCCTGGTGGAGATGTGCAAGAACAAGGTAAAGGTGCAGGAGACGGCAGCGAAGATGGTGTCGGAACAGGCGTCAAAGGCTTCCTCTTCCTCCGATGCCGCCACGCCATCGGAGGCAATGGCCGAGTCCGAGTCCGACGGTGAGAATGAGCGTGATAATGCCGTCACCGACAGAGGAGACCAAGAAGTGGTTGAGGCAATGCAAGAGGAGCAGGAGGAGGAAGAGGAGGGTCAAAAGAAACAGGAGGAGGAAGAAGGATGAAGAGAAATTCCTACAGAAGACAACTCAGAAAAAAAATAATCATTATTTAACTACGACGAACAACCTATGACAAAGAACAGAGCGATAAAACAAAAATTGGCTGTGTTTGCTACTAAGCCTGTTTTTAATCTTATTGAAGACTTCCCCCTCCCAACTACTATAGTAGTAGGTACTACTGTGTTGTGTGACATTTTGCTGCTGCATTTTTTCTGCCGCAATGATCAGTCTTCTGGTAAACCAGAGAGGCACCTCTGGCAGTATTAATGTGAATTTCTGTTTCAAACGCGAATTAAATAATGCGTGAAGAGTCCCAGGGGTTTTCTCTCTTTTTTTCTCACTAGCTAGTCTACCTCCCTTTTGGCGTGCATCACCTATTCCAGACTAACTACGTACATGTGATCAGCTCATCTGTTGCTGTGACAGTCATGTTGGACTTACTCAGCAGCAAGGAAAGCAAAAACTGGCCTATGTACGTACTACTCGATGTAGGTAATCACGCAAACATAAAAAGTAGTTGCTGTCAATTGCTGTCACTTGTATACGTACAAACACTTATAGGTATGTCGTTGCCTGCTGAACGCTAAACGCTGATGCTGCTTCTGATGGCTCTCTTGGTAGAACCTGCAATACACAGATTGTAGCATCGTAGTTGAGGTAGAACAAGGTACTTCCAGTATGTTGCTTCCACTCGCGTTCAGCCGGTTGAGAAGGCCTCCTTGCCATCCTCCTGCCTGCGCTGCACTGCTTCTGCAAGTTGCAACCCCCGCAACAACCAACAAGAGTGAAGATGACCTTCATGTCGAAAGAATGAGGTCTTTGCGCGATCGCTCTTCCTCCGCCAGCGGCGTCAACAGCGGCGGCACCGCCGCCAACCCCAACCGCAGCGCTGGGAGCAGCAGCAACGCCAGTAACGGCGACGCGTCGCACGACGGCCGCGAGGAGACGGTGGAAGAGCTGAGGGAGAGCTTCAACAGCGGGACGCCGAGCGTCAGGCGAAAGAGGGAGCTCATCAAGAGGATAGGTGAGAAAGGGGGCTTGCGGTGCCGATAGTACAGGGACTGGATGGTATCCTTTGCAAGGCGCCTCTCTAGACCGCAAGCGTCACCACTGCGAGGACGACCTCAGGGAGCTGGACTCGATGAGGAAGAGCCTGAGCGTGGAGGTGGCGAGGGCGGAGCTGGTGCGGAGGCCATGGGTGGAGCAGTTCAAGGCGGCGCTGGACGGGGAGGGGCAGGACTCGCGCGAGAGCGGGAGCGGGGGCGGCCGACTGGGCCTGCCCCCGGCGCTGGTGGAGGCGGCGTTCGGGCGGCGCCAGGCCGCCAAGAGGGACGGCGGGCAGCTGGCGGAGGCGACGGCAGCCGCCATGGAGATGCTGTGCGGGGCGCTCAGGGCCATGGAGGAGCTGGACGTGCACAGGCTGCTGCACATACTCAAGTGGGCCGTTAACTTTTTATTTGGTGCTACTTACGTTGTTGCCGTTGCTATCGTTGTCGATAGGCGCCGTAGTGGCGAAAAATGGTGTCTTTTTTGCGTATGTCTATGTACTATGTGTGCAGGTGCACGAAGCAGCTCAAGGTGGGCATTGAGGAGTGCGAAGTTGAAGGGTTCGACTGCAGGTATGCGTGACGTCACAAAGGTGCTCGTATCGTTATTTTGCAATCCTGGAAAAAGTGTCAGCTCGCAAAAACCTTTTTGCAGCCCTTTCAAAAAGCCGCTCGACAGGATCTTGTCCAAGATCTTCTTTTACCTGGACAGCGTTTCTGATTGGAGAAAGGTAATTGACATTTATGCGAAGAAAGAGAGGGTTTGTAGGCTCAGTTAATCATTTTTTTTTTCTTCTTCTTTTAGTTGACCTCTGCCGAAGCCAGCATTGTAACGGAGAGCGTGAACGAGATGGAGATGGTGCCCCAGATGGTCAAGAGCATCCTCAGCTGCTTCTTGAACACAACTGTTTGAGGAAAATGATGCAGAAATCCTTGTTATGTTACTGTTAAAGATCAGGTTATTTTCGTTTGTACCTCAAATTTTGAAAGTTTGCTGCGCGCCGGACTGGTGCTGGTCGTGGTGGCACTGGCAGAAGAAAATAAAACTCAAATCACCCGCGACTGCCTGCAAGGATCCTAACAGTTACTATACTCAGATATTACTACCCGACGGGACTTTTTGTCATTTGTGCACAAGTTCTGGTTTACATCCACGTTCTATTTCACTAAATAAGGACTGAGTTAAAGAATGAGTTATTCATGTCTTCAAAAAAAAAAATAAGAGATGGCATCTCTTGCATGCTTAGGTGGATTCTGACCAATTTAATCTGGCCACAGATCTCACATGACACAGTGAAGACGAAGAGCAGAGCACAGGCACTGCGCAGGACAGCAGAAGGGGAGACAGCCAGACAGGCAGAACAACACACGCATCCCTCTCGCTCACTTCTTCTGCACGACCCGAGTTCCCTCCTCCCGCGTGCTTCCTGGCTCTTGTGGACTGGGGGTGGGGGGTGCGGGTGAGAGGGAGTCGCCTCCCACGACTATATCAGAAAGTCTGTGGAAGCTGAGTCAGAAAAGGCAACAAGCCTTGCGGACTGATGAGTGAGAGAGACAGAGGGAAGGAGGGGTGATCAGCCTTGGCAAGATGTCGCACAGCCTTTGCTGCTGCTCCCCGTGCAGGCCGGCCTTCAAGCGCCACGTGGACGGCATCTTCCCGCCCAACCCGGACGAGGGGCTGGTCAAGAACAAGATGGAGACGCTGGTGTACTACGCCTGCAAGTCGCCGGAGAAGCTGGACCGGATAGGAGAGTACCTGGAGGGGCGCATCTCGCACCACATCTACCGCAACCGGAAGGGGTTTGCCATCATCGGCATGGAGGCCATGGACGGACTCATCAAGTCCTGCCACATGAACACCATTAACCTGTTTGTTGAGAGCTTCCTGAAGACGGTGCAGAAGCTGCTGGAGTCGCCGGACCCGGAGCTGCAGATCGTGGCGTCGCAGTCCTTCTCGCAGTTCTCCCAGATTAAGGAGGATACGCCCAACTACCACCGCAGCTACGACTTCTTCATCGAGCGATTCTCCCAGATGTGCCATAGCGACTACCCGGACGCGGAGCTGAGGAAGAGCATCCGGCTCTCCGGGTTGCATGGGCTCAATGGAGTCATCCGCAAGACAGTTAACGAGGAGCTGGCCGAGAACATCTGGGACCAGAAGCACATGGACAAGATCGTGCCCTCCTTGCTGTACAACGTTGATGCAGCCCACTTCGCCGACAAGGACAGGGAGACGCCCGACTTGGTGACAGCGGTGGAGGAGCAGACCTCGCCGAGCAGGGTGGCGGACCAGATACTCAGAGAGCTGGTCAACTGTGCCTCCTTCTCCTCCATCAAGGCCATCTTGAGGCCAGTCCTGCAGTTCATGAAGGACTTCAAGCTGTGGGATGAGCCCGGGCTTGCCCACGCCATCCACACCTTTGAGGCGGTCATGTACTCCGTGCAGGTGGACCTCTCCTACATTGTCATCGACAAGCTTATGGCACACCTCAATCTCCCGAAGAATAACATCATGCAGAAGGCCAGCATTGCCATCGTCCTGTCCAAGATCATCGGCATTGGAGTAGGCGACTCCACGGTGGGCCCTGCCGTTCTCGAGATCATCAATGAGCTGCTGAAACATCTAAAGAAGTCTGTGGAGAAGGAGAAGACGTACGACCAGTCCAGCTCTGCACCCATGCAGCAGCTGCAGCACGCTCTGCTTGAGGCTCTTGGCGAGTACGCGAGCAAGATGCCAGATTTCCAGAAGATCGAGATCATGACGTTCATCCTGAGCAAGGTGCCTTCGGCAGACGCTGCCGATCCCGCATCCCAGTCGGATCACGAGCTCCAGCTCATACTGATGAAGGCACTCTACTGCGTGGCAGAGAAACACAATGCCTCTCTGCTTTCCACCACGTTGTCTCCCCAGCTCTTGACGCCGCTGCTTCGCCTGCTGCAGGCACCTGACCAGGATGTCCGGCTGCTGGTCCTCCAGATCTTTCAAATCCTGGTGGACAGGCACAACAACAGATACAAGCTGAATGCCCTCATCCTTGAGCCAGCCACTCTCGACTTGGAGGGTTACCCGAACAAGTTTAACCGCTCCGACCAGATGTTTGCCCAGAAGAGCCTCTTTCACATCTTCAGTCACTTCAAGAGGGTCTTGGAGGAGCAGAGCAATTCAATTGAGTTCATTGAGGCGGTGTACACGACCTGCGCTCTTCTCCATGTGGAGACTTCTGCCAGTGACGAGAGTGCCGTCTACCTTCTTGACCTGATTGACTCAGTTCAGTCCATCGCGGTGTCCAACCTGAACCTGAGCACGGAGAACCGCTTCGCCCTGCATGCGGTGTCTGTTTGCTTCCTCTCTCTGCTGGCCACCACCATCAACAGTTCCGAGCTTAACTCCTACGTGGATGGAATAGTTGGGGCTCGGGAGGCAAAGGCCCCCCACATGCTGCCCCCACTTAACGAGCAGTATCACCCGGGGCTGAACCCAAACACCCCAGAGGAGGACATCCTCATTGAGCAGGCGGCTGTCAAGGAGGCCCTAAAGAATGCCGGCAAAGACGTCCAGCGGATCGACTCTTTGCCGAGGAGAAAGTCTCCAAACAGAACCTCCTGGCCGGGGCCCGGCGGGGAAGCAGGGTCGCTCCCATTGTCCTCGCCTTCCAGCAGGCGACACTCCAACGTGTCTAGCAACTCCTCAACGGCACCTGATGCCGGTGGCGGCGGCCTCGGCAGCGCCGCCTCCAGCCCGGGGCTGGTGAGACGGCCACCACTCAGCGAGGAGACCTCTGTATTAGCCTTCAAGAGGGTGCTGGAGGGACCCACCCAGCAGGAAAGGGAGGTGGAGCAGCGGAGGCAGCGGGAGTGGGCGGAGCTCTTCGCCAAGGCTTCCATGCAGGAGCTGACGGACAGGACAACAGCAGCACAGGCGCGTCCAGACCTCAAGGACCTCCTGGAGGATATCTTCAGTCGCGTCTCCTTTTCCCAGATTGCCCTGTCTGACCACCATCAGGCAGTACTGGTAGAGGCTGGAGCAGGGGATGACGCCGCCGTCACCGCCGCTGCTGCCGCCGTCGCCAAAGGGCAAGATGGGATTCTCGGCGAGGGGAACGGATCCATAATGATGTGCCCGCAACCATATGAGAAGCTTTTTCCTGAGATGTTCACCTACTGATAATAGTCAACCCTTCTTAAAAATTCAGACCTGCTTCAGCATTTAACTAATTGTTGTTCAATCAAAGAATACATATTCATGGGTGACATGCCACCTCTTTGTGTCCTTGGATATCACTTGAAACTTGCTGACGAAGTACTGTACTGTACGCTCGCATCCTCAACTGGCTGTCCTGAATTGGTACAGCAGCAATGGCAAAGTAACCTGCAACTCCTGTACTGTACCGTGTGGCCAATAATGGGCTTTCCATTGTTTTTTTGCAATATCTCAGTCATTTTTTCATTGATCTTGGTGTTTTTTTCTCTAATTGTAGGTCTACCATTCTAGTAGTTGGTTTTTGAAACAAAAATATTGCAGCTTAGCTATTTTTCAATCCAGACATAAAAATTCAAGTGCCAGTGGACACCTCCTGCGCCGC
>JAAUYM010025501.1_pt1 | contig 14778 bp, 15 predicted proteins | sample 7278001 | NCBI WGS metagenome assembly JAAUYM01 (sample SAMN14350224, study PRJNA611818) | marine sediment metagenome | isolation source: surface marine sediment (1.8m) | place: French Polynesia: Moorea | collected 2018-08
AGAGAGAGAGAGAGAGAGAGAGAGAGACAGAGAGAGAGAGAGAGAGAGAGAGAGAGAGAGAGAGAGAGAGAAGCGGGACCACCTTTTATATATGCAGTGTTCAGTCGCCATTGCTAACGTCCAATCGTAGGCACACGAGAAATAAATAAGGTTTTATTGACAAAGTCAGTCCTATCCACCAAGAACATCCACAGCAAGCAAGAGGCGTTCCTGTAACCTGTTGCTCCAACTTTCACTCTCACATTTCGTCCTGTGGCTGTGAGAAAGATGTTGCGTGATGTCGGTTACGTCCTTTAAATTCCGACCGGGATTCGGGCTTGGCTCGCAGGCAAAAAAAAACATTTGGGCCAGGAAAACAAGGGGCTTTCTTGAACAGTACTGCCACATAGTCCCAAAAACTAACCAAACTGGTTTCTTTTTAATGCCTCGAGGACAGAACGCTTTGCTAGTTAGTAGACATGGAATAAAACATGATCTGGTTTCTTTTTAAGAGACTTGGTTTATTTTTAGTCAGGAAATCTGGGAGCACTGTCCTTTAATCGAAACGGTGCAAAGCTTAAGCTACCCTGGTGCAAAGTAACAAATGGAACAACAAACAAAGATCTAAATTTGAAGACAGTCAGACCCAAAAAAAAGAGGGTAAACAAATTTGGAGGCGGGTAGAAAAACCTATTTTTTTAACTGGCACTTGGTGACTGGAGTTCAAGGGCTTGTTGTCATGGTTGGCGGGAAGAAGTTTGGCCTCCCGGCCGTGTTCGGAGGGCAGAAAGGGTCGTCCACGCCCAAGCTCAACTGGAAGCGGAAGCGAGCGTCGCCAAGTCCAGGTAAAAAAAAAAGCCAGAGCATTTCACAAGACGTTATTTTTAAAGTAATTCCCCAAAATTTTCCTTTTTTTCCCTCCCAGGCAACTCCTCTACGAGGAGGAGGAGTCCGCGCAAGAAGAACGCCAAGAAGGGTCCGATGACGTCGTCGACCCCGTTGCCGACCAAGGCGAGGCCGAAGCAGCAGCAGCAGCAGAAAAAGAAGACCAAGACGACGACGACGACGAGAAGGAAGTTGTCGAGGGGAAAGAGGAGGTCGTCCGAGGCCTCCGCCAGCAGGACGAAGCCGAAGCCTGCCGGTCCCGGGGCCACTCCGGTGCGGCCCAAGGTGCTCGTCAGGCCGTACGAGTCCCACGGCTTCCTGGCCCCTCCCGTCACCGTGGACGACTCCGTTCTGCAGGACGAGGTCGACCTGTCGGAGATTCCTCTCCCTCCCACGCCAGAAGCAGGTCAGGGAGATGTCACTCTTGTTCAGCTCAAAAAGAAGGGGCAAGGTACGATTTCCACAATCTACTAGGTATTACAGTACCAAGGAAGTCTCGGATCTGGAAAGGAACTTGTTTTTCCTCCTCTTTTTGTACAACCTTTGTATAGCTTAAAGAGTGCATTTAACAAGAATTTTTTTTTCATGCTGTCCCGAGGTTCAGGTGCAGCAATATGATCTGCACAGCGTGGGGTGCTTACAGCTTAGTGTCGAGATCTCTATTACAGGGCTTTGGAGGGAGAAAAACCAGCTGCCCCTCCCACATCTCCATGGGGGGAATGGACTAGGCAGAAAATCCAAGAATAGTAGATCTGGGAGTCATAAAAAACATACTCTTAGTAAGTATGGGGTCACTCACTCGACGGAATATCTTTTGCTACTACGACTACGTATGCAAGGTCTCATCCACCTGGCGCACATTTCAACGAAGTCTTGCTTGTCAGTCGCTCTTTTCGTACACCTGTCTGTTCCACTCCACCTCCACCATCTCCCAGCCGGTCCCGTCGGCCACCGACTTGGCCGCCGCGGCCGTCGCGGCCGATCTGCCGAAGACGACCCCGGCCCAGTCGCTCACGGGGACGGCGGGAGGCGGGGAGGACCACAGGAAGTTCCAGATGGCGTGGAAGGACTCGGTGGAGTCGATGTCCCCCCGGCCCACCCCGTGGGAGGCGGCCACGCCGGCGACGTCCGGACGCTGGGTGAAGCAGCGGTCGCTGATCTCGTAGCTGCCGTCGTCCCCGCGCACCACCTGCGTGAAGAAGGTGTGGCCGTCCACCTTCTTCTGCTGCAGGTAGTGCGTGCTCGTGCTGGCCTTGGAGCAACGCCCGGAGGAGGGGGGGCACAGGGACGGCGACGTAGACGTGGACGGGGACGGGGGCGACACGGTGCGCTGTATCCTGATGGCGGAGGCGAGGCCCAGTCGGTGGGGACCCAGCTTCACCTCCGGAGAGAACAGGACGAAGGTGTAGCACTCGGACAGGCCGGTGGACCTGAAGACCTTGTTCCTCTCCCGGATGAACTTTGAATTCGTCCAGTTGCTCCCCGTCATCCCGGCGCCGGGCTTCCTCTCCTCCTTGTCACCTGCATGACGCCTCTTTGCCTTCTTGCCGAGTCCATTGTCGCCAACACCTTTCTGCTTGCCGCGGGATCTCTTTGGCATCCTTTTCTGGTTACGCATGACAGATTTGATGATGTTCCATTTCTTTCCAGTATTGTACCACAATGTGTTTCCCCCCCAAAAAAAACATTAAAAAAAACTTGTTTGTTTGCAGCTCCATAATTTCCTATTCTTGGTTGGAAAAAAAATATGTGCCATAATTGAACAAAGGACGAACATGGCAGTCTTTTACAAAATTTCCCCCCCCCCTCAAATTTCCAGGACCAGGACCATCTCGGAAGCGCAAGGCCCCGGATGACGGCGGCCCGCCACCTCGCACCCCGAAGCGCCAGTCGCCGAGAAACAGAAAGAGCGACAAGGGGAGAGAGAGCCCCTCAGTGTCGACACGCGCGGCCAAGCGTCCCAAGCTGGACATGACCCTGGAGGAGGGCGAGCTGGCCTCTACCGACGACGACGACAACGACGAGGTGCGGCCCCTCTTCGTCCTGGACAGGACGGGAGACCCGGACGCTGCCCTCGGGATGGTCCTGCCTCCGCCCCCGGCGTCTCCGGACGTGGTGGTGGTCGGAGAGGTGCAGAGGACGCCGGGCTTGAAGACCAGGCTGCACTCGTTCATCGGACGGGCACCCACGCCGAAGAGATCGGACAGGTGAAGGGTCTACAACCATATTTAATTGAGAGCAATGATAATTTTAGCTTTGGCATTGTTTCATTACATTATCGTTGACTAAACTTTCAGATACGCTTCAAAGAAAAAGAAGAAAGGAGGTACAAGGGTAGCCAAGGCGCTGAACAAGACAAAGGCGAAGCTAGACAAGGGGAGAAAAGGAGGCAAGTGGGTGGACCTCCTAAAGAGGGGCAAGGCAGAGCACAGGACGAACGCGCAGGACTTCGGGCCAAGGAAATCCACCCCGTCGCCGGTCGCCGGTCGCAGGAGGAACGACCTGAAGCGGAGCACCGTGGTGCAGAACCCTTTTTACTCGTCGGGTGGTGGCCCCGAGAGGCCCCGCATGCCGCCACCTCCGTCCCCGGCAGCTATTCTTGGAGCTCAGCAGCAGCAGCAGCACCACCATCATCCTCTCGTCCCCTCGCCCTCCACTCACCGACTCGCCGCCCCCTACCAGTTCCGGCCGGACCGCCCTCCCAACACCGACTTCACCTCGGGCGTGGGGAGGGTGGAGGGCGGCGTGTTCGAGTTCTCCGGGCGTCAGAAGCGGCTGGTGCCGTCCATGGGGGTGAGGCAGGCCTCGCGGGGCGCCCTGGGAGCGGGAGCGGGGGCAGGAGCGGCGCAGGCCAGGGACAAGGCTGGCGCGGGACTAGAGAACGTCCACCTGAGTTCCCCGTCCCTGTCCGCCGCCGGCAGTCAGAGGCCGCGCCCCGGGGAGTGAGTCTTTGCGGCGATATGGAAACGGCGTCGAGGATGCGAGTGCGTTAGATTTGTGATGTGTGGATCTTTCAGGCTGCGTCCCATCGTGATCGACGGCTCGAACGTGGCGATGGCCCACGGGGACAGCCTGCAGCGCAGGGGTTGCTTCAGCTCGAGAGGGATCGATCTGGTGGTAGACTACTTCCTGCGGAGGGGCCACAGGGAGGTCTTCGCCGTCGTGCCGCAGTCCAGGCGGGAGGTGGGCATGGCGCAGGACGTGCACATCCTGGAGAGGCTGCACAAGCGAGGCAACCTGGTCTTCACGCCGTCGCGGAGGTTGCAGACGCAGTCCTACACGATGTATGACGACAGGTAGGGAAACACTTCCTGTCCCCAGCAGTCCTAGGAGTTGATTCATAAAATCTCCGACCTGTCGTGTTGTCCTTGGTAGGTACATCGTTCAGTATTCCGCGCTGAAGGGCGCCATTATGGTGTCGAACGACAACTACCGCGACCTGATGAGTGAGGGCCCTGAGATGCGAGAGGCCATCGAAAGGCGCCTGCTCATGTTCACGTTCATGCCCGGGGACACGCTCATGTTCCCGCAGGATCCACTTGGCAAGGGGGGACCCACGCTCGACGAGTTCCTCTCCTATTAGTGACGACCGTCCGGTAACTGGAGTCAGGAGGAGGAGTACAAGAGAGAGAGAGAAGAGAGAGATGGAGAGAGACCTACTATAGTAGTACGTATTTAACGTTGGCTGTGCACAGTGAGGCCAGTCAAATTTACGAAGTTGGCCAAGTAATAGAGAGTAACCATGTTGTCACAAGAGTTCACAAGCACGTGATAAATGCTTCAATATATATTTTACTATTTTCCGTTAACCTGCACGTTATTTTTATATTTCTCTCCTTCCATAACCATCACATTTCAGACTTGGCACTGGGAAAAACAAGAAAACTTCATGCAACAGACTGTCTGTCCCTTCTCCTGCAAAACGCATTAACTATAGCAAGGTAACCGTACTAGGTGGTACAGTAGAACCTTCCTTCTTCTCCATCACAGCCGAGGGTGGTGGCGGGCGCCCCAGACTCTCAATCGGAGGAGCTCAAACTGCAGACACCTGGGTCTCATCTTCTGGGGGAAAAAAAAGGAAGCAAGAAATGTACTGTACACGTACGATTTCAGCACTGCGAGCACAAAATGATAAAATTTGACTGGCTGTGGGAGTGCGACCAAGTGTGCCAAGGCGTGTGGGTTTTTTTTTCTTTATTCTTTACCTTCAATCTCCTCGTCCTCGTCCAGATCCGCCACGTAGTAGGTCGGGACGGTGGACCCGCGGCCGCCCTTTCCTCTCCGGTCGCGGACGCGAGCAGATGACGACGGCGGAGGCGGGGGATGCTTGGAAGACGACGAGGTGGAGGCGGAGGCGGAGAGCGGCGGGACCGCGTTCAGGCGGGTGGAGGACGTCAGCAGGCGAGCGAAGTTGTTGCTGTCCAGCAAGGAGTGGTGCTGTTGCTGCTGTTGCTGCTGCTGCTGCTGGACATTCTCGTCGGGGTGCTGGGGAGGCTGTTGCTGTTGGTTAGCCTTGGCGGAGGCCGCCGCGGCTACGGCAGTGCTGGGTCGGGACTTGCCTGTGGCAACAAGGGGGGGGGAGGGAGAGGAGGCGTGGTGTATACGTGTCGCATGTGCTCAGGTGCTACCGTCCATTTCTGACCAATGTGCCTTTGCTCCACCATCCAACTCACCAGACAGTGTTGCCATCTCATAAGATGCTTGCGGGGAAACCAGATTGCTACACTTACGTCTCCTTCCGTCACGACTCTGCTGCCTCCTGAAGAAACCCCCCTGCTGGTGGTGGTCGGCGGCGGCGAGAGAGGAGGAGGACGGGGAGGCGCTCTCGGCACCCAGGAAGCCCAATCCGCTGTCCGTCGAGGTCACAGAGCCTGGTGAGGGAAGCACAAGGGATGTCGTATGCATAACCAGCGAAATATTTCGAGTCTCCAAGTAGTTTACGACAAGCCCTCTAGGACCACAAATCTATGGTCCTAGAGAGGTTGTAGACTGCTTAGAGACTCCAAATGTTTCGTTGGGTAATCGATATTCTGGGAAGAGAGTCCTGTCTTGCAACAGGATTGATCAAATCTTACAAAGAGACACTGTAAATACTTTGGAGCCGTCCCTCACCGTTCTGTCTGGATCTGTTGCCTCCGTTGGCCGACACCGAGCTGCTTTCGGCCGTCAGGCTGACGGAACCGGACGACGCGGCCTTGGCGGCGGCGGCGGCGGCGGCCTTAGAGGCCTCCACGTTGTCGCCGCGATCGCTCTTCTTGCTGGCACTCTCGGCTGCGACTGCGGTCGCGGCAGCGGCGGCCGCGGCGGTGGAGGAGGAGGGAATCGGCTCCCTGGGGGAAGAGGCGGCCGAGGCCACCAAGACTCGCTCGCCGCGAGTGGATCCCCGCGGTGAGGAGGAGGAGGCTAGCTTTGAGGTGTGCCTGTGGACCGGCTTGGTCTGCTCGCTGAGGGAGAGCAGCTTCTTGACCGCGTGCGGACTGGCCGCGCCGAACTTGTTTCCTCCGGCCACAATAAGGTTGTTCTGCCTCCTCCTGCCGCCGTCGATGCTGCTGCTCCTCTCTCCGCCAGGATGCTGGTGGTGCTTGTTGCCGCCGTGGCTGTGGCTGTGGCCGTGACTGTGGCCGCGTTCTCGCCGAAAGCGCTGGCTAGAGGAATGGTGGGAGGCGGACGAGGCGCTGCTCTGAGCCGACGGGGTGGGGCTTGACGTTCGCTTGCGAAGCTGCAATTTCACATTTGTACAAGTAAGTAAAAGAAGAGAAGACATTATTAAAGATCCATCATAGAATGTTAAACTGAAACATACCGAATGTTCGGTCGCGGCTGCGGCCGCCGCCGCAAGGTGCATCTGCTGGGCCGCCGGCGCGGACGCAGACGGGTGCAGCAGCACCGACGGAGCAGGACCCGCCTGCGCCGGCTGCGGCGCCGGCGGCGGCGGCTCGCACTGCTCGGACATCCTGTGGAGCTGGTCCTCGTCCGTGATCACCCGCATGTTGCTCAGGTAGGCCTTGACGCGCCGGACCATCTGCGCCTCCTCGAACATGCGCTTCGGGTTGGGAGCCGACGAGCCCTTCTTGGACGGCGACGAGGACGATCCCGCGCCACCGATGCCGCCGCCGCCGCCGCCGCCGCGGCCGGCGGCACCACCTCCTCCGCCACCTCCGCGGCGCCCACGGTTCCAGACGTGCGAACCGCCGTTCCCGAGCGCCTGCTCCTGGCTGAGCTGGTTCATGGCCACCATGGCCGAGGAGGGCTGCTGCCCGCCCAGCTCCAGCATGGAGAACAGGTCCAGAGGGGCAGAGCACATGTTGATCAGTCCGCGAATCTACAGCAGAAAACACAGGGAGGCAGTGCAACATCATCTTTTATGATCATGCATCAAAAGCGACAAAAATTTCGGCGAGAGAAAAAAGCGAATAAAGGTTCCCATTAAAAACCTCTCCTAGGAAATGGTCCCTTCCAGCTGTCCTCTTCTCCCCCTCCCTCTTTTTGTGTTTCTCTCTCATCTCCTGAGTAGTACATGTACAAGTACGAGATACGTTTAAATGGATGAGGTTTGCAAACCGCCTGGCATGCATCTATTTCATGCTTTAGAGGTTTGGAGTTCCTGGCCGGAGATGCACCAACGACAAATTGGGAAAGCAATTTTTTTTCCATTCTCAGACCGCGTCGCTTCGCGGCTGGCTGAGACACATTTCGTGACATCGTGTCATCATTTGTGAAAGCGCCGTCACACGAGAGGAGCTCGTTCAGGTGGCGGGCGGAGAGATAGAGAGAGGAGCTAGGAGAAAGTCTGTTTTCGTGATGGTACTACATCTCTCCATCCCTCCGTCCTATTCCTCTTTTCCAAAAGCGTAAATCCTCTCCTCCCCCATACAACTATGTGTATGTACAGTAGCATCCTCCTCCCCGCCAGTACCTCCTTGGCGATCATCCTGAGCTTCTCGAAGTTGACCAGTCCGTCCACCCTGGAGTCGTTGGCCAGGTGGATGAAGGTGAGGTCCTTCTTGACAACCGGATAGAAGGGGATGATGGGTGGCTGGACGTCCTCCCCACAGACCAGATTGCGGTACTTGCTCATGTTCCTGCTGGGGTCCATCAGCTGCTGCATCTCGGAGAAGAGGCGCTGGTATTTGCCAGGAAGCTTCTCCCAGGTGCTTTTCAGCCTGAAATGGCAGATCGTGGAAAAAAACATTAATGTACATTGTGGTACGACAGAGTGAGCATAATTCTGCACTTGTTGAAAGTGCCTTCGAGGGGAGATATAGCAAGAACTTTTCCGTGTTGTTTTCTACCTTTTACCTCCATCACGACAAGAAGAGAGCTCAAAAATTTATTGTACAGTAGTAGTATCGAAGCTCAAAAATTTATCGCCCCAACAAATGACTTGCCATTTGCCAAAGTGTGCCTCTCTCTCTCGTACAAAGCTGCAACGTCTTCAACCTTTCTTCTCCACGCTCGTACGTACCTCGAGACGGCCCCGTGCCCCAGACCGGAGATGATGGCGAACATGGAGTTGAAGTTCTGCGTCTCCCTGCACTGCCTGGCCACTTTGATGTACTGCTTCACGATTCTCATCCGCTTGTTGACGTTGGGCTCCGAGACCACCTCCGAGATGGTCCACATCATCTCGCGGTTCACCAGCTCGGAGAACAGGGAGAGGCTGGGGGTGCCGTAGTGGGACTTGGTGCCGAGCTGAGGCGGAAAAAACAAACACAAGAAATAGTAAGAAACAATCATTTCGACTCATATACTATTTTTTTAAAAATCTTGATTTAGTACCTACCTCGAACAAGTCGTCGATGTACTCGGTGGCCTCGATCTGCCTGAAGATGGTGAAGTCCTCGACCATGAGCTGCGTGGACAGCTCGACGGGGTTGAGCTGGAGCAGGCACACCTGCGACTCCTTGGATACGTCTGCCGCCTGCTCGTCCGGCAGCAGCGGCTCCGAAGAGTGCACGCTCTTGATGTAGTACCTGCTGGCCAGCCCGATCCGCTCGGCCAGGTTCTGCAGGGCGTCCGGCAGCCGCCGCTGCTTGACAAAGCCGCCCTCCGCCACGCTCACCTCGCACAGGCTGAAGCTGGCGCTGCCGTCCGTTGTCCCCGCGGCCATGCCGAACTCCTGCAGCGACAGCATGACCACCTCTCTCGCCGTCGTCTCCTTGTGGACCAGCAGGTACTTGAAGGTCTGGTCCGAGCGGAACACCTTGAGGACGTGCTCGGGGAACTCGGTAGGAGACGACTTGTGTCTCTGTCGCGGGTCGACCGCCCCTCCTCCTCCTCCTCCGCTGCTGCTTCCCCCTTCGAAGTGGTGTCCCGCATCTCTGGACAGGTCCGGGTTGGAGGCGGCGTTGTTTCCGTTGTGGTTGTGGCCGCCCACGCCGACGCCGACGCCGTCGTCGACTGAGTCGACGGAGACGAGGCTCTTGGGCTTGTGGAGGATCCTGTTGAGCGCCCGATTGATCCTCGACCTGCTCGACCCGCTCCCCCCGGAGGCGGTGGCGCCCACCGGGACCTTCTCGCGCCGCCCCCCGCTGCCCTGGCGGTGCTGGTGAGGGTGCTGGTGGTTGCTGGTCGGGTTCTGCCCGAGGGAGCCCAAGGAGGCCAGAGTCCCTTCACTGCCGGAGTGCGCGCTCTGGAATTTAAGATCGGGCGATTGACAATCCTGTAGCAGTACTGAAGACGACTTGACAAATTCAACCTCCTCCTCACCTGTTCGTTGAGGGCCGCAGCGGACGAGGAGAGCATCATGAGGTCCGAGGAGGAGGCGGTGGAGGCGGCGTCGACGGCGCCCGCGGACTTCCCGCGCATGCGCATGCTGTCCCCTGCCGCCGCCCCGCCGTGCATGACCTCATTGAAGGCGAGGAGGTTGCTCTTGACGGTGATGCTGAGGTGGCAGACGCCCCTCATGACCTCGAGCACCCTCTCCCTCCTGGCGCCCGCCCTGTCGAAGCCCTGCCCGTTCACCTCGAGGATCTGGTCGCCGCGGCGGAGACCCACCTCCGCCGCCTTAGAGCCCTTCTCCACCCTGGGAGTGATAGAATGGGTGGTCGTACACTCACGTACATTTGCCAGATATACAGGTACATCTGAAGAAATTCACTATGTCGAAGTTCAACACAAAATACATCGGGGTTTGCACTGTACAGTACTAGCACTAGAATTTGCAAAACTATCTGCTTTAAGCATAAAACGGCTTTCCAAAAGCTTTGACTCAACTGGTGTAAACCTTTCTTGTTTGCGTACGACGATCAGATAGATAGACAGAAAGTACTGTAGTAGTAGGTAGAGTTTTTTCTCTTCGTATTACGTCATTTCGTCGTAATGGCGGCAAAACAAGGAATTGTACGTCCCTGCTACGTGCACGTAGGTACACATGATCCACAGTACCTTACGGTACTGTGGATCCATTCATGATGGCTGTTATAGCGCAGGTCTAAAAATAGCTACTCTGTACTATGTACAGAGTACAACAAGTTAGATTGTGCAAAATTGAAATGATGATCTGAAGCTGTGTTACCTGGACACGAATACCCCCGCTGCGCCCCTCCTCTGCTCGTGTCCGCCGACCACGGAGAACTGCAGCGGCTCCTCCCTGGATGACCTGGCCAGCGTCACCGTCCTCCTCCTGGCCTTGGCCGCGCACGCAAAGTTCAGCATCCTCAGCTGGCCCTGCATCTTCTCGGCCTCCAGCCTGGCCTCGAACCGCTCCAGCCGCTCCATGGCCTCCGGGTCGGTCTCGAAGTCGGTGAAGTGGTTGTTCACCCAGAGCAGCAGCACCCGGGTCACCTTGTCCCGGAGGCCGGAGCCGGAGCCGCCGGCGCACGGCGGGGAGGAGAACCAGAGCAGCAGCTGGTCCATGATGGCGGCCGGGGAGTGCAGGAACGTGCGGTAGGTGAGCAGGAAGTCCTCGGTGTAGGTGGGGTCGGAGTCGGAGTTGTCCTCCATCAGGCGGGACATGAGGCGATCGGGGGTGCCGCGGATGACCACGTGGTGGCCGACGCCGACGCGGCCGACGCCGCCGCCGACGGTGCCAACGGCGCCGTTGGCGCCGCCGTCGCCGTCGTCCTCGCTGGTAGGGGACCTGTACTCGGTGACCAGCACCACCTCCCCGGACTCGTTCTCGTGGCGGCGTTGGCTCTCCTTCCCCTTGAGAATTCGAAGAATAGGGGGGGGGGGGGGAAGAAGGAAACAAAAAAGAGACGCTGTTTATCCTCTTTCTTGTCGAAGCAAATTAAAAATGCTGTTGTATTGTTGTTGCCCTTCAATGATTTTCGATCCAATTTATCGGGGAAAAAAAGACTGTTTCAGAGTCTTCCAAAGTTGATTCGTCTTCTAATACCTGGTGCAGGATCCTGTAGTAGTCGGCCTGCGTGACGCAGACGAACTGGCAGTCGTCGCAGGTGGTCCGCATGACGCCCTTGTGGTAGAGCTTCTCCATGGTGGGGGTGATGCCGAACGAGTCCCCGAGGTGAAGCTCGCGGCGGCGGCGGCGCCGGCGGTGACCGACCCCGCCGGCGTCAGCGGCCTCGGACTCATCCTCGATTATCTGTCGTGTGGTTTCCCGGAAAGTAAAAAAAAAAAAAATAGAGTCTTGCAAAAAAAGAAATTATTGTAGTCAGTTTTTTTTCCTCTCTCTTTTTCCCTCTTCTGTTCCTTCGACTTCTCTCATTCTTTAATTATGCATACAGTATATCCCAAAGGGGAAAAAAGAGAGAGTCAAAAAGTTTCAAGAGTCCGCCTCAAGTTGTTAAGACAGTTAAGAGCGAAGGGAGGGAGCGTTTTGGAATGAACTGCTTGCGCATTGCGTATTCCCATGTCGTCGTAGTCCCCCTACAAATCAGATCATCAGGATTTTCTTTCTTTCTTCTTTCTTCGAATCAAGGGTTTTGTCATGTGGAGAAAAAAAAATGTGTTGTGTGGAGACATAAATAATTCAGTGCACCACTTCAGTCGGGAGACAAGCAGGGTTGCCAGGTGGGCTATGTTATACCCATCTTGGCTCTTAATGGCAATATGTACTACTTGTACCATTTGGGTATTGCGGGCGGAATATGTTAAAAGAAATCCACTCATAGCCCTACTTTTTTAAAAGTTGTTGGGGGTGGTGGTGGCCCGTATATATTGAAATTTTGAGTTATTTACTGACGCGCTATACTTAGCGTTATATGGGCTACATCAGCTTTCCAAGACCTGGCAACCCTGCACACACACACTCACCCATACCTCCCACGACTACAAGGCTGAAGTTGTGATGATGACAATCACAGGGCAAAAACCCGCCATGCAGGTTATACGCATGATTTCAATCACTGTGTGTGCTTCTTTCTACGTAGTAGAACTACTTCTTTTGAGGGGGAGGGAGGGAGGAGGGGCGGGAGAGGTTACTGCAATTGACAAATCTTGTACTCCTCTCACAAGTTTTGCCCCCGACTTGACTCATACTGACCTCCACGTGTCCGTTGATGATGACTGACCACGAGTCCAGTTCTTCCCCCTGGGTCATGACGACGGTGCCGGCCTTCTCCACCACGGCGAAGACCATGGTGGCAACCAGCGCCCTCCGCACCGACAAAGTCATGTTGGTGAAGGCCTTCAGGTGCTGCGTGAACTCCAGCAGCACGTCCACGTCCTCCGACGTGCGGTCCGTGGGGTCCTTCTCCAGGCACTCTCGGACGGCGTCGCGGACGGACAGGCCGGCCTCGGACATGTCCTCCTCCTCCTCCTCGTCAGAATCCACCACTGACTCCATCAACCCAGAGAGGTCGACTTCGGCCTGGTGGTGGTCATGGTGGCCCCGCTGCTCTGGCCCACCCAGGATGGGAGGGAGGGAGGAGACGGCAACGGCGGATGCGGAGGAGGGAGAGCTCTGCATGGTGTCGGAGCCGGAGTAGGCGGAGGAGGAGTCGGAGGAGTGGGAAACGGAGGATTTGTGGTGGTGATGGTGGTGGTGCTGCCTGCGGCCGCGCTGCGGCGGCGGAGGTGGCGGAGGCGGCTGGTGCACAATGACGTGGCTGGACGGGTAGGGCGGCGGCTGGGGCTGCGGATGGTGGTGCTGGTGGTGGAAGTGGTGGAAGTGGCTGCCGGAGAAGCCCGCCGCCTTCTGCAGGTGCATGAGGTGCGTCCGCGGCGGCGGCGGCGGCGGGGTGTCGTCCACGGAGGAGCCGGCAGAGGAGGAGTCGACAAAGGTGCCGGCGTCGGGCCTCGACGGCGACGACGACGACGACGACGCCATCGGCGCCGCCGCCGTCATGACGGTGGCGCCGCCGCCGGGAATCGACACCTCCAGCTTGTGCGTGGCCACGTTGGCGGACGAGGCCGCTGCCGCTGCCGCTGCCGCCGTCGTCGCATCGTCGCTGTTGTTGTTGCTGCTGCTGTTGCTATGGGCGGCCGTGGATGAGTCGCTGATGCGCTCAGTGCGCGCGCGACCGTCGACGTAGTCGATCTAGAAGGACAGATCAGAGCACAACTGTGATCTTTTTTTCCAATTTACTAATAACGGCAAACTTGTCCGAAATATGGGATAGAACAGTTGTTGTGTTTCCGCCATCTCTAATTACATGGGGAAATTTGCTGTGAGGATGGAAGGTTTCTTCGAAATTAAAGGAAGAGGAGGAGGGAAAAGAAGTTCTCTCAGCTCTCGCCTTCATTTTCCGCGGAAGGAGTTTTTAAGCGGATTAGTTCTCCTCCTCCTCCTCTAAGACTCTCTCTCTCTCTACAACTATGTAGCAGAATCTCCTTCAAAGGGCATGATGATGGCCTCTGGTGGTACTTAATACTTGAGGAGGAGGAGGAAGAGGAGGAGAAGGACATTGGAAGATCCTTCAGCCACAATCAAGAGTCCTCCTTACATCTCCCACTAATGCTCCAGTCTTGAGAAACTTTTTTTTTACCTGATGCTGGAGTGAGCAAGTTGACCATAATTTTTTTCAAAAAAAATATATCAAAGACTCACCACGATCATTTCCGATGGCTCCAGGATGAGGCACTCATTGTGTCTGCGAGACGCACCGCCGACGCGCTTGCCGAAACTGAAAAGAAAAATAGAACAAAACAGAATATTGAAAAAAGAAAAGGGATTGGTACTGTACCCTGTACTGTACCGTACAACGCAGTCACGTTGCCATCTTTTGTACTAGTAGCATTTCGGAGAGATTAACCTATTAATGGTGAGCTCAAGCGAGAGAGAGAGAGATCCCTACCCGTACCCCCGTTCCGTCAACGCAAGTCCTCACTTTTTTTTAAGCTGTTAACCTTGCCTGTCTCTAGCCTCCTCCTCTTCCTCTTCCTCCTCCTCCTCGTTTTTATCCTCCTCATCCTTTGATTCTCTCAACAGCCCTGAAGGCTCATCCTGGTTCCACCACTCAAAAACATATCGAGCATACTTTTACTTCCTTTGAAAGCCGAACAGATAAGGGGAAAAGGAAAGGACCCGACAAGACAGCCGTCACTTTTAACCTACCTACATGTACATTAGTCAACCTATACGTACTATAAAACTGCCTTACGTGTCAACTTTGATATTTCTTCACAAACGCGTGGCAGTTGTGTGTTTAATTAAGGCATCGTGAAGCTACTATCTTTGAAATAAGTCTGAGATGTACCGACGAGAGAAAGGATGTGTCTGGTCGGGACTGTTAGAGGAGAGGGAGGGAAAAGGCCACTCATATCGCGCACACTCTGTGTAAGGACTGCACATGAATATGGAATAGAAAAAAAACAATCTCTACCTCATCCTTCACAAAAAGAGGTTTTATTGTTCCATTATTATGAGCTTGATCTGACACGCTCTTATTTGACCTGCTCAGGCTTCACCACATTTCCATGAGCTGTGATGGGTAGCTCGATAAATACACATAGCCAAGTAATGTAGATGTGGATACATTTGGGGGTCTGTCTTCAAATTATGGGAACGAG
>JAAUYM010047338.1_pt1 | contig 14777 bp, 16 predicted proteins | sample 7278001 | NCBI WGS metagenome assembly JAAUYM01 (sample SAMN14350224, study PRJNA611818) | marine sediment metagenome | isolation source: surface marine sediment (1.8m) | place: French Polynesia: Moorea | collected 2018-08
GAAGAAAGGTTTGCCAGATGTAATTACATTTTATAAAAAAGATTAAATCTAACCTGACTTGACATAACCTAACCTATTTACATTTTTATAAATTCCTAAGCTTACCTATTTGTTTATTGGCCACTAGCCAAAGTATTTCTTAAATTACTTTTACGCTTGCTATTTGGCAAACCTTTCTCTCGCTACTTTTTTCGCTATTTTTTAGGTGGGCTGAATTTTACTCGCGATTTTTCTGCTATTTTGGGGCTTTCCTCTCGCTATTTTGAAAATATTCATCTGGTCACACTGGTGCTAGTAAGACGACAGCAGCAGCATGCAAATGACATAAACAAAGCAAAGCCGTCAAGTGTCAACTCAGCACTCCCACTCCCAGGCACGGGGGCACGGGACGGTCAAGGCCACGGTCATTATCACTGCCTGGGCCTGGTCAAGTGTCACTCCTGCTTCCCCGCCCGCCATGTGCGTGCATGTCCCCGTGGTGGACGCGGCCGGGGACGAACGGGAAGCCGGCGACGAGGACAGGAGGGTCTTCGGGGATGGGGGACCCGAGACAGAGTGAGAATTGGGAAATACTTTTCTTTTTCAGGGAGAGAGAGGAAAAAAAAATGCTTCCTGGCTCATTACATGTGCGGTCCCTGTTTCTCCCTCCCGCAGGCGTGATTTGGAGGATGACGGTGACGCCCCCGCTGACCCTGACGATCCCGCGGAGCCCGATGAGCCAGAGTCCACCGGGGTGGAGGCGCGATTTTTCGACCCGCCGCTCTACCTGCAGCGCTATCAGGCAGTGCTGGATGTGCTGGCCAGGGAGGAGTGGGTGGAGCACATGAACAAGGTGTGACGAGGTTGTTTGCCGCTTCACAAGTCGCTCCTCAAGTGATGCCAACTTCCCTTCTCTTCTCTGCAGGTGGTGGACTTCGGTTGTGCCGAATGCAAGTTCCTCCGCCGCCTGAAGCAGTTGCCGTTCGTGCACGAGCTGATCGGGGTCGACCTGGACCGCGACCTGATGGATGAGTGCGCCGAGTGGACCGCGCCGCTTCCCTACGACTTCCTGGAGCCAAGAAAGCACACCAGGCTTGACCTGCACATTATGCACGGGAGCATAGCCGAGAAGGATTCCAGGCTGGCGGGGACGGACGCCGTCACCGCCATCGAGCTGTGAGTCGCGATTGTCACCGTCGTTGGTTGGCGGATAAAAAAAAATGGGTTGTCCTCTCTGCAGGTTGGAGCATCTCCCCAACGAGGTGCTCTCTGCTGTTCCTGACAACGTCTTTGGCCACGTCAAGCCCAAACTGGCTGTGTTCACCACCCCCAACAGGGACTTCAACCCACTTTTCCCAAACTTTGTCGGCCCGTTTCGCCACTGGGACCACCGCTTCGAGTGGACCCGGGAAGAATTCCGCGAGTGGGCCGAGTCCGTCGTCGCGCGCTTCCCGGAATATCGGCTGGCGGAGTTGACCGGAGTGGGAGAGGGCAAAGAGGGCGAGTGGTCCCTGGACAGACACGGGCTGTGTTCGCAGATGGCCCTGTTTGTCAGAAAGGACTTCGACGCCCTCCTGGAGGAGGAGCGCGCTAGTCGTGGGGACCAGCGGTCCCTCAAACCCCACCTTTCTGAAGAAGAGTACAAGTAAGTATCCAGTAGGTAAATAGTAAGTGATCGTATGTATTGCTTCCCGGAAAATTTCCTTTTGCAGAAGGTTGCTGTCATTGGCCGAGAACCTGGGTGAGAACGAAACTCCCTACACGCTGGTGAGGACTCACACCTTTCCCCTGACCCGGGACAAGCGTTCCCCCGAGGAGAGACTCTTCGACGAGCTGCGCTACTACCTCCACAACGAAGCCGCACATTCGGATGACTGGGCCGAAGGCAGAGAGGCCAGAGTCGACCTCAACTTTGTCATGGACTTTTCAAGAGTCAAGGATCTCGCTGAGGACGTCGACCACGCAAGGTGAGAGAGCATGAGATGCGCTTTCTAAACATGGCATATTTGATTAATGGATATATGTGCGTCTCACGTTACATAGGGGTGTCCTCGAGGCGAATGGGTACCGTGTGGAGGCGGGCCCTGAAGGCGAAGGTTGGAAAGTGGTTATGCCACTGGAAGAGGAGGACGACACTGATGATGAGTTGGACGTGTGGAGGAGAGATGAAAATGACGAACTTGAGGGACACTTTCGAGAGCATTTCGAGATTGATGAGGACGAGTGGGACTGAAGCAAGTAAACTATGAGAAATTTCACCGTTCAAGGTTGTGATACTTTTGTGCGTTTTCACTTGTTTCTGCAGGAAAAAACACATTAAGTTTGTAAAAAAAAGTCCGTTCAAGAAATATACTGTATTATGAGGAAACTTACCGGTATGTTTGTTTGCACTCGCAAGGAATATGCGGACGTCTCCCCCCAATAAATTGAAAATATATTTGAAAATTTATCAGACTTAAATACGGGAAAAAGTCAGTAGTAAAGAAAAATGGCCCTTTCGCCAGTGGTCTACAGCCAGGAGAGAAAAATTTACGAAGCCCAGTGTCCCAATGGAAAATTAACGACGTTTTTCGTGTTTCCTGCAGATCTGAAAGATGGAGACAAACTGCCGAGCCTGTACATCAGTGCGTTTCAGAGCGTGGTCTTCAAGTTTGGAGGCTGGTTCAATTCTCGAACGGACAACTTGGAGTTCTACCTGGAGGGGCCCGTGGGCTTCGTGTACAAGGCGAGCCTGCAAGTCGACGTTCCCGAATCGTCTTACACGTGGAAGATCAAGAGGCACGCCCACACGAACATCGGCAGGACGAACGACGCGACGATGCTGTTCGTCCCGAGGTCCCTGTGCCTGACGGAGACCACCCTGCTGCAGCCGGAGCGTGAGGTGGTCAAGCGTTGGTCCTTCTACGGTCCGAGCATCCCTTCCAAGTTCGGGAGGCTGAGGCTGAAGGTGCAGTTTGCCCCGGCCCGATGCCACGAGAATCCCGAGGCTGGCCGCCAGAGCATCGGGCTCCGGCGCTACTACAACCTGGTCGAGACGCAGGAGAAGCCGGACAGCGGGTTCATGCCAGGAGCGGGAGCAGGGACAGGAGCGGCAGGAGAGCCTCCAGCAACAATGGGAGGCACCGAGACGGAAGTGATGCCGCTGGAGGAGGAGGAGGAGGAGGAGGAAGAGGAGGAGGAGGAAGGCGATGTGCCGGAGGAAGGTGGAGACGAGGAGACGCTGGAGCCAGCCGAAGAGGAAGGGACTACGATCTCCCAGGACGAAGGGGACGAAGGCGGCCCGTCGCCACCCTCCGCGGCCGCCCCGGCCAAAATGTCCGCGGCTCCCATGGCGGCCCAGGTGGAAGACGCCATGGTGGCCGACCCTGACTCCGGGTCGCTGAGCGCGGCCATGGGCCCTTCGAGGCTGGCGAGCGCCGTCCTGGCCAGCGGCGAGTCCTCGTCCAGAGGAAAGAGCGGCCAGCACATGATCGGAGTGAGCACGGAAGCTCCAAGCTCGAAAGAAGAGGAGACGGAACCTGAAGAAGGGGACGCGAAGGCTGCACCTCCGGCTCCCATGCAGGCCGCGACCGCAATGAGCGACACGTCGTCCGGAGAGAGCACCAACAGGTCGGAGAAGTACAAGGTGACACAGAGGAAGATGAGAAAGCTCATCATCAGAGGATTTGAGGACGAGGAAGGAACGTTTGGTGTACCCCACTTGCGCTTCAAGCTGCCAACGCACGAACGCATCCCAAACGTCACAAAGAAGAAAAGGAGAAAGAAAGATGTCGTCACCAATGCTGCCCCTCTCATAGACGACAGGCCAAAGGAGCTGGAGGAAGAGGAGAAAGGGGACGGGTTGCAAATCACTGACATCACGCCGGAGAAAAGACCCATGTCCTTTTTCTCTTCCTACATTAAGCCTAGCGAATATTTCAAAAATAGAAAGAAGGAGTTACTAGAAAGGCAACGACAGGACATGAACAAGCCCACCTGCAAGGATGAAAGTGTTGAAGCCGCACGTAAGGTCGAAGGCGCTTGCTGGGAAGCACTCCAGGATGCTGATAGGACGTACGTGGCGTGTGTAAACGAGGAACCGTGTATGGACGCATGCGAAGCAACGGATGCCACAGCCGAAAAGGCATACGCGGCATGTGTCAACGAGGAGCCATGTATGAAGGCATGCGAAAAGACAGATATTGCCGTTGCTGCATGCATCAACGAGGAACCATGTATGAAAGCCTGTGAGAAAACGGATACGGCATGTGCTGACACTGCCGAATGCTTGGACAACTGCCTGGTTACAGAGCCTCTCTGTGACATTCAGGCGCCACTAGTAGCTACCGGCTTGAACCCGAATCCAGGGGAGCCTTTTGACTGCGGTGGTCTATTTGATACAATTGACACGGCGTGCAATGGTCCCAAATGCACTGACGCCAACTGTCAGAAGCAAGTTGGCACGTCGGAACCATACCGCTGCACGTCTTTGCTAAAATCACTTGATACTTCCTGTCCTGGTATTAATACCACTTACACGAAGGAAAGTACCTCCAGTGATCCGAAGAACAAAATGAACTGTGACTGTGGAGACTTTTCTGACATGAGTTTTCCTAACCCGAACAAATTTTTTCATTGCCCGACCACTGTGTTCAGTAACGCTAACCTAATTTCTTCAGACCCCCAGAAGCAAAGTGATACTGAAGTAAATGTTGAGTACGGACAATCTACTCCAAGTGAACTGAGAACTCAGGATAATGTCAGTGAGGGAACCTTTACAAAGGGAACATCTGGGTCTGTACGAATGAGCACAAAACAAACCCAGACTGCTGGAGACAACTATGGCATCGACCCTTCAAATTGGACGTCTCCTCCTAACACATCTGGTGCAATTATTAGTCCGCAAGGTTCTTCAGTTAATGACAACTTGGAGGCATCTACCCCTGTTGAACAAAGCATCACAGAAAATGACATGGAAGCCAAAAACTCTCAAAATGAAGGGTCAGCTTCAGTAGGACCAAAGATTACAAAAAATTACAGCCAGCCAACCATTGGTTTCTCTAATGTAAAAATTGACTACGCAAGGATGCGAGTGCCTACACCACGACGTGAAAGTCTCCATACAACCCTTCCTGATAGAAATACGTCCACTGATATGATAGACGAAGGCACTCAAACCATGGATGGCCAAGGCAGCATCTAGGAGCACTGAATAGTACGGGGTGAATTTACAGTATGCTACGCGAAAGTGTGGATGTGTGCTGCGAGATAGTAAAGATTTTTTTTAAAAAAATCGTCTTACGCTACAGAGTGGTATGGTTGTACATCTCGAAGTACTGTACTAATGTAGGTATAGTACGTATGTAGTACAGGTAGTAGAGATTAGAGAACGTACAGTACGTAAACCTACAAACTTTGGTTTCTGGGTTCCACGTACGGTGTATACAATACACAAAGTACTACGAGCGCCTTACCAATAAATTGTTTTTTTTAGTGTGTCCAAAATATTGGAAATTCCAAAGCTTGAACTGATATTCCAAAGAACGACTTGGCTACATTTCTGCTCCTCAGGAATTTATGGCTATGACTTATTTATTCACTTAAATTGTACCTAAAGCTTGGATATTTCACACCACATTCATAATCTGCCTTAATGCACTGTGTCAGGTACCTTGCCTTGGTTTCTAGAGATGACAAGAGCAAAAACAGGTGAAAGAAATCAAACAAAAATTCGAACAAAGCAAAGAGAGTGCTTGAAGAGAATGAAGAAAAAACCAACATGCAAGGGTATGTGCTTTTGTAAGATGAATATGAAGGCTGTACAAGGCAATGGAATTTTTGATACTCTTCGCAAAAAAGATGTGTTCTATGATCTCCACATTCAAGATTCAGAAGGAGACACAACACCTGCACATAAGCTTATTCTCCTCAATTTGGGTCCGAAGTTTCAAAAAGCATTTTATGACAAGAAAGGCTCAAAACTTCAGATAATCAAACTGGATGCTTCAACTATGGCCACCAAAGAGCTTGTCAATTTTGCCTACTCTGGCAAATGCAACATTGACAGAAGTAATGTCTCTGAACTGATGGCACTGGGCAAAGAATTTGAGATAAAGGGCCTGCTGAAACTGGGAGGTGACTTTATTGTGTCAGAGCTAACACATTACAATGCCATAGAAATGTACAAGTTTTCAAAGAAATTTTTCTGCCCAGAATTAAGAGAATATGTGAAAAGATTTATTCTTCAGAATTTTACGTCCATCAATAGTAAAGATCAAGGATTTGGTGACTGCCCAACTAATGATCTGGAAGATTTTTTACAAGATGATGAACTCAACACAACAGAAGAGATGCTTTTTGAGGCAATTGAGCACTGGGTTGGCAATGACAGAGCTCGCCAGGAAGCACTTTCTAGCATGGTGAAGCATGTGAGGTTTACCCTGATGCACCCTGAATACTTTGAAAGAAAAGTTGAAACATCACCAATAGCACAGCACAAACCTGCGGCAAAGTTAATTGCTCAAGCAAAAAGTTTTTTCCTTAAGCTATCACGTGCACGAACTACAACTATGAAATTCTTGCATACCCTATTTAACCAAAAATTTCGGATACCAAGTGAGATAGTTTTTGCTGTTGGTGGCTGGAGTGCTGATCCTAATGGGCCCACTACATGTATTGAAACATATGACATACGAGCATCAAGATGGCACACCATGAAATTTTGTGCTCTAGCTCCAAGGGCATACCATGGTTTAGCTGTCGTGGATAACAAAATCTATCTGTTTGGTGGTTATGATGGAGATGAGTATTTCAGTGCTATGTCCATGTATAACCCTTGCACAAATGTGTGGGAGGAAAAAGCACCAATGTATCATGCACGTTGTTATGTTTCTTCTGCTGTCCTTGATGGAAAGATTTATGCAATGGGAGGTTTCAACGGGAGAACTCGTCTTAGTTCAGTGGAATGCTATGACCCTAAAACAAATACCTGGCTGGTTTTGCCACATATGAGAACAGTTCGTTCAGATGCCTGCTCAGTGGCATACGGAGGAAAGATCTATGTTGTTGGAGGATTCACTGGGCAAGAAATTTTGGACAGCATAGAAATTTTTGATCCTTCAACTGAAGAGTGGTCTCTTGGTCCTAGACTGAATCGATTCCGCTCAGGTGTGAAGGCAATTGTTTACCAACAAAAGATCTATGTCCTTGGAGGATTTGATGGTCATCGCAGATTGAAAACTGTTGAATGCTTCAACCCATCATATCCAGGTCAGCTAAGATACGCTGCAGATATGCTGACGCAACGATCAAACTTCAGCATTACAATTGTTGATGACAAAATATTTGTAATGGGAGGCTTTGAAGGGTCTGGAGTTATCAATAAGACAGAAGGTTATTGTGCAAAAACCAACTGTTGGTCTGAGTATCCCCCAATGAATATGAGAAGAAGTGCCTTGAGCGCAGTCACTCTTTCTGGTCTTCCCAACTCTGCTTTCTTTGTAAATCGCCAGTCAGATGTGGACAGATGATGAAATTTCCTTGCTCTACTAATCCGGTGAAAAAATACGTGGCAAATTTCTTTATTACTCGTACTACAGTACTGTACATGTGCAACTCAATAAAGCTTTCTGCACTTTTGACCTCTGACCAAAGATGCTTGCTGATGAATGCTGTACAGTACTACCTTACCCTTACACGTAAGTTGTATGCGTGGGCATGCATACGCATGAAACATAATTTTTATTGAAATTTCGATAAAGTGTAAGACGAAACTAGACATTATGGTACATCATAGTCATTGTAATTTATGCAGTATAAATTTTAGTTCGTTGATTTCAGTTGGCCAGATGTGCGGACTTTTTATATGAATTTGCTTTAAAAATTATTTTAACCCAAGCTTGTCACAAAGTCTTTGTAAACTAAGATCTCATTTAAATTAGGAAATAAAACGAACTGTCTTATTAACTGGTGTCCTATTGACCAAGTACAATGCAAACTTTGGCCTAATGTCAATTAGAAAAGAGATACTGTCCATGACACATCAACTTGTGCAACTTGTGCATATTTATTTCTTGTGTCCACTGAGCATCATCAGAAAAGAATTGCTCCATCAAGTAATCATACATACAGCGTCTTTCCAGCATGTTCCTTCACCTTAGTCCAAGCAACTTTACTCTTTCTGCCCTGATCCTTAAACAGAGAGGTTCCGATGTTTGGTGGGCATCCGAAAGACGCCAGAGTGATTGCAGCATACTCGTCAAGGGGTGAACCAACTGGATTCTCAAGAAGCAGTACTGCTGAGGCCTTGCCATCCGCCTGAAGTTTCACAAATTTGCAGCAACATGCGGATGAGCCACTATCTCCAGTCACCATAGCAGTTGGTTGCTTTCCTCCATTCAGCTGCGTCTTCATAAACAAAGTCTTGCCATGGAGGGATTCGACCTGCTTCACGTTCTTCTTGCAGTAGCTGTCTTCAAAGAGATCGATGTCAACATCAGCTCCACCTAATCCGAAGATGATCTGTGCCTGCTTCTTCAGTTCGTCCACGCCCTTCAAGACGTTGCATCCAGCTGGGTTTTCCAGTAGCACAACTCCTGCCCCATCTTCAAAGACCACGTTGACGAATCTGCAGCCTGGGTTGCCATGGGGAGCATAAGCAGTGCCGCCGCCGCCACCTCGCTGTTGCTGTTCACTTCCAGCAACAAAGTCTGAACAGAAGCCTTCTATTATTTTGAGGTTCAACTTAGTCTCCTTCAGAGGAAAAATATCTTCCACCAGCAGCTTTCCCGCCTCCCCTCCCAAGAGAGGTCTGATTGGTGACTTGGTTGTCGTCTCGATGGCTTCTCTAAACTCGGAGATAATCTTCTCCAGCTGAGTGGAGCCTTTTCCTTCCAGGGAGAAGTAGACCGTGACTTGGTCGCTTGGCACCAGTCCTGCTTTCTTCCTCAACTTCTGCACCCTGTTCATCACCTCTCGGCTGGTGCCCTCATCCAACATGGACTGATCCGGAGTGCAATCCAGCAGGACCAACAGGTCGTTGTCGCTGTGGGCCTCATACTTTGAACCGAGAGAGTCACTTCCTCCAAAGCTGTACATTATGCGTACGTCATCAGGTCCTAGCTCATGACCAAGCAAGGTTACCGATCCCTTGGAGAGGAATTCTGCAACCTGCGCATCTGACATGGCCTTGATTTCTTTCATGACGTCCTTGAATGCTCCCTTCAAACGCAGCCCGAGCGTCTTGTGATCTGGCTCCGCCCTGAAGGAAACTCCATACTGCTTCTTGTCACTGGACAAGGTCAGCTTCTTCACATTGAGTTCCTCCAGCACGTAGGATTGAAGCACGCAGACGTCGTCCAGACACTGCTGGTCCTTGTGAATGACCACAAGCTCTGGGAGTGGATACTTTATGGGCATGGTCCTTCGGTCGCGCACGACCCGACCCAACTCCACCACTGCCTGCATGCGGGCAACAGCGCGCTCGATGTCCACGTCGATGAGATCCTCGCGGGGTTGGGGAATCATAAGGAAATGGACTGAAGCAGTGTCCTCTCTCTCTGAGAAGCCTTTGACTAGGAGGCGAAGAGTCTGATACATGTGCTCCGTGAGGAATGGAGTGAAGGGGGCAAACACCCTGATCATGACAAAGAGAACCGAGAAGAGCGTCTCCAGTGCCGCCAAGCAATCTTCCCTCGAATTGCCCTCGCCCTTCAGGCGCTTCCTGTTAGTGCGCACGTACCAGTTGGTCAGGTTGTCGATGAATTTCATCAGCCTTGGCAGTACAGTGTACAGTCTGAAATAAAAAATTAGACATTTCTTTCTTATCTCGCCAACGTGGAATAGCAAACACCAAAAATGTATTTAAAAAAACCTACCTGTATGCAGCCATTTCTCGCTTCACAAAGACCAGAAGAGATTGCGTGAAGCTGATGATCCACTTGTCCATTACATTCTTGGACTTTCCGTAAGCATCCTCTGACCAGGCGAAGTTATCTCCATGTCTGGACTGGTAAGCCTCCACGTTCTGCAGGAGAAACCTGTAGGCATTGTACCAGGGCAGGAACACATCCTTCAAGATGTCGCGGACTCCTTCCTCCTTGAACCGTAAAGACTCCGCTTTTACCACGGGACTGTTGATCAGGAAGAGCCTGAGTGCGTCAGCACCGTACTTGTCAATCACGGAGTTGGGATCAGGGTAGTTCTTTTTGCGCTTGCTCATCTTCTGTCCGTCCGAGGCCAGCACCAGCCCGTTGACGATCAAGTTCTTGTAGGGAGGCTTGTCAAAGAGTGCGGTGGAGAGGACGAGGAGGGTGTAGAACCACCCTCTGGTCTGGTCGGTGCCCTCTGCGATGAAGTCGGCGGGAAACGTGTCCTCGAATTCCTTCTTGTGCTCGAACGGGTAGTGCGCCTGCGCGTAGGGCATGGAGCCGGACTCGAACCAGCAGTCGAACACTTCTGCGATGCGCTTCAGTGGGGCGTTCCCGGGCCGAGCCGACGGGATGGTGATCTTGTCGACGGTCTCGCGGTGCAGGTCGCTCACTCTGACGCCGCTCAGGCGCTCCAACTCGTCGACGGAGCCCACGCAGACGGTCTCTTCGCCATCTTCAGACGTCCACACGGGAATGGGCGTGCCCCAATATCGATTCCTTTAAAGATCAAAAGAAAAAAAAAATCCCTCACACACAATTTCACGCAAATAGTACCGTAATTGCTGCTTTCCCAAACCTTGATAGGTTCCAGTCGCGCGCGTCCTTCAGCCAGTTGGCAAATCTTCCCTCCTTGATGGATTCCGGTACCCAGTAAGTCTCGCTGTTCCTAGCCAAGAGTTTCTCTTGCATCTGTTGGACTCTCATGAACCATGAAGGGACCGCACGGTAGAGCAACGGCGTCTCGGACCTCCAGCAGAACGGATAGCTATGTTTCACCTGGGAGAAAAAGTACTCGTACCATGTTCACGCACATCGTGAAGTGTCGACTCACTTTTTTAGACTGCTGCTTGGTAAGTACTACGTAGATCCATTCAAGACAAGTACCATTATGTAAAAAAAAGACTTGATACTATAATCCTGAACATACCTGAGACACGTTCACCATACGGCCCTCCTCCTTGAGCTTCTTGATGATGTTCTTGTCCGCGTCCTTCACATACTGTCCTTCGAAGTCAGACACAGGAGCCACAAATCGACCGACCTCATCCAAAGGGCAGATGAGCTCCTGACAACACAGACAAGCACAAAACTTGTACTAGTTGTACTACCAAAGCATATTCCTCATTTATGTCACACTTACCATATCACGCGTGATGATACCGTATGCCAGGCACACCCGATTGTCGTCTTCTCCAAAATAAGGAGCCTGCATAATATAGTGTAGAAAAAAAAATCCATAGTACGATACTACTGAACACGAAAGGTAATTTTTGAAGTTCCATCTCGTCGTCCCCGCCTCGCCCCTGGCCACGCACCTGATGGACGACTCCAGTGCCGGACTCCTCTGTGACGTACTTGTCGCAGAGCACCCTGAAGGCTCCTTTCTCCTTGAATTCACCGAAGTAGGGGAAGATTGGCTTGTAACCTTTGCCCTCCAGCCTGCGACCTTGGAAGGTGTCCAGGATCTCGTATTCCTCCTCCTTCTTGAAGAGAGCTGGAAGCCTGGCCTTCATCATCACGTACACCCCGTTGGTGGAAAAATCCTGAGAAAAAATACTTGCCGAAATTAGCAACCTTTTCAATGGGCAAATCTACACTTCAGCGCTGTTGCTTCTCTCCCACCTTTACTCTCACATACTCCAGGTCTGGGTGGACGCAGAGGGCCATGTTGCTAGGGAGCGTCCAGGGCGTGGTGGTCCAGGCAATCATGCTGACGTCGGGCTCATCGTCCAGGGGAAAGGAGACGATAATGGCGGGATCCACCACGTCCTTGTAGTTCTGGGAGGCCTCGAAGTTGGCCAGTGGGGTGCAACACCCGGTGGAGTAGGGCATCACACGAGAGCCTGCAAAACAACATCATGGCACACTGGGTCCAAATACGCAAAAAAAAAATCACCACTTTTTTTTTCATTGCCTTTGTAGATGAGTCCCTTGTCCCAGAGCTGCTTGAAGACCCACCAGACTGACTCCATGAACCAGGGATAGAGGGTCTTGTAGTCATTCTTGAAGTCGATCCACCTGCCCAGCCTGGAGACGGTGGACTCCCACTCCTTGGAGTAGCGCATGACGATCTTCCTGCACTCGTCGTTGTACTTGTCGATGCCCATCCTCCTGACGTCCTCCGGCCCGGTGATGCCCAGCGTCTTGTCGATCTCGTACTCCACCGGCAGCCCGTGGGTGTCCCAGCCGAAGCGACGCTCCACGTGGAAGCCGTGCTGGTGCATCCACCGGGTGACAATGTCCTTGATGGACCCGGCCAGGATGTGCCCGTAGTGGGGCAGCCCTGTGGCGAACGGGGGGCCGTCGTAGAAGGAGAACCTCGGGCGGCCCTTGGACTGCCTCAGGCACGTCTGGAAGGCGTTTAGCGACTTCCACAGGCGCAGCACGCGCTCCTCCTCGGCGGCGAAGTTCAGGTTGGAGGGCGGGACGGCGAAGGAGGACGACGCCATGGTGGTCCCGGTGGTGGGCGGGGGGGGAAGAATAACGAAAGGGCAGGCAGAGCCCACGAAATTGTCAGACGAGGAAATGATGAAAACTACCTGCAATATTGTTTCACTCTCTAGCACACTAGAGGTGGGTTCGAGTTAAGCCCGAGCCCGCCAGCCCGCATTTTAGCTAACAGTCCGTATTTCTGTCCTGTGGGTTTTTTTGGCAAAAGTAAAAACACAATTTATTTTGACAAAAACGGGAAGTAAATTGTAGTAATGTATATGTAAGTAGCTAAATTTACTCTTTTTTCAGTCAATGAAAAACCGGTAATCTTTTGAGAAACCTCCAAAAATGCAACAAAAAGTCATGTCATACTGCCCACATCAGCCCGCGGGGCAACCCGAGCGCGCATCTTGAAAACCCGACCAGACCCGACCCGGCCGAACCCGCATTTTTCTTGGCCCAAACCCACCTCTAGAGAACACGCGGACGCGGCGAGGCGGCGCGGGCGCCGGCGTGGGCGCGGCTGATTTCCGCCCTTCCGCCTTCCTTTAGTTGGTCCTCCTTCCTTTCCTGATCCTCTCTTCTGCTGTTTTATCCACGTTACCTTCTTCTCTCATTGCACCAACAAAAAAGTAGTGTGCGCATGCGCCAGCACTGGCTGCCGCTCGTCTGCTGTGCTGTGTGTGTGTGTTTGTTCGTCAGTCGTCACCATCGCTTTCACTGCCACGCACACCTGTCACGCATGTACTGTACCGGTACAGTTGTACACATCCAACCTGTGGCACCCGAATTAGGCTTAAAAACCTGATCCTACGGTGGAGTACTAAGACCGTATAAAAGGGAGATTTGCAGGCAGATGCCTGTGACATTTGTCAGGGAAGAGAGAGAGATACTGCGTGATGACAAAGGCTCTGGAGTGGATCGCGGCGGCGGTGGCGGTGGCAGCTGTGTGGTACACTGTGTGGACTGGCCACTTGGCATCTGACTGGGTGGCCAGGAACCCGGCACTGGCACAGTGGTGGCCGGTGGCAGTGGTGGCCGTCTTCGGGATCTACTGCGTCTGCGTGATTGCCTACAGGGTGGCCACGTTCAATGACTGCGAAGAGGCGGCGGCGGAGCTCAAACGGGAGATCCAGGAGGCCAGGGCGGACTTGAAGAAGAGGGGAATCAAACTGTGATGACGATGAAGTGGCTGGGTAATTTTGGTTCAGTTCTCATTTACCAAACAAGGCTGCAACAATGATTAAAAAAACAGGGTAATTAAAGTCCAATTTAACTACCCGACCATTAATCCGAGGCCAAAGTGAGCCTGACATATCGTGGATTGTGGTGGTGCTTGGGCGGAGCTATTTTGCGGCAAAAGGTATCAGGGGGGAAGACGGAGCATAAAGGGAGCATCAAAATATTTTTTGGACTTTCGGGGGGAGAAGCCCGCGGCGCCGGGAGGAAGAGATCGGGAGACCCGAAAAGGAGTATTGCGCTGAAAATATATGCGACATGTATTCTCGGGTGTTAATAATTGCACAGGATGAAGTGAAATACTTATGTTATGTTAACGGTTCTTATAGACACATCTATATAATAGCCATAGTTAACAAAAGTGATCATGAAAAATCACTGAAATGGGATTATACTAATCTAGAGCGATACTAACATCGAATACCCGACATGGAATCATTTGAGAATCATCTCAGAGGTAGTAAAAACAAAGAAAGCTGAAACTAATAGTTAAAAGTGAAAGAACTACCCGTCTTCCTCAGAGACGTCTGAATCATGGGCTGTCCCGTCACCTCCAATGGAAGTGCACAAATGCAGCCAAAGTTTTTCACTTAATGTGTGCTGCATCTTGCATCCTGCATCCTACACCTTTTTCACCAGATCTTCTTCGAGGTCGTCGGCTCTGTCAGCCACTTCCGGTCCGTCCTAACTAACAACCTCGCCGGCCTCGAGTCCGGCCGCCTCAGTAGCCTGACCTTCGTCGTAAACCTCAACCGGAACCACTGGGTCACCGTCGTCGTTGCCAGGGCAGGAGGTGACGGGTTGGGGGGGTGCAATGTCGTACATTATTTTGGCTGCCTACTTGGTGATATGAGTGCTCTGTAGACAAACATATGCCTCACTCGGTTAAGAAAAAACCAAAATATTACAGACCGCCCCAACCGCATGACGGCCTACTACTCAATATAACGATAATATCCGTCAGCAGCAAACCTATCGTTATATTGAGACTTATCGCTA
>JAAUYM010123240.1_pt1 | contig 14777 bp, 17 predicted proteins | sample 7278001 | NCBI WGS metagenome assembly JAAUYM01 (sample SAMN14350224, study PRJNA611818) | marine sediment metagenome | isolation source: surface marine sediment (1.8m) | place: French Polynesia: Moorea | collected 2018-08
CACTAAAATTGATGGTAATCGATTCGATGACATTACCTGTGTGCCGGTAATAGTACCAGTAATACAGTTACTATGACCACGCAAGAATGGACTCATCGGGAAGGTATATTGACTGTACGTGTCTTCCACGCGATTTCGTCATTGGCGTTGCCTGTACAGTCTGAATTATTGGCACGAGGTCAGAGAATGGATAGATCTGCTAGGGACAGATGACGAAGAGAGGAAGTCTGCCTGTTGCTGTAGGATCTACGTACCACGTACTACATGTGGTGTGATGTTGTAATGCATTAAATAAAACTGCACTGAGTCCAAAATAAAATTAGTCTCAATTTCGTGTTTCTGCTCTGGGAGCTGCTGTCTTCAAAACTAGTACATACGTAACATGAAATCCTTGTGGTGGGAGGAAGAGAGGGAGAATGGCCGACATGTTAATTGATTGCCGCTAGATTGTGTCAGTCCGTTCAAGGAGATTGTCATTAGTTTGGTGCAGAAGATATCGAAGCTATACCAATAGTACAAAATATACTAGTACTGTACTACATTGTCCTTACCTACGTATGCACACTGCTTCAAGGATTAATATCCTGGTTTTTTTTTTGGAAGAGCCTCCGAAGAAGAAGAACTGTTTTTCGTTAAAAAGTTGTGATCGACGTCGTCGGCTTGATCCTCCTCCTCCTCCCTCCCTTCGAGTCACGCGAGTATTTTTCTCCTCTTCTTCCTCCCTCGATTTTTTTTCCGGGGGAAAGGGGGGGAGGAAATATTTGAAACTTGGCACGCCTTCGGGTGATGATGACGAGGGAGAAGGGAGGGATGATGCACTGGACTGGACTATGCAGGAAAAAATGGGGGGGGGGGAGGGGTAAAGAAAGGGAGGAAGGGAGGGAGGGACAAGCTTCTGTATGTTTAGTGCGTCTTCTTCCCCTTCTCCTCTCGAGCTCTGTTCCGGGGGAAATGAGATCAAGAAGAGGAAAAAAAACTGTCGCTGGCTCGGGAAAGAGAAAGAGAGACAAGAAGAAAGAGTACAAATGCGACTCTGGCCCGTTTGTACTAAGGAAGGAAGGGAAGGAGGGAAAGCCCGGCTATAGACGATGTCTTAGGACACTGCTAACATTAGTCTAGGTTCTGTCCAGCAGTGCAAAGATGTACTGTACTACCTACCGGTATTATGCTGTGTAGGATATGTGCATTTCCCAGGATGGCTTTCACGTGTTGCGAAAGCACGTAATGGTAGAGTACACAAGTCTATGGTGCGGGCGAGCCAACAAGTCAGAGTGGAAGGTAGGAGAAGCAGTACTACTATAGTAGTACAAGCTGAAAGAAAAGGGGGGGGAGGATTCCTTTCCCTTCTCCTCCTCTCTGAATCTGGTGGTAGGTGCAGGCTGCTTTCCTCTCTTTCCTTCACGTCGACTTCTTCCTCTCACTGTCAGATCGGAAATAAAGCTGGAGGAGAAGCTACAGCAACAGCAAAAAAAGACAATAGGCACTGAGGGAGGCTGCCAAGAGCTAAGTGCACTGATGAATAAAGCCTTGGCTTCGTAGAGTACTTGTACTTTCTTTCATCGGAACAGGCTGTATCCATGTGTTGTACGTAGTTACTAGTATGTACGAGAAAAGTAGCATCAACTGAATGGGCCTCCTTTTCCATTTCGTTTCGAGTCAGTTGCTACTTTCATTCATTCCTACTGTTACGTAAGCTTTTGGTCTCTTGCTGGTTAGAAAGCAGCAGTGCCTGGTGACTATATTTGGAATTCCCGACCTTTCCCAACCCAAGAAGCACTACGGAGGGCCATAGAAGCAGCTCCAGGCTAAGGCAGAGAGAGAGAGCGAGAGAGAGAGAGAAGCAAGCAAGAGAAGGCCTCATGGAGTGCAAGAGAGAAAAGTGAGCCTGCTCCTATCCTACTGTATGTACTACGTTCTACTTCTGCGCCTGTTTTAAGGCACGCGTAGACAGAATGATCATTCGTTATCCATTCTGTCACCGTAAGGAAATTAACATACACACAAACAGCCTTTCCTTAATGTTTTTTTTCTTGTGAGGCAATCAAAAGATACCTAATGGATCTCTCTACACGTGCAGTAATACTACGTACACAAAAGAGGATTCCCATATTTACCTTGCAGTTCAGGGGAAAAGAGAAAAAAAGCAAAAATGCTACCCTCTGTTAAAAAATTGTTTACACTCAATATCTCGTTTCTAAAAAAAATCTCAAACATTTCTAAGACATTTCTTTAAAAACCACTTTACATGGTTACATTCTCTTTTTGCCAATACCTAATGTAGTACGGTTCTCTTAAAAAAAATATTTTTCCTTTTTCCTTCTAGTACACTCGTAATACTCGTAAATACTATATCTTCGTTCTCCTGACCTACCCCTAAGCCGAGATGCGACTTGCAGCGGGTGGTGTACATATAAGAATCCAGTTATATGGCGCATTAACGAGAGACACGTGATGCAAAAAGAGATTCTGTACGCTCCTAGAGGAAAACTATAACACTCAGAATCATATAATTGTATTTTAATATGGAAAAAAACACTTTTCAGCAAATCAGCAGAGAAGGCAAGACTAGGACTATCTGACAATACAACGTTAATGAATTGCCAACTGTAATTTATATTTGTGCTCCAACATTTAATAATCTAAGTATCGTCGTCTCTCTTTTTTTTCTTATCTCCCCGTCCTAACCATCTTTCCCGATCTGGTGCTTGCGGCAGATCCAGGTCGGTGATGGTGCTGGTGATGGGCAGAAGATCCTCTGCCCGGGACGCCCAGGACGGACGGAGTGGCCGTCCGCGGCAAGTGATGATGGTGGCCTGAGCGGTGCTGTAGATAGGCCATGTGTGTCTCGCGCCAGTCCTGCTCCAGGCGCAGGAAGGCTCCGCCGGCGCCGCCGGCGCCACCCGGGCCACCTGCGCTGCTTGTAGTGGCTGCTGCTGCTGCTGCTGCAGCGGCAGCCGCCATTGCCGCCGCATATGCGCCCATGTTGTTCCCTCCCACTCCCCCCGCCCCTCCCGCCACCGCCAGCGCCGTCAGGGACGGTACGGATGCAGATGTGGTGAGTCCAGATGAGAACCCGCCTCCTCCTGGCCAAAGGCCCCCACGGCCATTTGGGGAGAGAAGGTTGTGCGAGCTGCTGCTGGAGGTCATTCCTGCCGAGGAGGGAATGGCCAAGGAGGCGACGGCGGCTGGAGAGGCAGGAGTGAGCAGGGGGCTGAAGCAGGGATCGTTCGGGAAGCCTCTCATGGACTGCTGTTGATGCTGCTGTTGATGCTTTTGTTGATGCTTTTGAACCTGGCAAGAGACATACTCGTACGTCGAGAGACTGTGTTATCTTGTACGTACAATACAGTACTCCAGGGACATTCTGAAGTGTAAGGACCGGGAGGATCTGCTCAAAAAAAACAACAACAAACAAAAAGAGGTATACTAGTAGGTATTACAGTAAATAAAGACTGGCACAAATAATGTCAATACCGTGCATATAAAATTTTTTAAGGCTATCATGCACTAAAGCTGAGTTCTAATATTAACAGTAATTTCTCTTGGTTTGGGCTTGTGTAGCTATGATAGAAACTATAAATAAAGGAAGTTATATGTGAATGCTAAGCTTGCATTTATGCTGACATAATCTGCAATCAACCTTCTTTCAACATATCTTTTTATTCTATGAAAAAAATTACATTACAAGATAAGAAGAGCCCACCTCCGAAAGGTAAATTTACCTTTCGGAGGTAAAGGTAAATTTACCCTTCGGAGGTTAAAGGTTTTAAATTTTGCCATTTTATCATGTTAATTTTAACAGTGTTGAAGAAGACTGAAGTAAAGCTATAGGCTTTACATGTTAGGTGTAAAGATATACTTTAATGCACAAGTAAGATTTTCTTTGTACTGTAAATCTCTATTGTAATTATATGTTTAGTAAGCTTTAAAAAATTGATTTGACATAACCTGAATAAGATGCATTACTTCTCTATAAAATTTTGTGTGTTTATGTTTAGTATTATAGAGAACAATTTTTATTTAGGAACTGAAATTCTATCTCCTTTACTTTTTAAAATCCAAAGTTTGGGTGACAGCCTTCCAGTCCTTATATTCAGAACGTCCCTGAATACTCCTACGTATGTAGCATTTATTGTACCTGGTGCCTGTATCTGTACAGCTTTGCCATGGTTCTGAACGCTGAACATTCCAACTCCCTCTGGTGGTCCTGGTTCGCCCTGGTAGACCTCTCGTTGTCCCAGCGCATCCAATTCCTAGCCGCGCTCCTCTCCTCCTGCTCCTTCGTCTTACCACCTCCGTCCTGGTCGCCATTCTCGCCGCCGCCGCCGCCGTCGCCACCCCCACCGCTGCCTCCGCAGCCACCGCCATCTCCAGATCCCAGGGTGGAAGACGAAGACATACCTTTGTTCATGCCTAGAATGCCCTGAAGGCCTCCGGAGTTTCCCCTACAGTGATTAAAAAACATACTAAGAAACGGCAAGCATGGACAGTCCGTTTGCCTGTCCACTCACTTTCCCTTTTCTCCCGCATTTCCATGGTGTTCCTTCGCCTTGATCTCAATGCAGAGGTCTTTGGAGTCCATCTCATACTCCAGTCCCGCCTCCTCCTCGTCCTCCAGACTGGAGCTGCTGTCTTCGGAGAGGTCCTCCGTCGACGCCGCGGAAGAGCTCTCACTGGACTGCTGCTGCTTGATCTGTAGAGGTGGGAAAGAGAAGGGTGCAAACCATTTAACAAATCATTTTAAAATGGTACTATAGACAGATGCTTACTGGCATCTTTGGGGTCCTCCTGAGTCTTCCGTAGGTGAAGTTTCTCCATCGCCTTGCGGCCAGCTTAAATTTGACTGGCTGGACGAGGCTGTTGAGCATCGGAGGTCCCGTTGGAGTCGAAGAAGAGATGGTCGAAGAACCAACAGTGGACGAGGCCAGAGAAAGAGAGCTGTTGGCTGCAAAGTCGGATTCGAACTTCTTGTGTCAAGGTTTACCGTGTACCAGACATTAAGGACTCGCTAGCAATGCAAACCTTTCTTTAAGCCACAGGCTTGTTGCATGGTAGGATTTGCCTTCATTGCAATGTCCCAGAAGGACATCTTCACTAGGCTCCTTTTCCTTCTCCTCGGCATCAGGAGAAGTTGCTGGTGGTGGATTTGCTCAGCAAACGTCGGTTGGGAATTGGAACTGGAAGGTGGGGATATGAAGGATGATTTACGCGGCTCTGGTGCCGAGCAATTAAAAAAAGTTAACACTACTACTTCGCACTTTATGCTTGGCTTGGGCAACGTGATGCTGTTGGCATCGCATGAAATCTTGATTCCCGACTTTCTGGTGGAACTTAAGCAGATGGCATCACGATGGGCCATCAAGATGCGATAAATGGAGGTTTCCTGCAAAGTACATCAAAGTTTCCTTGGACTTTTGTAGCACAGAGTATTAATAACCTGATTAACTGACTTTTTAAAAAAATATATTGGTTTCATAAATTTATAATTATGCGGCGCTACTTCCTTACCTGGTCAGTTCTGATCTTCACCCTGTGATCTCTGGACTGACACCCTTTCCGCCTAGGAAACCTGCCCGTCGTGGAAGCGCTGCCAAACGACCCCGGGCCCCCGACGGTGCCAACCGGAGGGTTGGCGAAGCACCCACTGTTGGCCGCGGGTGCCACCGGCTGGTACCTGAGGGCGCCGCTGTCGCAGCAGGGGTACCGTCCAAAGGGCTCGGTGGAGTTCTTGAACTGGATGGTGGGGAACTCCGGGTCTTGCGGGTGGAAGGCGCAGAAGGCCAGAAGGTACGAGGGGAAGTAGGAAGAGCAGAGTGAGCAGTGCAGTGGGTGAACAATGCCCCAGAGCCGCCAGAACACGCGTCGCCAACTCTTCACCTCGGACTTCAGGGACTTGATGAAGTCGTTTACGTTGAAACCGACGTCTCTGCAGTGCAGATACAGGAGTTCTTGCAAACTAATATTCCACAACCGCCAGTCATATCGTAATTTCTCTCTTGCCTCTGGTGCTGTGGCACCACCTCTCCCCTCTGACTGAGCCTGGCCCTGAGCGGCTGGCACGGGAAGAGTCTCGAGAGCGCCTGGGTGAGCAGCATCCCGCAGGCGCGACACCGGTACAGCGTGGCCGCGGTGTAGAAGATCTCCCGCTCAGGTTGAGGGAGTGGCTCGCACAGGGCATAGATGAGCTTGACGTAGAGTCGACTTTGGAGGCGGTCTCTGCGATCAGGAAGATCTTCCACTTCGGACGCCTTAAACAGGTAGGCGAGCCTGGAAGCAGACAGAAAGCAAACACAGCATACTATGTAGTTACATAGTAGTAGCAGTTAGGGGACAATGCTTTTTTTTCTATCGGGTAGAATATCTGCTGCTTCCTCTTTGTTCCTGTTGTTGCTAATTTTTGTTGTTGTTGCTGCTACTGATTTTAATACGGAACTAGCTGTTATTATTGGGGCTCCCTTATTACTTTTCCTGTAAGCAGCGTAAAAGACGCCTTTAATTCTTACTTGGAAAACAAGGGCTCTCCTAGGCAGTTGAAGTTGTGCATAACGCTTAGGATCTTGCCCATGTTCTGGTGCGAGAACCTGAGAGCCTCCTCCACCAGTCCGTGTATCTTGAGAAAGGACGCCGACACGAGGATGGACATGACGTTTGACGGCAGCAGCACCGGGGTGGCAGACCGCCTCGGCGCGACCGCCTCCTTCTCTTCGTCTCCGTTGCCTCCCTCGCCGTCCTCTGCTTCGGCGCCCGTGCTCTTGATCCAGAGCATGAGCCACTCGAAGATCTCGATGTCGCAGTGGACCGAGATGTCCACGTCGTCCAGGCTCTGGCCGGCGGTGAGGTCTCGAAAGTAGCCCATCTGGTCGAGCAGCAGCTCCTGCGGGCAGGTGAAATCCCGACGCTCGTCCCGGCTGTCGTCACAAACGTGGATGGTCACTTCCTGGCTAAAGAAGTACAAAGAAACATGACTCAAAACGTAGTCATTTCGGATGACGACGAAAAGATCGGATAGGTCTTATCCTTATCTTTTTTGGGCAGAAGGCCATTAAACGTACCAATATGGCGCTTCAATGGCATGTCTGGCAACACTGGGTAACGACACCATTTGATTTTTCCATATAATTATTTAAGTCATTATCATTTTTGACTTATCGGTGCTGGATGAACGGCTCTGTTTCTGCAGTCTAGTACATAGAATGTTAGCATTGTTTTACTCAGTAGAAGCTGAACAACTGCATTTTAACCTATTTGTTAATGTTGACCCAGTGCGTTAGCTCCTTTTTTTCGGAGGTTACTACCTAGCCGTCTTACCGAATTCCGACAAATAGGTCAAGGAATCAAATGAGAAATATTTGGGAAAGCATTAGTTGTTCAAGTCATTTCCGGACGACAACTGCCTTTTGTGGCCTAGAGTGAAAATATGTCAGAAAAGAGCTGTTCCTGCCGCAACTGCCTTTACCACAGAGTGCCATTGTGCACGGGAGGGCTCTCTCTCTTGGGGCTTGCAACCCTCATCATGTCACCCTTCTGGATTGTGCCTCGCCTACCAGACAAGATCCTACACCTCGGCCAGGAGGAGCCCAAGGAAATGTCACGTTTCTTGCCCTCGGCAGAGTTCGTCATGCTCGGGATGGCCACGTCAGCGATCGTCTTCCTCGGCTTCAAAATATACGCCATGACGAAGTCCCTTCGGGCCGACGGAAAGTCGACGGCGGCGACCTTAACCGGAGACGCCGGCTCGCTGACCGGATCCAGGAGGACGGACATCAAGCTGGCCTGGGGGCTCATGGGCGTCTCCTCCGTCTTCGCCCTGGGCCTGGTCGTGGCCCAGATCAGCAGGAGGGTGGCACGGGCGGGAGCCGCCAGCAGCGGGTCCCTGGGGAACATGCTCCCCGGGCTGGTCGGATCGTACGTCCTGTACCAGCTGCTGAAGAAGAACCAGTTCAGCCTCTACAACGTGCTGGTCGAGATCGTGAGCACCCTCAAGACGCTGGAGAAGCGCAGTCGGCAGCCGGTCCGAACCCTCTTTGCTCCAGGAAGTCATTCTACTACTAGGCAGGGCCGTTGAGACACTTCTTTCTTTCTTTTGCAAATAGAGGGACAGGCCTACTAATAGAAATACTAACAGTACAGTGAAATCTGTACCAAAAAAAATAAAAGTATTGCACATGTTCAATTTTTTTTTACCTTTCCTGTATGATAAGATTGTCAGTATCATAAAATTAAGCATGCTCTTAGTTGATATGCTTTTGTATTAAGATCCGTGTGGACGATTAAGCCTGGTTATGTTAGGCTTCCCTGTTGCCATTCATTCACAGATCTTGTGGCTTAGAGTACAAAATCAGCAGATCTTGGGGTGGAAAAAAAAAAACATTGCCTGACGAGGAATAAAAAGGTGTTTTGCCTCTGCTTCTAACCTTACCTTTTCATGACGTCCTGCGAATTTCTTTTCTCCCTCTCCCCTTCTGTCTCCCCAGGCGCCAGCTTGGCCTCCCCCCTCCCCTCAGCAGCGGCCGGGCCGGCGGCGCCCTCCCTCGAGCCGACTCCCTTGAGTCTCTTGCCCTCGCCGGTGGTTGTTCCCACGTCACTGCAGCTTGTTGAAGAAGTCCTCGAGTCGAAGTCGTCATGGCCCTCAGTGCCGACTTGCTGCTGGGACTGCGAGCCAGAGTCGGCCTTGTCCGGAGCCAAGTAGGGAATTAGAGAGTGAAGGAGGCATTCCTGGACTAGGTTGAGGAGAATGTCGCTGAGCAGAGGACCAGCAGTGCAGGTTTTGCTAAAAGCAGAAGAAATCAGGTCATTATAAAGAACAGGTCAAGTGTACCTCTACTACTGTACAGTACTACAGAGAAAAATTAAAATAGTAGGTATGTGTACCAGCAGCAACAACAGACACATTAGTACTACAACGTAATCGAAGTTAGTCCTAAGTTTGCTAACTGAGATAACATGTCACCAACTGCGGAAACGACGATGGCACAATAGTTAACTACGTACCTGGCCGGAAGTTTCTTGGGGTCCGAACCCAACGTTTGTTCCGTAGCACCCGGCGGTTTCTTCTCATCACAGTTGCAATTGGGCAGGTGCCTGACGTGCCTGGTGCAGGTGCCGAGCAGAGACCTGTCCTTCAGGGACTCCTTCAACTCTCGACAGAGGTCCTGAGAGACAGGAGTCGCGGCGAAGCCATGTTCTCCCGGCTTGGAGTCGGCGGCCTGGGGGATCGGAGCAGACAGACACAGGAAGTCGTCAAGAGTTGTTTTCGTCTGGATGAGAATTGAAGGCAGCTCAAAAAAAAGTAGGGAAAGAAAAACGAGGCCAAAGTGTGTACGAAAAACAGACCACCGTGTTTTTCTTTCCCTCTCTCTTCTGTAAATGGAAAGTGTTGTCTAGTAGTAGGTACAGAGGTAGGTAGCTTGGCGCCTAACGCCAGCAACGCGTAAGGGTGTTGGCGAATGTGTTACACCTTGCATATTCTCGAATTTATTTTCTCACCTCTGATCTCTTTGTCTTAAATTCGACAGTTTGCAAAGACTGAAATTTTCGCCAGTATGCAAAGACTAGGATTTTTGCCAGTATGCAAAGGTAGAAGGGGGACAGAGAGTGGTGGAATTCTTTTCTTGGCTCGATAAACAAGTCTCTTGCCTGTTGGTGTTCACTTTGAGGTGCCTCTCTGCCCCTCTGAAAGGTCCTGAGACACCAAAGTCAGCCGCCGCCAGCGAATGAATACAGAAAGGGGAGAGGGACGGGGGAGGGGAGTGCTCAGGAGAACTTTTACCCTCTTAGGGTGGAAGGGAGCGGCGGCCAAGAGAAAAACCATGTGCTGCCTACCTTGAGCAAGAAGGAAAAAAAGTTTCTTGGAAGGCAAGATTTCTTTATGGCGATCATGCCATCTGGATTCTTTTACTCACGACATGAGAGAAGGAAAAAAAACATGAGAACCTGCGGAGGCAACAAACAGCATGACATTCGTCTCACAGAGAGAGAGAGAGGGAGAGAGGCAGAGAGAGAGAGACAGAGAGAGAGAGAGACAGAGACCGTCATGACGTTGAGACGGCCATACCGGAAGTGGAGAAAGAGGAGGAAAAGGACGACGTCCATTGGAATAACGAGAAAAGCCAAAAAAACGACAGAAAGCATGAAATGGATGACCAGCCAGCCGCCCACGGAAAAAAGAGAGAGAGCAAGAAGCAAAAGCCAAGTCCGTCGGCCAGACCTTGAAAGGACGTCACGAAGGAGGAAGAAAGAAAAAGGCCTCTTTGCTCAGAAGTTATCGTCTATCAACAAAATTGCCAGCTAGTTGCTAACGTGGTAGGTGGAGAAAAGTTTTTAATAAGCATGGTGGGAGCTTTCTTTTATGACCAGGAAACTGAAAAAAAAATGGAATGCTGGCAATACCTTTTTGTTTAAAATTGAATTGGGTTGACAAATTTGATGTGCCCGAATGACCTACCTAGTTACGTGCTGTGGGTATGTATAACCTACCTGCAACAAGAACGATAGCTTGAGCAGATCGACGACATCCCTCTCCGTGGGGGGAGTCGAGGACAGCGCCTGGCCGGCCTCGTCTCCGCGCTGCTGTCCGTCGCACTTGCAGCCACCCCTCTTGGAGCGCAGGACGGCCGCCACGCCGCCGGGCCCGAAGAAGCGACCGCCGACGCCGCCGGCGTCGCTCTCTGCCACGACGGCTTTGCTGCCCACGTGCTCGTCCTCGCTGCTGCTGCTGGTCACGGCCTTGTTGCTGCTGTAGCCGGATTCGTGCTGTTGCTGGCCGCCATATTCGGAAGTCATCTCGCTGTCCGAGCAAACAAGGGGGTTGCCCGTGCTGTTGCCGACTTGACGACTGTTGTAAGTGGTAGGAGTTGACGCGTCTTTGTGCTTAATTTTACATGTTTTCGAAACTTTGAGCAAATTTGAAGGTGTCGTTGTCGCCCTTGTCCTCCTCTTATCACTGGTCATTTTCCTCCTGGAATCTGTACCGACTCCTCATTCCGTTTCTCCGTGGCCATGGAGTAGCTTGCATTTTTGAAGAACCTCCCACGCCTCCACGACCTCCTTCCCTTGTCCTCTACTCTTCTTCAGGGGCACAGCTTTCGACCTCTTGCTTTGCTTCCTCCCCCTCTTCCTCCTTTGCTTCTTCCTCTTGCTGGCTCCCATCGTCGTCCTGTGCAAACAAATCAAGGCGGAGGAGAAAGTGACACAAATGAAACCTTTTTTCCACGCCGCTTCCGACCGATCGTTGTTGGGACACGGAGAGAGGAGAGGGAGGGAAGGAAAAGAAGGAAAGAGCAAGGCGTGTCCTGCTTGGGGACAGGAAGGAAGGATCCTAACGGCTCAGGCGCATGAGACATTGTGTGTACCTTACGTAGTAGTAATAGCACTATATACAGTATAAAAAACAGCACCCAAGGGAATCAAATCAGAGATGGCAAACAGGACCAGGAGATAAACAGCTGTTTCTGAGCCAAGTTATAGCAGAAACACTGAATTATTATCAGATCTTTTGTTGTATTTGAATAGGAAAGCTTAGACACAATGGACTCCGCTTATAAGGACACCTTTGAGACCAGAGCAAACTGTTCTTTTACCAGCTAGCGTTATTTCTACATCCCTAACATAGCAATACGGTTAGTTATGTTCGGTAAGAAACTGTTCTCATAACCGGTGTTCTCATAAGCGGAGTTCAGGTACGTAGAGCTTCCCCCTTTATCGCCATATTAGCAAAATAATTTGTTTCAAATCTCCCAACAGGCAAAATGGTATTTTTCCACTTTCCGTAGACTTGTCTTTCCGATTTTCTTTCCTTCGCAGGCCAGAAGAGATATTTTTGCGAACCGATCACAGGTTGGTTGACAGGTGGGATTGGGAAAAGAAGAATGGTCTTTCAGAAGTTTCTGCTGTAGGTCTGGCAGACTGATGTGCATGGAATTGCTGTTTACTTTGGAAATTTCTTCCCTCATGCTGTTATCTTAAACTTCCCGGGTTCTACTAGAAGAAACTTTTTGACTTATTTGGACACCTGCTAAGAAAGATGCTTGTAATACTGTACTTCTAGTAGTATGAATTAGTAGCCTTATGTTAGTACTACCGGTTTAGATATGTAATATGTACTGTACCGGTACGTACTAATATTACGTGGGGAGGAACAGCCAGTAACAAGAGCAACACGTGAGAGTAGCACCTACACTGCAATGCAGTATAGACCTAATCAAAGTGAGAAGCAAATGTGCCTCAACAGGAGCAACAACAGCACCAACAACAAAAAAGGCAATAAAGGCAACAGCAACAAATTAAAATGGGTACAATGACACGGTCCAGGACAGAACGCATCTTCTGGGACAGGTGAGAGCGCAGAAGATAACGTTGCTCCTCTTTGGGCATCTCAGAGAGCTTGCTGAGTTTTGTGTATTCCTCCCAAATGGCCTTCCAGGACTTGGAGAGAGAGATGTGAGTGGCGAGCTTGGGTGGGGCCAGAGGCTTTGGTCCAGTAGAACGGGCTGAGGAAAAGGCGGAACCTTGTGGGATCTTCTGCACCAGGTCATCCCACTTCCTTGGTTGTCCACAAGCTGCTGTCATGCATTTTTTCTTCCATGGCCTGGATCTGCTGGCACTGGGCCCTGATCTGGTCATATGTGTTCTGCTTCTATGCAGTGATGAGCTGTTGCATCTGTTTCTGCTGCGCTGTTACATCTGCATCTACTGACTTGCCAGGATGGCTTGTATCCAGGGTGGATGTTCCTGTTGAGGCATCAGGTCCTTAAGCTGTTGCTCAGCAGTGGAGTCTTCAATATTGGATCTGGTGTTCCTGCTCTTCTTCAGATACTCAGAGACTTTTTAACAGCTATTCAGGATTCAGGAGGGGTGTGGAATGAGCTTTATACGTACATTTGGATTTTTAGATATACAGTTATAGATTTATTGCTTCTTTTGGCGATATTGGCTTTTGGGGGGGAAGGGTGGAACTAGTGGTGGCTGCGGGACGAGCTCGTCTAGATCGCGGATCGGATCTTGGCCTTGGGCTTGATCTTGATCCTGATCTTCAGCGTGGTCAAGGTGGTCTATGGCTGCAGTATACCGACTGCACCATGTTGCGTGTAGAAATTAATGGGTGACTCCAACTTAGAGGAAGAATGAGATCTATTCTCCATTAAGAGGAAATGAAAATAAATACAGAAGAAGAAACTCTGTCTCCTTCTGTCCGTCTCCATAAGCTAAGCAGATCTATCACATCAGTCCAAGAGCACATCTATAGTTACATCAGTCCAAGAGCACATCTATAGTTACATCAGTCCAAGAGCACATCTATACATCAGTCACACTCGCATCACCAACTTTCTCTCCACAAACTCCCTCCCCCCCCCTACAGTTCGGAAGGAATTCTGAAGATGGAGGAAATGACTCACCTGGATTGCACCACATGCCGAGCAGGAAGTCGCAGCAAGTACGTAGGTACTTAAGATGATGGACTGCACTTCCATCTAGTACATTTGATGAAACTCGGCCAAAAACTTTTTTTATGTTCTTCCTCCGCGATTTTTTTCCTTTCCAATTCTCTGTCCGTCTGTCCTTATGGACGCGACTCTGAGAGTGACTGTGACCACCGCAGTCTCGTAATTCCCTCCTTTTGTCGATGGAAAAGAGGTCCTTGCCAAGAGGGGGAGGAGACACCGTGCTCTACAGAACTCTTGGCCTCTCAAGCAGGGGGGGAGGAGGAGGAGACAGCAGTGAAGAGTAGCAAGAACTTCTTCTCTTTGCCATCCAATTCCAGGTAAGAAACGGGACTGGTGGTAGTGTAAGCAAGCAAAAGCCGGCGGAGGCTAAGGAAGGAAAAAAAGAAAGAAAGAGGAAGGCAGGAAGGAGCGTTGGTTGGCACCAGTGGATGGAAAGAAAAAGTCCTTTCCTCCTCTTTTCCTCCTCCTCTCTCCTCAACTGACTTGCGCACCTTCTACTACTATGTACTGCTACTGCAGAAGTGCCTTCCTTCTCCGCCTCCTCTTTCCCCCCTCCCCTCCCTCTTTCTCTCGCCGCTGGGACCATTCTTCTTGTTATTGTCCTTATTCTTTCCTCCTCCATCCTCCTCCTCCTCCTTCACGACCCACAACTTCTTCCCCTTTCCCCTCCCCTTTCCTCCTCCTGCTCCTCCCCCCCCTCCCCCTTTTCGGCTAACCGCGCGCCGAGAGGCGTCAAAGGCTTCCAATCAAACCTCAATTTTCTTTCGGATCACCTCAAATTGCCTGATGGAAAAATAATCCTGGGAGAAGGCCCAGCACACACAACAATAATTTTCTAGCAGAAAGGAGATTGTTTATTGTGACACCCTTCGTTTGTGTGCTTGTCCGCCGTCGCGATTCTTAGGGGGGGGGTAGAGGGCAATATCTGCAATTAAAAAGTTTTCTGACTTGATTTAACCAACTTTTTTTGCAATTTCGGCCAAGGACAAAACAAAAAGGATTTGTGGCTTTTTTCCCCCAGGACGAGAAGCTTAATGTGGCACATCAACCAACGTGAAGTACCTACAATGCAAGAAAATAAAATCTTCTTAACGTGACAGAAGCCATTTTTGCAAGAGTTCCCTTTTTTTGCCTATGAGGGATAAATGTCGCGTCGGTCGTCGGTCGGTGTCGAGCGAATAGGAAGCAAAAAGAGTGGGGAGGGGAGGAGGAGAAGGGGGGAAAAAAGTCCCCTTCTAGTAGGTAGTAGTACAGTAGCCCCTCGATAATTCGACAAATTCGGTTGCCAGCCAAAATGTCGAATTAGCGAGGGTTGTCGAATTAGCGAGGGGGGAG
>JAAUYM010072720.1_pt1 | contig 14772 bp, 10 predicted proteins | sample 7278001 | NCBI WGS metagenome assembly JAAUYM01 (sample SAMN14350224, study PRJNA611818) | marine sediment metagenome | isolation source: surface marine sediment (1.8m) | place: French Polynesia: Moorea | collected 2018-08
AAAAAATTGAAAGAAGATTATAAAGTTGAAATTTTTGATGAAAAATATGGTTTTGATACATCCCGTAGTCTTGTGTATTATAAATTAATCCAACTTCGTAAGCAAAGTAAACAGAGATGGTATTTTTCAAAGAATTTTCCGGGAAAAATGTTTTTATTTGATGGACGTACAGGTGAAAAATTTGTTGAACCTATTATGGTTGGTGAAACATATATCCTTAAATTAATACATATGGTAGAAGAAAAAATACATGCACGTTCAACTGGACCATATTCTTTAGTGACACAGCAACCATTAAAAGGTAGATCAAAACATGGTGGACAGAGATTCGGCGAAATGGAGGTATGGGCATTAGAAGGATTTGGGAGTGCTTATATTTTACACGAACTCTTAACTATCAAATCTGATGATACAATTGGACGAACAAAAATCTTGGCCACTTTACTCGACAATAAAGACATGTACTTTGGAACTCCAGAATCATTTAAGGTATTATTACGTGAACTACAATCTTTATGTTTAAATGTTCAAGTATGTGAGCGTATATTATAGGATAAAAATAAATAAATTATGAAATTACAAGGTATTCAATTAGGATTAGCTTCTCCGAAGATGATTCGCTTATGGGCTGAACGCAAACTTATGAATGGTAAAGTAATAGGCCCGATAAGTAATCCACAAACTGTAAATTATCAAAGCTTTTCTCATCTTAGAATTAACTATAGTAATTAAGTTATTTAATTATGAGTAATTCAGTCAATCAATTCAGGTATTTGGTACTTAAATTGATAGAATCAGACTAGAATCTATAGTTCTTTTTTTAACTTATTACTTAATTTTAATAATCTTTAAGAACCTAAAATTGATCTATCAACTTCGAATATTGAATAACTAAATTCACTTCGTTTGAAGCGAAATTGATACAATTAATAAACTAATTAATTTAGCTGACTATATTTCGAAATATTCACTCAGTTATTATAGATAAAATCTATGAAACTAATTCATTAAAACCCGAAAAAGGTGGATTGTTTTGCGAACGAATTTTTGGACCTATTAATGATTACGAATGTGCCTGTGGCAAAAAACCTCAATATCATCAAAAATTTTGTCCAGAATGTGAAGTTGAATATACAACTGCAAAAGTACGACGTTATCGTTTAGGTTATATACAACTTATTGTTCCTATCAGTCATATTTGGTACATAAAAGGTCGACCGAGTTATTTATCAATATTATTTAATTTTTCACGTAAAAAAACAGAGTCGATAGTCTATTGTACACAATTTCGTAGTATCATATTCTCAGAATATAATTCAGGACATCACTTAATATCAAATTTAGAATTACCGATTATTCCTTGTCGATCGGATATGAATTTACCAAAGGTAAAGTCCCAATTATTCAAGTTGAAAACCCAATCGATAATTAATAAATTTATTAAACAAAAAAGACAATATGCACTCGTTAATAAAAGATTAATAGAGTCGTTACATATAAAAATCTCTCAGTGTTCTCTAAATAATAAAATAGAAGAAAAATATTCTGATCCAATGATTCAATTAAGATTCCATTATTGGTCCGATAACTCTTATTCTTTTATACAGCATTATTTTTGTATTAATCATTTTTTCACATTTGAGGATTTAAATCATTGTTTTTATTTTAATATCTATACACGTAGTTTTATTTTTCCCTCTGATTCTGAAAATTATTTGTATAAAGATGATTCATTAATAAATTCAGATTCCACTGATTTAATTGAAAATAATCAAACTGGTAGCTTACCCCTCTATAATCTTCTTAGTGAACTTGAAATTGTTCAGCCAAAAGAATATTACAATACGCTATTAAAATTAGAACGACAAATTCGAATTGTATTATTAGATTTCAAAAAAAAATTTTTATCTCTAAATACGATTGATAAATTAAAATTAATACAACGAATTAAAATCATTCGTTATTTTCGACAAAAATCAAATAATCCATCATGGATGATTTTACTGAATTTACCTGTTTTACCACCAGATTTACGACCTATATTACAATTAGGGAATGATCAAATAGCAATTTCTGACTTAAATAAATTATATCAAAAAGTAATTTTTAGGAATAAACGATTACAAAGATTATTACAAAATAATTATGGTCAAACTGTGGATGAAATCCAATATGCCCACCGTTTACTTCAGGAATCTGTCGACGCTTTAATAGAAAATGGGAAAAATGGTGCCACTCCTTTAGAAACAAATAATAATCGCGCACTTAAATCATTATCTGATATTTTAAAAGGCAAACGAGGAAGATTTCGCCAAAATTTATTAGGTAAACGTGTAGATTATTCGGGACGTTCGGTTATTGTAGTTGGACCAAACCTAAAATTGCATGAATGTGGAATACCAATCGAAATGGCGATTGAATTATTCCGACCTTTCATTATTAAATATTTATTAATTCACAAAAAAGCTAAAACTATTATTGGTGCTAAACAATTACTGTCTAAAAATAGTGCAGCATTATTACCTATAGTTAAGCAAATCATACAAGGTTATCCTGTTTTACTTAATAGAGCACCCACTCTTCATCGTTTAAGCGTTCAGGCTTTTCAACCAGTACTAGTTACGGGAAAATCTATTTTATTACATCCTTTGGTTTGTTCAGCCTTCAATGCAGATTTTGATGGTGATCAAATGGCTATCCATATTCCACTTTCTTTTCAAGCTCGATCCGAAGCTTGGAAATTACTTTGGTCGATAAATAATTTCATTTCACCAGCAACTGGACAACCTATCTTAGCTCCTAGTCAAGATATGGTATTAGGTTGCTATTTTTTAACATTATATCAAGTAAATGCAGTAAAATTATCATCACAATTATTAGAATATCCTTTTAAGCATATTTGGATATTATGGAACCAAACTTATGAATGTGATCAAAAATATCAAAATTTGATTGAAATAAGGGTAGATAATTCAGGTAAATATAGTAAAATTTATCCAACAGTTAAAAAATGTTTCAATGTAGATAATTCTCAATATGCTCAATATATATTTACTACAATAGGAAGGCTAATTTTACATAACTTAATTAACGAATGGCATTAATAGACAAATATATATATGAATTATTTCTTTAATAGATGTTTTGAAAAAAAACGAATAAAAAAATTGTTAGTTTGGATTTATCGGACAAAAGGAGAATACGAAACATTAAGATTAGTTGAGTTACTTAAAAAAATTGGATTTAAATATTCCACTATCTCAGGTTTATCACTTGGTTTAGAAGACTTAAACTTACCTATTGATAAATATCAATCTATGCATTTTAGTGAAAAAAATAATAGTCATCTGGAAATGGCAAATAACATAGCCAATCTAACAGATTTCGAAAAAATTCAACAAACTATTTCACTTTGGCTAGAGACAAATGAATTAATTAAAGAAAAAAGCATAAAGAATTTTCAGATTTCCCAAAAATTAAATCCATTATATTTAATGGCTTTTTCAGGGGCCAGAGGAAATATTTCACAAGTACGTCAACTAGTTGGAATGCGTGGTTTAATGGCTGATCCACAAGGTGAAATTCTTGATTTTCCTATTCGGAGTAATTTTCGTGAAGGATTAACTTTAACTGAATATATTATCTCATGTTATGGTGCTCGTAAAGGAATTGTTGATACAGCATTAAGAACAGCTACGTCGGGTTATTTAACCCGACGTTTAGTTGATGTAGCTCAACATGTTATTATTGATCAAGAAGACTGCAAAACTCATTACTCGATTTGGATTGGTGAGTCTAGAAATCAAAGTCGACGTTTACTTTCAACTAAAACACGAATTCTAGGACGGGTATTAGCTAAAAATATATTATTTAAAAAAACAAATCAATATTTCAAGAAAAATACAACTATTAGTCCAAAAATAGCTACCGCTCTTTCTTCTAAATTGGCAAAGGTACCAATTCGGTCACCCTTAACTTGTCAAACGTTGAATTCTGTTTGTCAATTATGTTATGGTTGGAATTTAGCATCAGAAGACATTGTTTCATTGGGTGAAGCTGTCGGTGTACTAGCGGCACAGTCTATCGGAGAACCTGGAACCCAATTAACTATGCGGACATTCCATACGGGTGGTGTTTTTTCAGGCGATATCACTGATCAAATCCAATCGCCTATTGATGGTGTTGTATCTTTTTCATTTGTTGTATTAGGACATATTGTCCGTACTGCACTTGGTCAAATTGCTTTTTTAACTAAACAAACCTCAAGTGTAGCGATAAGTAATATACATACAACTCGAAGTTTATTTTTACCTACTCATAGTTTATTATTTGTTAAACATAATGAAAAAATTTATAAACATCAGTTAGTAGCCGAATATGATATAGAAACTAAATTAAAATCTACAGGACAAAAGACATATGTAGAGCAAGATTTATGTATTAATTATGATGGGCAAGTATTCTTTGAAAATTTGACAGTACTTGAAAAACGAAGACGAAACATAGTCATCCGTCAATATACACAGTCACTCGGTACACTTTGGCTTACAAAAATTTTACAGCTTGAATTGATTCGGTATGCATCAATTATTCCACAATATCTTGATATTGTCTCTCAACGTCTACCAATTCAAGAATTTGAATTGACAATCGAAAATTCTTCGAACTATTGTGAATTTTTATACTTGAAATCGGATCAAGAGTTTTTATCAAATTCAAAAGTTATTCTACCAAAAGCAACCATACTTCAATTTAAATTTTCGTATATATACGATTCGATTATATTTTTTGGTAAATTTTATTTTTTTACTAACACAATTCTCAATCAAAAAAAACTTAAACTCTACTTAAATTTTAATTTACGACTAGCAAATTTATTCGGTGGTATTACTAATTTTAATCTTGAAAAATCAATCAATTTAAGATATCATTATTTTAATATTATATATATTAATTCTCGAACTTATTGTATCGAGAGTTATCGAAAACCGTTAATAATTAAAATAAAGAGCAAAAATCAGAAGATAAAAACTATATCTCATTATTGTCCGTCATTATTAAGATATGCTTATTGGAAAATTAAATTATTCCAATTTAGCCACTGGAAGCAACAAATTGAATCTGTTTCTAACCCAATCTATAAAATAATAAATAGACGAATTTATTTCTCAGAATATAATTTATCGAATAGTCGAACTTATCAGTCAAATTTCATCTACCTATTATGTTTTAAATATATTAATATAAAAATTATTGATCGATTAGTTAGTCTATATAATACTAAACAACGAAGTAATCTACATAATTTAAAAACACAAACTTATCAAAAAATTGGTAAAAAGATATTTATTAATTATTTCAATAGTGCAAATAATCAGAAAATTCATGATATCTATTATTCAAATAAATCAAGAAGTATAAACTATTTAAAACAAAAAAAATTCTATTTATTAACTTTAAATCGACGAATGTATTGGTCTTGTTTTATTCAATTAAGTTCTATTAAAGTAGCTCAGTTAGCTGATACAAATTCCAATTATATTTCTTTTAATCTTTTTTATGAAATATACGAATCAAATTTTTCATTATCTCAGTTTCGCCCTTTAATGGATCGAAATAAATTTGAAATAAAAAATATAATAAATTATGTCTCTGAACTTAAATATTGGAAACAATTAGCTCGAATTATTTTATTTCCAAAAAATTGGAATAATACTAATACACGTCTTTATTTTAATAAATTAAAAACAAGCTCAATTTATGAATTTAAATATATTTATGCACAATTTAAGCTAAAAAATTCGCCTCTCACTAAGAATATAAACACAACTATTTCAAATATAAAAAAACGATATCAAACAAAAAAACATAAAACTAATTTATATCTAAAAAATCAAAAAATTGATCAAATTTTATATAATCCAATTATTAATAGTCATTACTATTCGTTCAATTATTCAGATATTGTTCCATATTTATATGAATTGACACATTTAAGTTTAAAAACAAAAATGGATCCAATACAAAACCATTTGTATAAATATAATCAAATCTATTTGGTTAAAATTTATAATTTAAATTTGCCTATTCAAACTGATTTTAAGCTAAGATTTAAAAATATAAATTATAAGATCACTCAGCTTGAACAAACAACCAATAAATTTTATATATATTGGTTTTTAAACTTACAGACTATTGGTTGTTTAATTTCCATTCATGAGGATACCAACCATCAACTAATTAACTTAATAGAAGCTGAAGAATTTGCTCATTATGCTAAAGCTCCCTATAAACCAAATTTAGGTTATTTTATTAGATTAACTAGTATTGAAGATTATTTGATTGAACATCAAGGTAGAATTTATTCCCATACTTTAAATGGTTTTACCATTCGTCTTGGAGAACCAAAATTAGTTACAACAAATGGAATTTTACATATTCCACATCAAGCTACTATACAGAAAAATACTCGATTTTTTACAGCATTTTATACATATTATAAAACCGGCGATATTGTCCAGGGTATACCAAAAATTGAAGAATTTTTTGAAGCTCGAAATCCGTTTGATAGCGATTTTGGTAGTACAAATTTACAGATTCAGTTAGATATGATATATCAAAAATATAAGCTTCAATATAAGCATAAAAAAGCTGTAAGAAGATCTATATCACAAATTCAACAAATTATCATTAAAGGAATACAATCTATATATACTCAACAAGGTGTATTTATAGCTGATAAACACTTAGAAATTATTATTAGACAAATGACCTCAAAAGTTCGAGTCGTCGATAGTGGATCGACAGGTTTATTATTAGGTGAAATCGTTGATATCAAATGGATCGAGCATATTAATAATCGATTAAAAGCAAATTATATTGATTACGAGCCAATTGTTCTCGGTATAACAAGAAGCTGTTTAGAAACAAATAGTTTTATTTCAGCCGCAAGTTTTCAGGAAACAATACGTATTCTAACTAATTCTGCAATAAAAAATAAAACAGATTTCTTATATGGATTGAAAGAAAATATAATTTTAGGGCATTTAATACCGGCGGGGACTGGGTCTATACACTTCTAAATTTCTTTGAATTAATTCAAAGAAATTTAGAAGGCAAAAATTAATGGATCAGGGAAAAATCTATTTACTTCAATTAAAAGACTAGACAAAATAGTTAACCAAACGAAAGCAATAACAGGCGCAGTTGAAAGATAAGTTTTAAAATTATCCATAGTAATATTTAAATTAATTTAACTTTAAGAAGTGCGAAATAAATAACAATAGTTCCAATTAACGTAGCAAATAGAATTAAAAAATAAAAAAAAATAGAGGACATAAGTAAAAAATAGAAAATAAATAACTTAAATTTAAGTATAAATTCTACTAGCATTATTCATTTATAATAAATCTAGATATTATAGTCTCAAAATATAAAAAGCAGTACTGGTGTAACGGTTAGCGCCTCAGATTTCCAATCTGATGGTAGGGGTTCGATTCCCCTGTACTGCTCACACTTGAAAAAGTTAATCCTTAGTAGCTCAATGGTAGAGCAATCGGCTGTTAACCGGAAGGTTATAGGTTCAAATCCTATCTGAGGAGATTATCTTATCTAAAGTTTATGCAAACTCATCGAGACAAGGTTAACTGGGAACGGATTATAAGACAGTTGTTGAGGCGGCAACGGCAGATATATAGTATGAATTTTAATATACGCAAGTTACGCAATATCCAACGATTAATACGTAAATCTTTCTTAAGTCGTGTTCTAATTATTAATTATTTGATTCAGAGTAAGTACAAGCAAAATATATTGAATGGATTAGTTAAGATACATAAACGAAAATTAATTTATTTTGATTCAATTATCGAATTAAATTTTGATATTCATTTGAATGAAATAAATCGTTATTCGTACTGGACATATATTAGGATTAGACTAGAAAATATTTTATGGTTATTAGCTTATTTGCCAATTCATGAAAAATTAAGTAACAACCAATATTTACAAAACCGTTTAATAGATCAAAATTTACAATTAATTGATTCGCTCGAGTCTAACCTAAATAAATCTTCATCCAATTTGATTAAATTAACTAATTTGGCTATTTATCTTTCTCCGCCAGTCAAATATTGGTTGATTAAATTTAGTTTTTTTGAGAAAAAATATTTAGTCTATTGGTTTTCAAACTATCAATTGTTTAGATGTCAAAATATAATTGATCAAATTCAATTAGACGAATACTCTATGCTTTCTTTATATAATATCATACGTGCATATTATAGATATTGTTTTCTCTTCTTTTATAATTCTCGGCTAATGAATTCTAATAATATTTATTGGATTCATTTCAATCATTTAATAACATTAAATGATTATTTTAAATTTAAGACTCTTACTAATACTAAATATAATTTAGAGGATCAATTTTATTTATTTGGTTGGTGTTTACAAAAAAGAAATTTACTTTTCGTAAGATCCATTAGTGATGGAAATCTTCAATCTCATCAACAAGAAATAGTTAAATTTTTAAAAAATGCTGGTACATATCCTATTGACAAGGTTATACTCCTACTCAATTATAAAATAAGAATATGGAAAAAATATTACTTAACTCATACAAATCAATTACAAATAATTAAAAAATTAAATACATACTTATTTCATCGAATGTGGTATTTTATAAAAAAAAGACATAAGAATAAAGGTGTTCGATGGCTAATATATCATTATTTCAGAAATAACAAAACTATGATGCGAAGATGGACATTTGAGTATAATCAAATTAAATTAATTAATTATGATTGATATTAAATCTCAAAAATTAAGAAAATTATGTAAATTAAAATGAAATAAGATATTATTATGGAAACTGAAATCAAAAAAAAAGATAGACCTGTTTTTCCATTTACGGCCATTGTCGGTCAAGAAGAAATGAAATTAGCACTATTATTGAATGTAATCGATCCAAAAATTGGGGGTGTTATGATTATGGGAGATCGTGGAACAGGTAAATCAACAACAATTCGAGCTCTTGTCGATTTATTGCCTAAAATTCAAGTTGTAGCAAATGATCCTTTTAATTCACATCCAAGCGATCCAGATCTGATGAGTGATGAAGTAAGGGATAAAATTAAAAATAGTGAACAAATTGATATAATTTCACAAAAAATTGAAATGATTGATTTACCTCTCGGTGCAACAGAAGACCGTGTATGTGGTACTATCGATATTGAAAAAGCATTACGGGAAGGGATCAAAGCATTTGAACCAGGTTTATTAGCTAAAGCACATCGAGGTATTCTTTATGTGGACGAAGTAAACTTGTTGGATGATCATTTAGTAGATGTTTTATTAGATGCAGCAGCATCGGGATGGAATACAGTTGAAAGAGAAGGTATTTCAATTAGCCATCCAGCCCGATTTATCTTAGTTGGATCAGGTAATCCAGAAGAAGGAGAATTACGACCCCAATTATTAGATCGATTTGGAATGCATGCAAAAATTGGAACAGTCAAAGAGCCAGAATTAAGAGTGCAAATCGTAGAACAACGAACTGCATTTGATGAGTCACCTAATAATTTCATTAATAACTATGAAAATTCACAAGTCCAATTAATGGAAACGATCGAACAAGCAAGAAAAAAATTACCAAATGTAACAATCGACTATGATTTTCGAGTTAAAATTTCACAAATTTGTTCTGAGCTTAATGTTGATGGTCTACGAGGTGATTTAGTGACAAATAGAGCAGCAAAAGCATTAGCGTGTTTTGAAAATAGAACTCAAGTAACCCAAAATGATATTGGTCGTGTTATTTCATTATGTTTGCGTCATAGATTACGAACAGATCCTTTGGAAAGTATTGATTCTGGATCTAAAGTACAAGATATTTTTAATCAAATTTTTAATTAAGTCTAACAAAGAAATATTCTCATTTTATGCAACAATCTATTCGAAGATATAAAATAATTGGAGCACGTCGAAGTAGCAATTTATTTTGGGCAATCAGTATTTTTTTTGGATCTGGATTTTTTTTTTTAACAGGTTTGTCAAGTTATGGTCCAGATATTTTCCTAGATATATTTCATAATTCTGATTCAATTCAATTTTGGCCACAAGGATTAGTCATGACATTCTATGGATTATTAGGATTAATTTTTAGCTTATATTTAGGATTAACTATTTTTTGGAGTATCGGCAGTGGATTCAATGAATTCAATGCTGATAAAGCTGAAGTTCGAATTTTTAGATGGGGATTTCCAGGCAAAAATAGAAGAATTGATTTTTATTATCAGTTTAGTGAAATTGAAGGGGTACGATTAGAACTAAAACAGGGATTGAATGAACAAAAAAATCTATATTTAAAAATTCGAGATAAACGTGAGATTCCACTAAGTCGTCTAGGTCAACCATTGACATACTCAAAAATTGAAGAACAGGCAGCCGAATTAGCTAAATTTCTTAATGTTTCTTTATACTTAAAATAACATTGATTAAAACTAATTTGCTTTTTTTCATTCATTTAGCTATAATACTTCGGGATAACTAAAATTATTACTTGATCATGCCAACTATTCAACAATTAATCCGTCATTCTCGAACAAAAATAATCAAAAAGACAGATTCACCAGCATTGCAAGCTTGTCCACAGAGAAGAGGAGTTTGTGTAAGGGTGTATACAACAACTCCCAAAAAACCTAATTCTGCTATCCGTAAGGTAGCTAGAGTTAGACTGACGAGTGGATTTGAAATCACTGCATATATACCTGGTATCGGTCATAATTTACAAGAACATTCGGTAGTCTTAGTTCGAGGCGGACGAGTAAAAGACTTACCGGGTGTTCGATATAAAATTATTAGAGGAACCTTAGATACTATTGGTGTATCTGAGCGAAGTCAAAGCCGTTCAAAGTATGGAGTCAAAAAACCAAAAACTTAATCTTAAATATGCCACGTAAAAAACTAAAAAAAAAAAAAAGAAATATTGACCGATCCCATTTTCAATAGTATCCTTATTCAAATATTGATCAATCGTATTTTAAAAAAAGGAAAAAAACAGTTAGCAATCCGAATCATTCTCAAGACACTGAATTATATCCAATCAAAAACACAGCAAGATGCTCTTCAAATAGTTGAGCTTGCTGTGCAAAATTTGAGTCCATCCGTTGAGATACAAACAAAACGTATTGGTGGAGCGATATATTCAGTACCGACAGAAATTCACTCATTTCGATCAACAAATTTGGCAATTCAATTATTATTAGAGGCTACGAAATCGAAATCAGGTAAATACTTTTATAGAAAATTAGCTGATGAATTAATAGATGCTTCAAATAATATGGGGATAGCCATTCGAAAAAAAGAGGAAATTCATCGTATTGCTGATGCAAATGCAAAATTAAATAAAAAATAATCATTTATTATGACTAAATCTCCATCTAATTCTAACAAATTATTTTTTATGCGTTTGTATTTCTGTTTTTTAAATGTACAGCAAATGTTTAAAAAACATTTTTTAAACATTGGATCTGAATTTAATAATATTTATTTTTTTATTACTTTCAGTTTACTTGCTTATGAGATATTTAAAATATCAGGAGTGCAAATTAATCAATCTAGTCAGCTATTTATACATCAAGTCCAATCAAATTATTACTCGAATCAATGTGAAAAATCTCAGGTTGGAGTAAATCGGAATTTAAAAAATACATTAGTATTAAAACAATCAAACTTAGCAAGTCAGTATGCAAATTTGCCAAATAAAATTTCTAATACAAGACGAATATTAACTAGGTCTCTAATCCGATTAGATCAAAATGATAAACAAGAAAATCAATTATTAGAGAATACAAGAGGGCGATTGTGCCAGCTACCTTTTAATACAAATAGAAGTTTTGATACTCGTATTAATATAACAAGACAATCGAAATTAGCGCCAATATTTAAATTACATCATTTTCGAGTTTCACTGGTTTTAGATCTCCCAATATCATTTAAAAAACAATCGCAATTATTAATATTTTCTCCAATACGACAAAATATCACAATTTACGATAGTCAAAATATTTATGCAAATCAATTTTTTATTCAACGCAAAGGTATATTTTATCTTAAACTTACTCATATAACTGAACCAAAAATTCATGAATCTGACCTCATTCAATCAAAAGACCAAGTGCTATCAGACTCTACATTTATTAAGAAAAATAACTTATTTAGTGTAAAGCCTATTACTCCTTTTACAGACCTATATGAGCCAATTTCAAAGAATTCTTATTCAATTATTTTATCGTTTGGATTCATTTTGCTTTTTATCCGTATTTTTCAAAATATCTATAAAGAATATGGAAAAGAAATTTTAATTGTATTTTTTGATATTCTTCAACTAATTGGTCTCATTGATGAAGAAGAATGGTTTAAAGATGACTTAAATTTGCATTCTGAGAAAACACGATTTAAAGCTATTCGCAAGGTTAATTGTAATCTCTACCAAATTGCAGGTATAGAATCGATTATTTTAGAGATAAGCGAAATTGTTTGGTTTTTACGAACTAAAAAACAATCAATCTATAATCCATTTAACTCTATTTTAAATATAACAAAAAAATATCGTTCTCCATTTGAATTATCCCATTCTTATCTATTTATTGGACCACCTGGAACAGGAAAAACTTTATTAGTCCAAGCTATTGCTGGTGAATCGGGAGTTCCTATTTTAATTCAATCGGGTAGTATCTTAAAAACTCCACGTCAACATGGAAAAGGTTCTCAAACATTACAAGCATTATTTCAACGTGCACGTCGAATTACACCGTGTATTATATTTATTGATGAAATTGATGGTATTGGTGCAAGACGTGAAAACATTTCACTAACAAGTAGTGGCGAATATGATTTTATGGAAGTGATCGATAATCAACTAAATGCATCATTAAATAAAAATGAAGTTGAATCCGAAAAAAGCTTGAATTTTGAAGATTGGGAAACTGAAGATGAACTCTGGAGTATTGAAGATAAAAAACAAAAAGTATCGCTCAATGTTTTACAGAAAACTGAAAAAGAAAATGTTTCACGTACAGAAAATTTAGCTATATTGACTCAATTGTTAATTGAATTAGATGGAGTTCGTTCCCTTACAAATATTCTCGTAATTGGTGCTACCAATCGACGAACAATTCTAGATCCTGCCTTATTACGTCCAGGACGATTTAATCATTTTTTACATATTAATTTGCCAAACGAGAAAAAAAGAATGCAACTTTTCAAAATGTCTATCAAGAAAGTTGGATATAATACTAATATTCTTTGGTCATATTTGGCTCGACGAACTGAAGGATTAAGCGCTGCTGCAATTACAGCAATTGTTAATGAATCAGCACTAATTTCTATTCGTCAAAATCAATTCCATACATTACAATCTATTGAACAAGGCATTCTTCGAATTACTACTTTACCAAATCGCCAGTTATCAACTTTTCGAAAAAAGGAAAATAAACTTATAAAAGAAGCATATTTAAAAGTTTACGATAATTTTTTCGAAAAAACTGAACGCTCAGACTTAGGAAAAATAACTATTTTATCTTTACCTTTTCAACGCAATTTAAATTTACATTTATCTAATTATTATTATCGAGCTGGAAAAAGTTTATTTGCAATCTTATTTGAAAATATGCCTTCGGAAAGTTTATTATCAATCAATGATCGAAAGAAAAATTTCAGATATCAAAAACTTAATAGTGTTCTGACTACAATCGAAAGTGATTTAAATTATAAATCAAAGTTAGAAGCAAAATTGATTTTTCTTCTGGCAGGTAAAGCAACGGAAATGATTGCAAATCAAATATCATTGAAAAAAAATCAATATAAGTATAATAATGAACAATCTATTTTTCAGTTGCTCGAATTAGCGAATTTTGGTGAAACTGATATGAAACAAGCCATGTTATTAGTTCGTTATATGGTAGGGAAATGGTATTTGTATTCCGAACAGGTTATCACAGAAAAATATCATAATATTGAAACAAAATATGATTGTATTGAATATGATCCCGAAGAGCTAAGTCTTATGAAAGCAATTGCTGAAGATATTAACTCCCAAATTTCATTGAATGATGATAAACAACTTGAACCTACAAAACAAAAATGGTTATATAATCCATGGTGGCAGAAAACTATTCAAGAACAATTGAATTTTGTGAATTCAGATAATTGTGAATGGTATCGTATTTATTTATCCGATCCTGATCAATCTGAACAAAATATTGAATGGGTTCCACCAGATCTATATTATCACGCTATTCAAACTGAATCTATAAGTCCCTACTTCGCCTGGAATGAATTATTAGCATCAACCTATCATTATTTATCAAATAGCTTAATGTTGAATGCTTTTAATACTGCATTCAATCTTATGAAAAATTCAACTGAATTATTGGATGTGATCCTCAATCGATTATTATTGCAGTCGACTCTTCGAGAAGATGAATTAGTGAAAATTATCCATACTTTTCATTGTCAGTTTTCAACTCAATCTCAATATCAAATAAATTACCCAACTGAAGATTGTCGAATAATACGACAATCATGGGGTAAACATTCGCGTCGTAAAATTGATACCAAAATTTTTATTGAACAAATTCAACAAGCACAATTTGAAATTATTAAATCCGAGGATCAGCAAGATGATTCAAATATTAAATCCGAGGATCAGCAAGATGATTCAAATATTAAATCCGAGGATCAGCAAGATGATTCAAATATTAAATCCGA
>JAAUYM010026259.1_pt1 | contig 14763 bp, 11 predicted proteins | sample 7278001 | NCBI WGS metagenome assembly JAAUYM01 (sample SAMN14350224, study PRJNA611818) | marine sediment metagenome | isolation source: surface marine sediment (1.8m) | place: French Polynesia: Moorea | collected 2018-08
CCCCAAAAAAAAACTTTCCTTTTCTGTGGGGGAGTGAAATTGTGGCTTGGGTGAAAGAATAAGTTTACTGTTACGTTGTACAGTATATTTTGCAGAAGGGACTATTTGTCTCACTTTATCTGGCTTGGAGGGAGGGAAGGGCATTGCAAAATTGCCTGTGGCGCTGCTTGCACAAGCTACAGTCTACTCTGGAGCTTTTTTTTAAAAAAAAAGTGCGAGGGAGATTTTTTGTAATTTCGATTTTAGTTACGTGTACGTACGTACCTGCTGCAGTGATCAGCTTAGTTTGCTTTGCTCCCCGGTGTCTCTCCCTTTTCCCCTCCCCTTAATTCCTGAGATCCTCAGAGAATCCCCCCCCCTCCCTCCGACGAGGACCAAACGGAGCGAGAGAAACTTGTAATTAATCAGAGAGAGAGAGGAGGAGGAGGAGGGACAATAGAAAACTCTCCTCCTTCATCTCTGATGGATTCTGCGCATAATTACTTTTTCTTGAATTTCCTCTCTTTCTGTTCTTTTCTTCCTTTTTAGGAGAGGGGGGGAGGGAGAGAGAAGGAAGGTTTGTTGACTCAGTGAGCCTGTCCAAACACCCAAAAGCTTCTTTCTTTTCTTTCTCTTCTTTCTTCCACCAGTTCTGTTAGCAGCATCACGAATTTCCTCTCTTCCTTTCTTTCACTGGCTGCTGCATGCCATTAAGCGACGTGTCTGTTGAGGCTCCAGTCGACAAAATGGGACGATGGTGACGCTGATCGAATCATTCCAGATGCCGACGACACCTGGACGACCAGAGATCTCGTGCACAGGAGGGAGGATCAGGGATCGGGCGGAGGAGGAGGAGGAGGAGGACAGCACTTCTCACGCGTGAGACCAGGTGAGGAGATCACGACCCAACACAATTCCTTAGACTACACCACCGCTACAGTAAAATAAGAATGACAGACTCATTTCAAGGAGTTGCGGCATGGCATTTGTGAGTGACAGACATGCAGTAGAACTCTATAAAAGTTCCTTTGATATTTGAGAAATAATTGAGAAAATTATACCTATACTGTCCGCTTCGCCGCAGCTAAAAATCATTACATAAAGTTTGGCCCTGCTTACCAAATCAAAATTTTCTTTCTATTTCTATGCTGCTTCCGCCATAGAAAAAAACTACAGTACTACAGTACTTCACTTTACTGGTAGAGTAACTACATACCGGTACATGTAGACGACCAAATCGGTTATCGTAAGAACTTTACTGTACGGGAGGTTTTTACCATAATTGGAGTTTACTGGCAGGTCGGATCCCTCACCGCGAGGCCCCGGCCGTCCCAGTGAGCCCGCCTCTTCCTCCCGGACCCGGGGAAGCATCGCACCCATCGCCATCCATGTCAAACAACAACAACGACCACGAGGACGGTGACGACGGCGAGACCCACAGGATGTCCGCTGCCTCGTCCTCCTCCGCCGCCGCCTCCAACCAGACGGACCAGCTGCCGCCGCCGCCGCCCCCCGTGCTCGAACAGCCGCACCAGGAGGAGCTGCTGGTAGTGCGTCACTAAGTGGAACGGGATTTATGACCCACACGGTATTTCTTCGTCTCTAGCACCAGCAGACAAGGCTTTGAAGAGCCTATCCTCTGGATGAGGGGGTGAGAGATTTTTTTTAGGGGGTTAGGAGGTTTTTTCCTGTACGGAAAATGGTTTTCATGGTGGTTTCAAATTTTCCTTGTTTCCAAATACTGTAGTACAACTTTTTTGGGTCATTAATGAAAACCGCCTCCTTATTATTTCTCGTTTATTTCGTAATGCACATGTACTTGAATACTTTTAGCGTCCAAAATGCATCTCTGATTTTTGACTATATATGTATATCCGCACATTTTCTTGTCAATATTTTTTCCACCACAGACACAAAGTATTTTTTTTCTGTTCGGAAGAAATGCTAATAATGCTGGGCATTGCAAAATAAACACTATAATCGGGGAGGTGGGCGTTTAAGACACATCTGTACGTAAGAGTATAGTAGTATATGCTTGGCAAGAAGAAGATGAGAAATTGGTTAATGATATCAGCTCTTCAATATTTTTCCCGTCTTGAGCGCATCTGGTTGGTTGTTGGTCCGGGATCAACTGTCTTTTTCTTTCACAGACACCTTTGTTATAGCACTTAAAAAAAGATAAGCAAAATTTTGAAAAGAAGTCATGCTGCTCGTCTTTTTCGCAATTGCGGTAGCTGCTCAGTCTCTCTTCTCCATCCTGGCCTGCTTGAGCGCGTCCGTGAGCAGCTGCAGCTCCAGGTGGTACCTGTCCCACGGCTTCCCCAGCAGGTCGAGCGGGTCGTACCCGTGGATCCAGCAGAAGAGGTCGTGCAGCCCCGTCGGGACGAGGAACTCCCTGCTGGGCAGAGACGGCGCCGCCTGCTGCAGCCGGTACTCCGGCCCGGTGCAGGACAGGGTCTCGTAGCGGGCCAGGCCCAGGCGGGAGTAGTCGTACGCGTGCTGAGACTGGAAAAGGGAAAGATGAAAGGGAGTTAGCGCACACCGCAAAGCCTTTTTTTGCCCATGCCTGCTGCATACGGACCTGAATGAATCTGAGTCCTGCCGAGAAGAGTCCGTCCATGGTGGAGTTGTCGGGAATGTTGAGCACCTCCTTGCTCAGGATGGCCTGCTGGCGCTTGAACGCGCCCTTGCTGCAGATCACAATGATCTTGAAGTCGGGATCCTGTATGACAAAAAAATTAGAAAATTGTAGGAACAAATCGTCCAGGACTTACACAAATTAAAAGCAATCTTGCCTGCATGAGATTGGTGAGCCACTGCTCCGGATCGAAAGCGATGGTCTGAAAGAGCTCGTCGTCAAACAGGTCCAGCACGACGCAGTGGCAGGCGAGCTCAAGGAAGCTCTTGAAGGCACCCTGAAGGTCCCTGAACAGCTTGCTGTCCGGAGAGTAGAGCAGTAGGATCTTGCCGGGGTTCTTGGGAGGCTCCACGTCCCACTCTTGGTGCAGCTCAGCCCACGTCTTCTTAGGCCTGAGGGAGTTTGCGGCGCTGGGGTCGTTGTTCAGGCAGTCGAAGGGGATCCCGTCGTCCAACCTCAGGCTAGCCCTGCGCCGCCGGGCGGATGGACTCTTCTTGCGCCGGCAGCGGTTGCAACAGCAGGTGCAGCAGTTGGCGCAACACTTGCAGTAGACGCAGCAGGCCGCCAGGAGGAAGGACAGGACAAGGACGGCCGACAGGGCGGCCGTCAGGTACAGCCAGGCGCAGTCGAAGTGTCCCCGGCAGAAGGGCAGGTACCGGGCGATCAGGGGCGCAGGGTCCACCGACGACCACGGCGACGACATCCTGCAGAACTCAGGCAACGGCGCATCTTCGCCGCCGTCCCCACCGCTGCCACCGCTGCAAAGAGGGTTTCCGACCTGCGCGGCCACCAGGCAGTAGAATGTCCTCCCGTCTCGCTCCGGCAGGATGCCGGCGTCGTAGGCAGCCTTGCTCAGGTTACCTGCCTGGTTGGGTCTCACCCTGGCCCTGGACGACGCCACCAGCCAGGTCGAGTTGTCCTTCCCGACCTCGCAGGGGACGGTGTCGTTCTCTGACGCGATGAGGGTGAGGGAGACTTCCTCGTAGGGCAGCACCGGGAAGAAAGGGGCGTCGGCGGACAAGCACGGCGGGTAGAAGAGGGTGAATGCCAGTCCGTTCTTGCCACCCCTGATGGACTTGGACTCCGCCACCCAGGTCGTTTCGATAGCCGTGTCTCCTCCTCCCTCTGCGCCGGGGACTGGCGCGGTGACGCAGTCCGGACTGACGAGGGATCGATCGAGGGACGCCACCACCCCGGTGAAGAAGTCGTTCTCGTTATCCTCGCCGTCCTCCTTGCACATCATGGAGAGTCCGCCTCCGCCGTCCCCGCCGCCCCCGTCGTCGACTTGGCACAGGTTGAAACGGACCCGGTACTCGCCGGGAAAGACCAGGAAGTGGAACTCGATCTCCCTGGAGGGCGTGCCGTCGTTGGTGGAGGCCAGCAGTCGCGGCAAACTGGCCTGCAGGCTCGACTGGATGAAACGCTCCCCGTCCTGGTCCCGCGCAAGGTCCAGCTTGTAGGCCAGCATTGGGTGGCCCTTGCGCTCGTCCTCCTGAAAAGTAAATTAACGTACATGTCATTAACATGTTGTTACGCTGGTAGCAACGTCGACACTTTAGTTACTCTGATGCTCTGCTTTCGGGCAACTGACGATTTTAGTCATTTGCGAAACTTTGCGGTTTTTTTTCCTCATATCTTCGTACCTCGAACTTCCTCTGTCGCGTGAGGCAGCCCATGACGTCCGGCCCCGCCGACAACAGGTCAAGCGCGAGGGAGGCCGAGGTCTCGTTGTGCGCCAGCACCCGCGGCCACGTGGACTCTGCGGCCAGGAGGAAGCAGTTCTCCAGCTTGCGCAGCGCACCCGCCGCCTCCGCCGCCGTCGCCGCCGCCTCCACCTGCGCGGAGAAGTCTTCCTCCTCTTCCGCCGCCGCCGCCGTCTGCTGAGGTGCGGCTGAGGCGAAGGGAAGGAGGAGGAGGAGAAAAATCACTGCTGCGGCCGACGGGATTATCACAGTCCTATAGAGGTCCTGCATTATTAACTCGCTTGAAGCACCTCCTCCCCCTCCCCTTTCCCCGCGAGGAGAGGGTGGTGCCGTTGAAGTGGCCCTCTCTTCCTCTTCCTCTCCTCCTCTCCTTCTTCGCCACTTCCACCCAAATATATTACGTGGACTGTGCGGCGAATAGCAATGAAGGCCTCTTCCTCTCCAACTTCCTCCTCCTTTCAGTGCTGTTGCTGCGGCTTCTCCTCCCTCCTCCCCTCCCTCCGCCTCCTCCATCTCGTCTGCAATCTTGACTTGGGATTCCTCCTCCGCGGTATCGCATTGAGTAGCCATGAAGCAGAACCTCAGATTCCTCTTCTTCTTCTTCCTCCTCCTCCTCCTCCACCGGTGATCATGATAATGTGAATGCAGACCCTCCTCTTCTGTTCCTTGCCTGCATGCATGGAATGTATACAGAGAATGGGAGAGGGAAGGAGAAACGACTTAATGTGATTTTCGTCCGGTATCTCTGCAGAAAAAAGGGAGGGGAGTGGCCACAATGCAGCTAGCTCTTAAGGAGAAGAGGGGGGGAGAGACGGGATGGGAGGGAGGAAAGAAAGCTCCGAGTTGCGGTAGGTACTGTAGGTGGCAGGAAGAGGCAGGAGGAGGACGAGGAGGAAAGTGTGCGCGGCGCTATTGCCGTAGCTGCTGCTGCTGTTGTCGCCGTCGCTGCCGCCTCCGCTTTCTCTACCACATCGACCGCCGTCCGTCGTCGTTGTCGGTGGCCTCAGCTCAGACGATAACGCGAATGGACAGATGATGCTTCTTCTCTTTCTCCCCCGCCTATTCTTTATGAGAGCCTGGAGAGAGGGAGAGAGCGCCGCCTGAGTTAGTGACTGAGGAAGGATGACTTGACTTCCTCCCCCTCCTCTTTTCCAGGGAAACTCTTCTTTTTGAAAAACTTTTTTTGTGGGAGTGCAAAGCAAGATGGGGTCTGTTCTTCAGGGGAAAATACCTGGGTGGCTTTTCTTCCCCCCGTTTTCCATCTGAAGCTTTTTCTCTTTCCTCTTATTCACAGCCTTTGTGTGTGAGGGAGGGGGGGGAAAGGAGTAGCCTACTTTACTCCGCATAGGAAATTCCAGGCGAGTAAAAAAAATGTTCCTTTTCTCATGCCATCGTCGTCATCATCCTCTTGGCTGCTTTCCGGGAGTGCTTTTTATTTCCCCCTCTTCCTCTCTTCCTTCCTTTTTTTCTCCTCACCTCGTGTGGTTGACATTGAGGGATGCTCCTCTCTCTCGCCCTTTCCTTTCCTCCCACCAGCCACCACCGTGCGCGCAGACAGGAAGGATGAAGAAAGAAAGAAAGGAAGGACTTCTCGAATATCTCCTCCCTTCCTCTTCTTCGCATATAGTATATCCTCCTCCTCTTAAATATTTGCTTTGTTGTACCGGTAGTACTCGTAGCTACAGTAGCCACCCGTGATGAGCCTCTTGGTTGGTTACATGAGATTCCTCCACCTTAATTTGGTGTTGTTTGCCTTCTCCTCCCTCGTTTCGGTCCTTGGGTCCTAATTAAATTTGTGTCCGTGTCACATCGGCGACGGGCGACGGCGAATGATGCCACTGATAATGTCTTCCCGTGTGGAGGAGGTAGTGGAAATCTCAACTTTCTTATCTTCGCCTCTCTGGTGGCCGAAGTGCTTTCTCGGTCATGAGTGATGAGGAGACGGCGTGGGAAAACTTGCAGGTACATGGGCAAAGCAGATACATAGTAGAAGAAGGGAAAAGACGGAGGAGGGAGCGAGGGACGGAGGGGATAAACACCAATTACTGGTCAGTAGTGCTGCCTTTCGCCTTCTTCTTCTTCTTTCCTTCTGGCACCATCGGAGCAGCAATCTCCGGTACCCGGTAGTCTGAGGCACCCTTCTTTCGACGGAGGAGGAGTTGTTGTTCTTCCTGCCCTTCCTCCTCCTCTTCTTTCCCTTTTTGGCTGCTCTCACGACGGTCCGTCCTTCCGCGGCGGCCTCGGCAGCCCCAGCGGCCTCTGCGGCGTCCTCATTAGGCGCACCGGCGAGGGGACGGAGAGGAGAGGAGGAGGAGGAGGAAAACAGGCGTCCCTCATCAACGCCGCCACCTCACGTTCCCTTCCCACATCCTGGAAAGGAAAAAAAGGCAAACGGAATATAGTCAGACATTCCCTCAGATGATATGTCGGAGGTACCGGAGGCGGCCGGCCAGTTTTCCCCCTCTCTCCTCCCCTCCTCCATGGAGATAAGGGAGGGAGGGAGGGAATCTGTTGGCTGCCCCTTTCTTTTATTATTTATGTATGCATACCATACACATTGGACGAATAGACATTGCGTACACAGTTTTTACGGTCTCGCCAAACATTCTGTTCACTCGCCAAAGCTGCTTCTGGTTTGGAAGAGAGGGGGCGGGGATGGAAGGAATTCTGTGTGAGTTTATCTCACATTTTGAGGGCCAAGGAGGAAAAAAATTAGAGCGTACTCGTATTGTCGACTAGTACAGTTGTAGAAATTGGAGGGACGACTAGTCTAAAGTTATGGTTTGCTTCTCACTTATTCTTACACAGTGTGACGGGTGCTACAATACCAATCCGCGTAATATGTAGGTAGGTAGTAGAAGGCAAAAGAAAATTAAAATCTGACACATCTGACTCTCTCTCTCTTCCTTTGACGACCGGCTTATAGCCCACGAAAAACAACGGTATTACATGGGATCGGAAGGGGGGAAAGGGGGATGTTTTGCCACCCAATCCTTCTCTAGTTCTCTTTCAACCCAAACACATATCCTTTTGAAGTGAGATCAAAGACAGGAAAAAGATGGGAAAGAAGAAGGCGCTTAGTTTTTTTCCAGCAGAAGAACTTTGACAATGCCAGGCGCAGAGTTGGTACTAGTAGAACAATGGGGAAGAGAAGAAGGGAAAGGGGGGGAGAACTGAGTAGGTGGTTGAGGGTTCATCAAACAAAGACAAAAGCAAGGCCTCCCGCCCGACTGAGACAAAAACAAAAGAACAACTCCCAAAGGTTGATTGAACCCTCTCCTTCTTTCCACGGCCTAACAAGGCTTCTTCAATCTGCACCCATCATCTCACATTTTTCCTCCTCTTCCTCTCTCCCATCCTGCCACGCCCACCTCCTTATCAGCACCTTCTATCAGAGATCGGCTGATTGCTTTGCTGCAGAAAGGGAAGGGAAGGGGTGGGCGTGTCACTCTACCATAGAGGAAGAAGAAAAGAAAGATGAGAACTTTTGGGTCAATGAGGGTTCAATCTCGGGCTGGAAAGACACCCACACACACACACCAAAAAAGTCTACAAAAACTTACTTCCTCATTTTCCCTCGCAGCATTCAAGCTCCGACCTCATTTTAAGCGCAAGAGAGATAAGCAGCACTCAGCAAGATATTTTTTTGAAAGGAAAAGGAGAAAACTCCACTAGCTTGGAAGAAGAGGGAGAGGGAGGCTCCGAGGAGACCAACCAAGGAAAGAGAGAGAGAGAAGCATTTTTCTCGACGCCTTCTTCTTCCCCTCCTTTCTCTCCCCCCCTCTCCATCCCAAACTGAGGCACTGAAGCGTAAAGCCTCCTACTCCTCCTCCCTTCCCTTCCCTCCATTTGTTTCCCGCCTAGCGTGAAGGGAGAAAGAGCCACTACTGAAAGAGGAGGAGGAGGAAGAAGGAAGAAAGGAAGGGATGGTTTGGGAGGGCCGCCATCCAAATAAGAAGCGACGATAAAAATGATCCAGCTGAACTTTCTCCTCTGGGACCTCGTTGAGTTGAATCGAGTCGAGTTGAGTTGAGTGAGACTTCATTTCCATTCTGTTTCACTCTGACGATGACGTCGAGACAGCATCAGAGGACAAGGCAAAGAAGCAATAGACAACATGGAGAATCAGGAGCGAGAAGATAAACTTTGCTGAGGGAAAGCATGAAAAGGATTTGGTCACTATGTCTCTCTTTCCCCCCTAAAAAAATACATAGGATCCTTTGAATTCCTCTCTATCTCTATTCCTTTTTCTTCTCGAGACTGGAAGGAGAAGAAGACCTCTCTCCCTCCTTCCCCCTTCCCCCCAACCAACCTTCCCTCCCTTCCTTTCCACCATCTCCCCAGGGCTTTGATGGGGCTGTCAGAGGAGCTTTTATGCAGGCAGAATGTGCCCAATTCTTCTCCCTTTCTCTCTCTTTCTTTCGAAAACCCCATCTCAAGACTTTCTTTCTTCCCATTCTCCCGAGATTTTCAATTTTAGGCCTTGTGTACGTACGCGCGTCGGTAAGAAGGGAGATATTCGTCGGAGTAAGATGGGAAAAAACTGGAACACCACCGATTTGGAAAGAGACGTTTTCATATTCGGAAAACTGAATGTGCGTTAGGTTAATTTCGCTCTAGCTCTGCGTAGATGGACGACTGGAAGTCGTCGCAGTGCCAAAGTTTTCATTTTTGCAGTAGGAGGCCTTCCCCCTTTCTCCCCTTTCCCTGAGGCCACCCACTTCTCCGGAGAGGTGGGTACCCCGTAGTAGTACAACTATCGTTTGGGCTGTGCGCACTCAGCATAATTGAAAACAGCAGGGGGGGACGGAGGAGGGGGGGCTGAAGTCTGGCTTTGTATCTGCGTACGTGCTCGAAAAAGAAGAACTACAAAAAAAGTAAAACTTTAGATTCCAAATTGTCAAACAACCGCAGAATCAAGGATGTTGTGCGTCGGTTCGATAAAACTGAGGAGGCAGGGTGTGTACAGTAGTAATCGTGGACATTAAGGTCGAGCAAGTCAGTCAGCTGTCACTCTGTTCTCACACTGGACAGACGGACAGATAGCGGCATTGTTGCCCCCTCCCCCGACTCCTCCTCCTGTTAAGCTCCGGAGGCCTAGTCTAAAAGAGGCAGGCTCTGCTATCTTGGTCCAACAGAAAAACTCTTCCACCACCAACTCAGCGTACTTTCTCTCTCTCTCTCACTGTCCCTCCTTCATCCCCCATCCCCTTTTTTCCTCCCCTTCCCCAGAGGTCAACCTAGCACTTTCCGAGCACGTAGAACGTGGTGAGAGACCTTCTTCTTCTTCTGCAGATAGAGGAAGAGAGGGGAGATCAGGGAGGAATAGGAAGGAAGGAGGGAAAGAAATCTTCACCAAAAATAGTTTCCTTACTTCTTGCTCTTCTTTCTTTTCTCTTTTGTCCCTCTTCTGGCTGTGAGACAGCAAGAGAGGAGAGGGATGTAGAAGTCAGAGCGAATTTGTAGCATACTACGTAGGTAGGGGTTCATCCCTCCTCTTTTCTCTGTCCAAAGAAAAATTCTCATGGGCCAACACGTATGGCATCTCTCTCTCTTTTCCTTCTTCTGAAAACGGGGGGTACAGAGAGCTGCGACATCCAGAGGCTGAGTCACCAGAAAACCTGCTGCCTCCAGCTCTTCCTCCTCCCTCTCTCCCTTCCTCTCCTCTCCTTCTTCCAGAGAGAGAGAGAGAGCCAACATCAGAGGAGACTGTCGCCACTGCAAGGAAGGAGTAGGAGAAGAAAGAATACTGCTGCCGACGCGTTAGCCTTGGCTCTCTCTCTCTTCGAAAGCAGTTCCCACATTCCCAGGGGAAAGAAGGAGGCTGCATCTTCCTTCGTCGTCGCCTCCAACTTGTTTGTTTGCAGCTCCTTTGGATTCACGAGTTGCGATGAGGGAAAGAGCGCAAAATGCAATGCACAATTTTTCCAGTAACAACCAGTGGATTCACTCGCGTCTATGCAGCCTCCAGCAAAAACAGAGAAAGACGCTTAAAATCTAAAGACGCCGAGGGAGGGAAGGAGAATCCCGCCAATAATAAATGGCGTAGCTTTTTCTGGGCAGAGAAGGGGGGGATGAGGAGGGGAAAAAAAGAAAGCTTAGGGGGAAGAAAAGAGAGGGGCTTGCAAAAGCAATGCAATTTACGGCCGTCGCATAAATTTGGGAGGAGGAGGAGAAAGAAAGGTTACATCGGGAGGGTCCTTCTCCTACACAACCTCCACGATTGGGTAAAATGGGATAAGAGGTCTTTTTCCCGGGGAAGAGAGAGCGAGGAAGAAGAGATGGGAAGGGAACGGGAGGAAAAGGGGAGCCACTTTCACGCACAATCTGTTCAGACTCACTTCAAAAAAAAATCTTATCTTCTTCTTCAGTGTAAAGAAAGCCATCAACACCACTTCTTCTTCTCATTTCCTTCTTCTTCTTCTAGTGTAGTACGTGACACAAAAAGCCAGATCAATGCGAGAGAGGGTTCCACCAACCACACACGTAGTACACACGTAATACGTACTACTAGAAGTGCGTACACAGCAGGGGGACGAAAGAAAGAGATCGTTCAGCTCCGAAAGAGTCCTCCGAAAGAAAGTCTTTCCTCCATTTCCTATCTCACATGGGAGAATGAAGCGCTTTCGTGGAGGTGCAACCACTTCAGCCTTTCTCTCTTCCACAACAAATTCACTCATTTTTACGGCTGCGTCAAAGTCACACTTGTTGTTGTTGTTGTTGTTGCTGCTGCTGCTGCTGCTGTTGCTGTTGCTGTTGCTGTTGCTGCTGCTGCTGTGCTTCTTGCTCGCTGGTCGGCGACTCAATGTTGCCGTTTGTGAACTGGACGGTGAAGACGTTGTCGTCGTGGTGCCGGTACCTTCGCATGGCGTCCAGCAGGTCCTTTACCTCAGGACGAGACTCTGACCAACACTCGGGCCTTAAAAAAACAGAAAGCACATGAAGTTTAGTCATAGCCATAGATCATGTTGGTAACACATTGAGGATTGGCAACATGAATACAATGTTGATCGTTCTTTTGGGCATGACAATGTTGTCTAGAAACTCCACCAAAGTTGTTACAAACAGGCCAAACCTACTTTGGATCTCTCGGGTGTATCCACCGGTAGACGTCCTCCAGGTGCTGGGGGAGGACGTACTCCGTGCCGGGAACGATGTTGAACGCCTCGGAGCTGTACTGGCGGTCGCAGATCTTTAGGTCCTCGTACCGGACGCAAATGAGGTTCCTTGACCCAAAAAGAAAGCACCCCATATGTTGACACTTCCCTAAATTTTTATCCATTTTCTCTCACCTGTAGTTGCCTTTCATCTCCCTGTCGAGGTACTGGATGGCCCTGGTGAGCAGCCCGAAGTGCGGGTCCGTCTCGACGAACTTTGGGCTGGAGATGCCCTTCTTGACCGTTACCAGGCACTCGTAGGCCAGACGGCTGCACATCAGGATGATCCTCTTCTCCGGTCCGCCCAAGGTGGAGCGCACCCAGGCCTCGGGGTCCTTCAGCACCTCCTCGGAGCACTTCTCGTCGTAGATGTCCTTGACGTCGTTCACGTCCAGGGTGATGAGCCAGTTGCGGAACTTCCTGTTGAGCTCCTTGAAGCGCTTGGTGTCCGGGAAATAGACGAGGACGATCTCCTGGCTGGGCAGGCGGGAAATGTGCTCCAAGTCGTCCTCAGTCAGGGACCTTGTTGAGGGGGAGGGGGAAGGAAAAAAAAGAGCAGACCGTTTATCTTCGGCGCAAATCCACAAACAAATATTTCCTTCGCCTGTATGTACTGCTCTAGCTCCCGGTCTCCACTTATCCAAGGCCAGGCTCATAATCCCATTGGATTGGTCTTAGTACAAAAGCACCCTTAAGACGAAAAGAAAGAAGGAAGAAAGGGAAGGGAAAGAGGCGGGAGGAGGGATTCATTCCTTTTCCCATTTGTGGATAGGAGCTCTCCAGAGGGAGAGGCAGGGGAACGAAGGGAGGAGAAAGAACCTCCCTCTTTCTGCCGCCTGTCTACTTATGATGGCTCAGTTCAGCCGGGCGTAAACGCAGGTCTAGGTAGGTGTAGCTAGAGGGGGAGGCTCTTCAGTCGGAGGAAACCAGCGAAAGATCATCATCAAGAAAGCGAGCATGGCCCATCAATACAGGAGGATGGAAGAGACGGATGGAAGAAGGAGGAGGAAGGTAGAAATAGAAAGCATTGACGTTACAGCACAAAGCAATGGGTAAGAGAAAGTGAGTGCGTATGACAACTGTTTTCAATGTCTCACCTCGGAGGCTTCTTGATCGGCTGCTGGATGGGCGTCTCGGGCCTCTTCCTGGAGCACTGTACCACGGTCCAGCAGAGGAGGGCGAGGGAGAGGAAGAGGGTGAGGCTGACGGCGCCGATGAACACGGGTTGGGTCAGCAGGGAGAAGGGCGAGGTGTCGAGCAGGGAGCAGGAGATCAGGCGGGAGTGGAAGAAGCAGGGAGGGAGCGAAGGGTCGTCACTGTTGGACACCCTGCGGAAGAAGACGGCGATAAAATAGTCCGCATGTTAATTAGCACAGGCACAAGAATGGACGCGACTCACTTGCAGTGAGGATTCTCCAGTTGGTAGAACACGCAGTAGCTCTTGTTCCTGTCCAGGTCGTACAGGTGGTGTCTGAGCACTCCGAATCCTGCGCCAGAAGAGGAGGAGGCGACGATGATGCTGTTGCCGGCGACGCCGCTGCCGTCGACGTTAGGGCCCCGGGCGGCCGAGTCGCAGACGTCGGCAGCGGCCGAATCCGAGCTGCACCGCATAACGCCGATGGTGGCGTTCTCCAGGGCGCCGTCCGCCCCAAGGAAGTCTCGCTCGAAGTCGCAGTCCTGCTGCGAGAGGTCGACCTCGGCCGTGAAGACGCGGGCGCGGTTGTAGACCTGCCTGGTGGTGCAGAGCGGCACCGCGGCCGACACCGTCACGCTGCACGTGTGAAACTGCAGCACCTGCGTGATGTCCTTGACGTCGACGGCGCTGACGTTGGAGGGGCGCGCGCCGCAGGTCGACCGGTCCTTGGACACGGCCGGCTCGAGGGTGATGCGGCGACTGCAGGAAATCACCTGCGAGAAAAAGATGAGAAAAGGGTAAATGAGAACCCGCTGAGTATTTCAATCCTCCCTCTAACGAGTTCCAAAGTCTCCTCATTCCTTCTTTTCCTTCCCCTTTTCTTTCCTTCTTCCCTCCTCCTCCAAAATGGCTAACCCAAAACTGGGCTTCAAACTGTGTGGAACTCCTTCCCCATTCTTCCTCTCTCCTCCCCAGAAAATTAGCTCAATAAATTTTTCCTCTCTTCCTCTTTTTCTCTCTCTTCTTCTGCCTCCGCCGACTCATAATGACTTCTCCTCCCCTCCCCCTCTCTCTTCTGCATGGAAAGCCCACTGCTACTATCTTGGATGAAGAAGAAGACAGTTTGAGGAGAGAAAGAGAGAGGGGGAAAAAAGAGGAAGAGGAAGAAGGAGCTCCTTAGTTCGCATACGGGAGATGGTGCGCTCATTCGCGTGTGTGCCGCTCTACTAGGCAAGCATGATAATGCGACGGGATGGGGGGAAATAGCATTTGCACAGAATGATTATGGGCTATGGCAGAAATGAATGCTTCGCAAATGTATCGCATTGATCTTTTCCCTGTTAATGCAGTTTCCTCATCTTGTACAAGTAAGACGATCATTGTTCTCTATGACAACGATGTAGTAGGTACAGTATATGTACGTACGTATTACAGTGGCTTCGCTAGCTTCGGGAAGAATGCCGTCAGCAAAGTGGGCGGTTTTCGTGGAAAAGTTTTACTAAATTGAGGTTCTTTATACTAAACTGAGAGCCCTCAAAATGTATACTAAGAAGTTGGTAGTGTAGGAAAACCTTTGTTAACCCAACCAATATTGGTATCGTTAGGTGCACGGTCTCGGTGGCGACAATAGTGGTAGTTGGCGCAGGGGTCGACATTTGAGTTACAATAAGATTTTTATGTCACTTATACAGCGTTAGAACGCCAGCGCAGGTGTTAGAATAGTGGGGAAAAAAACCTTATTGTAACTTATCACTAAATTCACGCTAGCGATATTGGTGGGGAAATCTTTACTAAATCGACAGTTGCTATGGTAAATCGCAGGTTGGACTTGACTTTACGGTTAAAATTTCACTGTACGAGTACTGTTACTTACTTTACAGTAGTACAAGTTAGTGTGCGCGTACCTGGCACGATCCCGCCCCCCGCGGGCACTCGCTGAACCTGATGGAGTAGGAGCCCTGGACGTATCTGAATATGGTGACAGGGTTGGTGGGGCTGAGCAGCACCGACGCCTGGACTGGCCGGTGCGGCGACGGCGACTGTGGGTCGTTCTCCAGGCTGGGGCACCAGTCGCGGCCCACCGACCCGCGCCGGGTCGGGATCAGCTCCAGCCTGGAAAATTTTGCAGGCACACAGTTATGTAAAGTACCA
>JAAUYM010091645.1_pt1 | contig 14762 bp, 17 predicted proteins | sample 7278001 | NCBI WGS metagenome assembly JAAUYM01 (sample SAMN14350224, study PRJNA611818) | marine sediment metagenome | isolation source: surface marine sediment (1.8m) | place: French Polynesia: Moorea | collected 2018-08
GATCAAGAAGAGGAAGGGGAGAGAAAAAACTTTTTTTGAGGGAAGGGAAGGGGTGGGGGAAACGGTTGCGGCAATACTCAAGGCTGTATTAACGAGTCTTCTTATTCTTCTCCGTCCTTCAAACTCCTCCTTGGCATAAGCGGGCACAACTAGGAGGAGGGGAGAAGGGGACTCTCTCACTTGTCTTGTCAGTCGATGACCATGATCGACAGCAACAGCAACACCTTCCTTCTCTTGCCCGTTGCAGTAGCGTATTCTATAATAACTCGGCGTGTTTCCCGCACAAAGTCTCAACGGCGACTGTCGGAAAGAGGCTCTCTCCTCTCCTCTCCTTCCGTTTGTCATGGCCTTTCTCTCCTTCTCCCTGTCAAAAAAGAGGCCGGCCGGCGAAAAGAGAGAGAGAGAAAAGCCATGAGAAAGAAGAGGAGGAGAAGGAAACGCTTTCCTTCTCTGAGAGGGAAACAAGGTCGACCGGAGGAAGAAGGAGGGGGGAAAGGTTCTCTCTCTCTCTCTCTCTCTCTCTCTGCACTTCCTGCCATGAGGAGGCGCCGCCGCCGCCGCCGCCGCCGCTGCCCTCGCCACAGCCGGGGGAGGAGGAGGTCGAGGAAAACCAAACGGTTCTTTTTCACCCTCCGCAGTGCTCGGGGCGATTTGGAGAAAAACAGAAAGGAAGGGGGAAGGGGGAGAGTTTTGATTGCGAAATCTCTTTTTTTTCTCTTTTCTTCTCTTTGCAGTCCCAAAAAAATTGAGACAGGTTCCTTCCTTCTTTGGCTATGACTGACATTTCTTCAAAGGCAAAGTGCACGAAAGGCTCGTCTCGTGACTCTTTTTTCTCCCTCTTTTTTGATCCATGCCTTAAACATTCCAAAAATTTGTTTTCAATACAAGGTTATGAATAAGCTGTCGATATTCTACTGTATACATACGCATGCATAGTGACGTTTGATTTCATTAAATCAAAAGGTGACTGTAGCACTGTGCGCCTACTTACCCAGGTAGGCATGGCCTGCGTCCATTTGTGGTTAATGTGGCGGGGTCATTACCTTGGTTGCTTGGGAGAAACGGATCGAGAGAGTCAGCAGCAGCAGGAAGTGGGAAATCCTTCTCAACAAGAGGCCTTCATTAAACGCCTTGCTCTGTTAACGTCTTCCATCCAAGGAAAAATCCTGCGCTGACAACTGCGGTAGCATTTGGGCATATACAACACGTATTTTCACGTTGTACAGGAAAATGTTTTCGTAAGGTTATGAGTACTAAATTATTTTAACGTGAAGCACTGTTGTTTGTGTGACCAGCTTGCTTAGTGCGGGTACGCAAAACAGGGTTGTTTCACGCATTTATGATGCTGTGCTCGGTTTCTTTCTTTTTTAAAGATTTATTTATGTCATTCCTGCCCGGCTGGACATGTGATTTAAAAAAATAACGTGAAAATATTGTGGGAAGAGCATACGAGAATAAATTTCCAGTTGAATGTAGTATTTCTGAAAATACGATATCTCTAGCATTTGTTATGCTTGCTCAAAACGCCATCATCTCTTTCCCCCTCTTCCCCTCCCCTCCCACAAAAAAAATCAATCTTTTGCAGATCAAAGGAGGAGAATGTGTTCTACACTATAAAAGAGAGTCTTGACAGGGTTTGTCATCTTCTTTTTCTTAAATATTCCTTCAGAAATACAGTCTAATTCGGATAGTTGGGACAGGTCGGTCCAATTTCTGGTCTGCCGTTTGAATCGATTATCCGAATTCGACTGCACTACTAGGGAGATGAAGGGTGTGGCATGTGTATGGTACGTTTAGAGTTGAGATATACAGAAGTAAAAACCCACAGTGTTTTTCTTCTTCTTTTTTAGTTCTATGTTAAAATCATTTAACCTTTAAAAAAAGTTTTTTATACTCAATATTTTTGCTGTTGTTGGATGTAGCATCTGCAAACCTGTATAAAACAGTAGTAGATATTCGAGGTATAGCAGAGAAGTGTCGGCAGGGAGACGAAATGCCAGAATTTTGGAAAGAGGAGAGAGAAGAAAGAAAGTGCCTTCTTAGGAAAAGGAGGGAGGAGGAGGAAGAGGAAGAGGGAGGAGAAAGATTGATTAGACAAGCCAGACATCTGACAGCGAGAGAGAGAGATAGAGACTTTCTACGCGGAATATTCTAGGGAAGATGTCCTGGGATTTCTTTTTTTCTTCACCAAAGGTGCTCTGATGACGGAGGAGGAGGAGGTGAAACGGCTGGATGAGAAGGAAGAAGATTAAGAAAAAGGGATCTGATCTTGAAGACTAAGTAAAAAGAGACAAAAGAAATTACATTTTTGAGGAGTTTCATGAATTTCTTCAAGCTTAAAGCTTGCTTTCTGTTTGCTGAATAAAAGAAATACTACTAGCACTCCCGTTTAATACCTATTACATATTCACCATATGGATCTGCCTTCCCAGCACACTGACAAAAAAAAATAAACTCAGCAACAGACTAAGTTGTTCAACCCACCCACCTAAGTGGAGGAGGAGGAAGAAGGAGGGAGGGAGGGTCGTAAACTCCAACTCCTGCTGGGAAAACACTGTTGTTTCCACTCTCTCCCTTCCATAGAAATTCAGGAGGAGACTTCCAGCGGGCTGATTTGAATAATGTTTATCGAAGGCAGCTCTTTATCAGGAAGGGAGAAGGAAGGAAGGGAAAAAAAAATCTCCACTCTCCATCATAAAAATGATAACAAAGTCGTCTCATCTCGTCGTTAACCTATGAAGGAGGGGTGAAGAACCAACAGAGATGGAATCTGCCACGATTGTGTTGCTGACACTTTATTCCGTTTTTTTCAGAAATAAAGTAGAAGGAAAGAAAAAAAAAGCCCAGTTTTGTGACGGAAGGAGGAAGGAGGGAGATAATTGAACCGTCTCTTCTGAAAGGGGAGAAATCTTGCAAAACATAGGAAAGGATAGGGGCGGTGGTGAAATTTTGCGAACACCCACTTTTGGCGAAACTGCGAACGGGTCGAGACACGTGTCAGGCAGACACGGAGGGCGGTGGAGGAGAAGGGATAACGGGACTTCTTTCCCCTGTCGAGCATGGAGGTCTTGGAGTGCAACTGCCGTCCGTCAGGTTGCGTCCACTCCAGCTGCTGCTTCTATTTCATTCTCCCGTCACACTTGGACACCACTCGTACACTTGGGTACCCGGGTATTTGAGTAGCAAACTTATTGATCAAATTGCCCAGGCCCAAGATTTTTCAGGTTCTGAATAATATACAAATTGGGAAACCGCAAAAATCCTTAAAAAAGTGGTCAGTTACTCGGGTTCAGAAAATCCAGCCCGAAAAACTCTGCTACATAGCCCCAGACCAATCTAGTAATAATGACAGAGTTGCCACACAACAACGAAAGCAATTTTTAAGCTTAAAAAAATTGTCATGCATGTTTCAGCCTTACGAGGCCCAAAAGTCCAAGCCGACGACGACGCCTTTAATAGATTTGTTTTCTGTTTTGGGGGAGAAATGAAAGTGGGAGGAAGGGGGTTGAGAAAAAAAGGAGAAAAGAGATAAGCGATCAAGCGGTGCGGGAGAAGAAAATAATAATTTGTATATGCCGAAAAAGGAGGAGAGTTTATTTTTTTTCTTTTTTGCTTAAGACACTTCACTTTTACGTCAAAGTTATAAAACGAAGGAGATATCGAAGAGAAAAAGGGACAGAATTCCATATCTGTCCTCTCAATCTCCTCCTACTTAAAAAGACTTTTTTTCTTCCTTTTACTCGAAATTTATGGAGACAAAAATTTCTTGCTGCCTTTTGTGTATTCTCGCCGCTGCGACTTTCTACTGGTGCGTACCCGACTAGACATCGTCGGCACAAGTCTGACAAACTATTTCAAATATAATAACTTGTTTAATGCATAATAACTTTACCTTTTTTTCTCACAGTACAAGTATAGGTTATAATAGCTTAACTAGATAAAAAAAGTAAAGAATTTTGCTTGACGTCTGTCTGGTGGGGTATTTTGTGCGTTTTTGTTGTCCTGGCTGTACAGTAGTACATAGTATGCGTGCGATTGTGAGTGAGGAAGACCACAATGAGGGTTCTGTCAGGTGGGATAATGGATGGCGGAGTTGGGAGGGGTCTTGGGGAGGAGGGAAGAAAAGCAAAGCGTTTGTATTGTACATACAGAAGTGTCATTTAGAGGTGTCTTGCTTGCTTGCTTGGAGTTGGGGGGAGGGGGAGAAACGAGGGGAAAGTGACAACAAAGTCGAAAATTGAGGTTGATGCCTTCTCCTCCTGCTGCTGCAATTCTCATATCAGATCAAAACCTTGTTCGAACAATCAGATTGTGTGTGGGTTTTTTTTTCTTTTTCTCTCTTCCCCCTCCTACTGCTTTGTACGTAGTAGCATTCAGCATTCTCTCACGCAATACTTTGCAATTTGTTTCAGTGCTTCCGTGGGAACTCTGTGTGCTGCGTCAAATGTGGAAGTGCTGCCTGCAGCACTTTTGTTTTATCTATTTCGTATATACACATTAGAATTCTAATTTCTATTGTACGTCTCAGTTCTTTTAATTTCTCGTCCTTCTCTGCTCCCTTTCTCTGTGTTGAACATTCTGTTGTGTTTGGGTGCGACAAAGAACTCCACCAGCCATTCCACCCATGCCACCCACCCTTTTCTCTTCCAAAGCACAAGACCCATAAATCCCCATTCTCTTCCTGCCGCCCTTATCTGTTTGATAGTCAATCCGTCTGCTCTGCTTGCTCGACCTGACCTGCTCTGTTAAATTATCTCTTTCTCTCTCTCTCTAAAAAAAGTCTTTTTTCTCTCTCTCGGAGGAAGAAACAAACAACAACTCTTCTCTTTAACTGCGAACACCACGGACGAAAAAGAGGTTCTTTCTTACTTCTTGTTACCTAATTTACTAGGTTGTTAAATTTACTACCATACTAGATGTTCCTACTGAATTGGTATGTGTACTGTACGTAATTGCTCTGTGTATGCCATTTGGTCTTCTTGTTTGACACATCGCTCCCCGGCTGTACTAAATTGTTGGTTTCCATCCCCCCATTTCTTATCTGCCCACCATCGTGGATAAAAAGGTCCGAAAGTTTTGTTATCTCCAATGTGGGAAATTACGTCTGAATCTTAAGGAAATGCCGTTGACAGTCTTGACCTATTTTCAGCTAAACTTCAAAGATGTCATTCATTATTGACAGCTGGACATTTTTCCTAACCGTACCATCCTCCTAAAAAAATCTTTAAGGGCTGTCCGCTGCTCCATCACTCTCCTCTTTTCGTCACTTTTTTTTCCAGTACGCTTCCAACCAAATGTTTGCAGAAAGAAAAATCCTCCCTTTTTTGGCCAAAAGGATAAAAAGATTTTTTTTTTCGTGACGTTTACGGGTGGAGAGAGAAAACAAAATGGGAGGGGGAGCAACTGACCCAATTTTTATCTTGCGCAAACACATCTTTCCATTTTGGGATACGGAAAGAAAGAGGAGGGAGAAACTGGCAATCTTGAAAACTAATTTATGTCTCTCCAGATGTCACTCAGCTTTTTCTCATTTCGCATTTCCTTACGATTTTCCCTTATCCCCCAAGGGCATGCCAAAAAAAAGAGAGACTAACCTTCTTTTCCCTCCATCTACTTTTAATTTTTAGTGGCTTTTTATGCTAATGGCTTTTGCAGCTATGCAAACAATTCTTGCTCCCGTCGTCCACGCCATTTTTTGGCTCCTCCCCCCTTTCTCTCCTCCCACTCCCGGGTTTCTGAGCCAAAAAAGAGGGAAAACTTTGCGCTATCTGAAAAACACACTAATTTTGTGCATGCAGTTATAGCCATACGATGTGCTATTTTTTTTTACTAACTGTTCCGTGCAGTAAAGTTTGTAGCATACAAAGTTGTACTAAATATCAAATTTTGTGCCTTCAGTCCATCGGTCAGTTTCGTACTACAGTGTGCGCAGACCACGATTAAACATGATAATGAAAATTATGATTTTGATTTTTTTCCCATTCGCGACGGCGCTTGAGGCTCTCACTCCTCTGACTCTTCCCCTTCCGCCGCGACGACTGATTATCGGACGTTGCAGAAAGGAATTTTGTGGCAAAAAAAGGTATTCCGATATCCTTCTTTCTCCTTCCCCCCTTCCCCTGTTTCAGTCTGCACGAAGAAGGAAGAAGGCCTCTTCTTAAGGGCTCTCTTTGGCCTCACTTTTGCCGCAGTGAAAGAAGGCTGAAATGGAATGGAATGTTGTCGGAATCCAATACGCAACGTCCAGTAAAAAGCAGTTTGCGGTTCCAGCTCCCACGCAAACAAGGACATCCTTCCTTCAAAACTCACCGCTTCCCCACTGGGGACGTCCTTTCCTCTGTGGCTGACCGTTACGCAGGCCCCTCAGGATCTCCAGGTTCTTCCCGTTGGGCCTGAGCAGGGAGCTCCTGAGCCTGACGTGCCTGAGGACGACGACGGCGTCGGCGTCGGGGTCGGCGTCGGAGGGGGAGGCGGAGGAAACGACGGTAAAGGCGGCGGCGACAGGATTGGCAAAGAAGATCTTTCGCTCTCCGATCCTCGGCCGGGAGAAGCAGATCCTGGGGTTGGCCAGTCCCTCCACGATCGCGCTCAGGTTGCCGCCGCCGCCATCGCCAACGACCACGCTCTTTTCGCCGTACTTGCCCGTGATGAAGGTGGCGTAGGAGTCAACGCTGTTGCCGTCAATGTTGCTGCTGTTGCCGTACTCGTGTCCGTTTGCGTCGAGGTGCTTCCGTCCCCGAAAGACCTCCTCTACGGTCACCCTGGCCGCGAACGCCTCCACCTCAATCGTGTCGTCGTCGCCGCGGCCGCCGCCGTCGTCAAAGTTGCCCCTTCCTCTGTGCCTGATAAAGAGCGACAGGATCCTGCCTACGAAGACGACCCTGGCCCTGAGGAATCTGCGCCTCTGCAAGGGGACCACGCGGCAGCGGCCGCCCCGACGGCCGCCGCGGGGGACGGCTTCACCGGGATGGAGGAGGAGGAGAGAGGTGAACAAGAACAGCACCAAAAATCGCATCTTGATCTGCGATACAAAACAGTCTTCTACGTGCATGACCACGCTTATAGTCTCGCATTCATGCACTCGTGGTATGCGCAAAAAAAGAAGGCAGAAATGCACCCGTTTCTTAGAAGTCCGCGGGGATGATAAATTCCGAGAAGAAAAAAAAACTGCTTCTCTTAGGGTAGGAAAGAAACACATGCGCTCTAGCTAGAAAAACCTGCCCAAAAACGGACGCACGACTAATTGGGCAGCGAAGGAGGGAGATGTGGCTTCCTGGAAGGTTGAGATGCGACTGAGGAGGAGGGGGATGAATCTCTCTCTCTCTTTTCTCCTTTGTCAGTCTGCCACGCCTCCTACGCATGTGTTGAGCATCATCGAGCGCATCCATCCGACACCCTCTCCTTCTCTCTCAATCCTCCCTCCATACTTACGGAAGAAGGAGGGAAATCTACATTGAGGAGGTGATTCTCCTCCCTCCTTCTCCTGTGGTTTACCTCTTTCCTCCTCCTCCTTCTTCTCTTCAGATTTCATGGTACATGAAGGGGGAGGCATCAGTGAAAAAATGGAGAAAAATACATTCACTTCGTGCGCTGTCCTAGTACTCGTACTTAAACAGGACCATTTTCTTTATCACTTACTAACTTTTTCAAAGGTTTATGTAGTAGTACTAGGTGTACCGTAGTAGAGACTTTCTTGCAACTTTTGTTGATTTTTTAATTAGATCTACCACCTGTACGTAGAGGATTAATTCTTTGCTGTGGCGGTTTGACCCAATTACTCGTACTTAAGAGAAAATTATTACAAGATACGTGATTGCATGGACATGAATTCTGGAATAGTTATTTCTACAGTAACGGAACCTCCTTTTTCTCACCTTTTCCACTATCCTCACAGTAATTGCCTCCAAGACACAACCTACCTCAATAAATTTATGAGCCTAAACTTTCTCCTAGCAATATTTACCGGTACAAGTACAATATGGATATGAATATCCAAAAGAACATGAGTATTGTCAACAGTTGCTTTTTATTTTTTTTTACAAAAAACTATTTTGTTAAAAAGGTGCAGTTTGCATCAGCGAAGATTTTTATTGCTCTTGTTGCTGTCGTCGGCAATGCCCTGGTTCTGTTTCTGGTGCTGTAGTTAAATTTTTGGTGACTGGCTTTGCCTCCATGGTGCGCAGCAGTTTCTCCTAGACCAAGAGACAGTTTCTCTTCATGCCGTCCTACTCCAGCACCTGCATTCCCGCCTGGGCTTGCATCGAAGCCCAGGAATGCTATTTCTCCAGAGATTAATTCCAGATGTTGGAGGTGGACAGACGACTTGCATGCATTGTTTATTAAATTATTGCTTTAGCTTCAAATGACTTTGAAGGTCAAGGTGACTTCTTCTTCTTCATCCGGACACCCGCTTTATTAATTTACATCACGTGTTCTTGTGAAGGCGTTTAACTCCCTCTTTTCATACTACGTTGACAAGAATGAGATTAGGGATTCCTTTGTTGTGTCCGTAAAACTGGAAGCGTCTCTTTTTTTTTTGCCTTGGACGTGTCTTCATGTCACCAGAGCATATTTGTCCTGTTTTGGTTACACGGGGGGTTGGATGGAGAGCACATGTGAAGGAGAGAGTATGTATCAAACAATCTTGCCAAGTGCATGCAGTACACACAGCGTAGTAATGTCTGTACAGTACAGTACTGTACACAGTGTGTGCGCAGCACACACAGCAAATGGGCCAAAAGGCATCTATTAAGAAATCTCGTACGAAAAGGCCTTTCAAGGTCTAGTAAATCTCTTTATATGTATGTAGCATGTACATACAGCGTTTCAAGTTTACCTACTTTACACTTGTCTCTACTACTATTGCAAAGAAGTACGGCACTAGGTGCCGTATGTGTAATACTTGGTTTTCTTTGCCCATATACTACGGTAGCAAGTGCTGCTTGTCGTAGTAGCAATGTTAGAGGCCTAACGTTGTTTGAACGGACACACTATTCTCAAATGCCTCCCACCTCCACCCCTTTAAAAAAGTTATTTAGCCGGCCGTCTTCGTTCCTGCCACTGTCAGTCTTGGTGCTGGACTTTTACTGAAAGGGTCCAACACTGTTGGGACGGTGAAAATGCACTCTGCAGTCTTTCTCATCTCCCTCCTTTGCTTTGGTACCAACATAGTTTTAAAAAAGACTATTAATCTGTCATTAAGAGACTTTTCTTAAACTTGCAGGAGGCCTTGTCTCATGTAGCTCTTGGAGCTATGAAGGTAACAATTCGTTTTTTGGAATAGTCTGGAGACTCTGATTATTCAAAATTCTTTGAAAAAAATGAGTCAAAGACATTTGCTTGTAGTCTGGAGTCTCTCATGTGATGACTTAAAATTAATAATAATGATAATAAATAACCCCCATCTCCAGACATCGATGCGTGGTGCGACAGCTACGAGATCTGCTGCTCGACCTCTGAGTCGCAGTCGCCCATCGACATCGAGCTTGACGGGGCCGTCGAGTCCGCCGACCCGCAGGACCTGGCCGACAAGCTGCAGGGATATGACGCGGAATTCGCAGGGTACATCACCAACAACGGACACTCCGGTAGGTGCACCTTTAAATAGCTGCTGACTACACAGACTTTACTATACCTATTTAGTACAAGAATGTTTTTTACCCATTTCTTTCTGGGAAAAAACGCTGCCACCCTCTGTACATCCATAAAATTCCATAAATTCCGTGGATTTTCAACTCTTCTGCTCGCTGCTCAGCGACCTGGTACCTCGACGACGACGTGAACGCGGCCCCCACCATGACCACCGCCGACGGCACCGAGTACGAGTTCGTCCAGCTGCATTTCCACTGGGGCTCGGATGACTCGGCCGGCTCAGAGCACACCGTCGACGGGGAGAGGTTCCCCCTGGAGATGCACATGGTCCACTACAACACGGGATACGACAGCTTCAGCGACGCCTGCGACCAGGACAGCGGGCTCGCCGTCATCTCGTTTCTATTCTCCGTCGGGAAGGAGCGGCCTGAGGGGCCACAGGGTCCAGAGCCTAGAAAGGCGGAGGGCAAGGGGTCTGGAAAGGATGAAGGTCCAGGGCCAAAGAGAGAGCCTCCTAAGAAGCCAGAGGAAGGCCCAAAGCGCAGTGAAGCTCTTCAGGTTAGATATCTGATCGATATAGTAAGCAAAATTGTATCGACTTTTTTTTGTTTTTTTAGGCCCTGATCCAGTCTCTCCCGGACATCGAGGAGTACGACGCCGAGGCCGACCTCACCCTCAACCTGGCCTCATTCTTTGACGAGCTTAAGGACACAGGTATGGGCGGAGATATAGATCGAAAAAAGGTCAAGTAGTACAGCATGTCTTTTAAAAACTGAACACTTAATTTTTTTTCTTTATCAAGCATGTTTTCTGTCAATATGCCGTACATAAAGTAAAATATTTTCTTCCTAAATTTATTTTGCATCTTAAAAGGTCAATTATTTGCCCATATTCCTGAAGCCTTATGCCTTAAATTATTAAGTACACCATGGTAAAATAATCTCTTCAGTTTATAAAGACACATGCCGTAAAATGTAACTTCGAATCTGCATGTGCTTCCAGCCCAGTACGTCACCTACGACGGCTCGCTGACCACCCCATCCTGCTACGAGACCGTGTTCTGGACCGTCATCCTCAACCCCATACGCATCGACTCCAAGCAGGTGAATCTTCTGAGCAGGGTTGCCAGCAAAAATTGCCCACGTATGCTAAATATCGTAGTTAAAAAAATCTAGGTTCAAGTATAGCTCCAAACTCAAACAACTTTAAGAAAGTGGCTATTAATGGACTTTTGTTAACAAATTATGTTATGTGTACCCCGCAGAACCCAAATCGTATAGGCATTTATAACCACAAGCTACAAACATAAAACAGCCACTTGATGACTTAAAATATAATAATAATAATGATAATAAATAACCCCCATCTCCAGACATCGATGCGTGGTGCGACAGCTACGAGATCTGCTGTAATGATAATAAATAAAGATAATGACAAAAGTGTAAAACTACTCGTATGTTTTTTCTCTTTCCTTTGTCTCTTTGTCCAAAGCTCGAGCCCTTCAGGCAGCTGTGGGAGGACGAGGATCAGACCGCAAACATCCAGGACAACTTCAGGCCCACCCAGGATCTCTTCCAGAGGGTCGTCACCAGGAACTAGTAAAGAAGGAAGGGAAGAAAGCTTTTAAACTTCAGAGTGGGAATAAAAGAACGTGGCAATGGCACACCGGTGAAATAAGAGGCTTATTGAAAAAACCTCTTCTCTTCTAAATTTCGACACTTTTTTCTCTGCCTACCTCCCCCGTTTTCTGAAGATTATCTCTCCGCTCCACTTAGCAGGACTTCCTCCCCCCCCCTCGCAAAATTTAGTGCTTCACTTTCAGTGCAGTTTCTGAGTGCAGTGAGCGCAAGTTACACAGATTCAGGAGCTGCCTAATGGAAATTGGTTGCCCTTAAGTTTCTCTGGGCCAGAAAGAAAGTCTACGGTAGTTAGGAATGCCTGTCTCCTCATCCTGTGTTTCCTAAAGTCTAAGCTGCTTGGAAAGTATGTTACGTATTGCTACGCAGAAAGGCTCAGAGAACCTTTGAACAAGGCAAGCTTTTTAAATGAAAACTTTCTTTGCATTTTTGTGGTTCCGATAGTGCCTTTCCAGCTCTTCAGCTGAATTGGTTTCTTTTTTTCCTGATATGGCATACTATAGTAAACTCCCATGCCTGAACTTCTCCATCGCACAACAGTAAATTGTTTCGCAATGAAGCTCAGCGATATGGAAAGAAGAAGCCTTTTTTCATCCACCCTGGAAGATGCCTCTCTCTCTCGCTTCCGAATGGCGATGACAGCGCACATTTCGGGGGGGAAAATGCAACGATTCAAGACCGGCGGAAACGCTTCTTTAAGAGATCCAGTATGTAGAAAAAAGGAACAGAGAGGATCTTGTCAGTAAAAAAAAGTGTCCTGGACATGGGTGGAACTCGAGCGTATTACATATAGTACTGTACTACTAGTACAGTAACACCTCCGATAGTAGTAATCCACTACACAGAAGAGACTGTCATATTTGTGGACCAAGTCTTTTTAACTGGCCTGCGCAGTTGGTAAATGCAGTGAGAGTAGTACTATGCAGCATAGCAAACTTTTAGCTGCTAGTCACTGACCTCACTACATCGGCGTTCTACTGTACCGCACTCCGTCCACCAACTACCCTTGAGGTTGCCTCCACATGGAGGTTTTTCGAGGTCGTCGTTGGAGGAGGTGCTTTTAGCGGAGGAGGCGTCTCCGCCGAGGTGGCGGATGAAGAATGAGAAGGCAAATGTAGGGCAGGGTTGTTGGTCTGGTCCCCCTCCTCCTCCTCTTCCTCCACCTTCCTTTCCATATAGCCACACCTCAGAAGTGTTTATCGGGCGGGATTTTCCGAACCTGGGTATGCGGGTATACTAGATAATTTTAACAGCGCTTCTTTTGCATTTCTCAGGAATCAGATGTTGACCTTGAAATCCCGAGTAGTTACCCCATTTTTAAAAATCAAATACTCGAATACCCTCGAGTACCCAAGCTTGCGGCAATTTGAGAAAACTTAGTCTCAGAAGGGCCCTCCTAGCAATGGGAAAAGGCGGAGCCGTCTCATGCTTCCCCTCTCTCATGCTTTCTCTCTCTCTCTCTCTCTCTCTCTCTCTCCAACTCAATTACCTTGAGCTGGTTGTTGTTGAGTGTGTGTGGAAAGAAATGGAAGAGGGAGAGAGAGTGAGTGAATGTGGGGCAACGCTGAGGCGGGTGGCGGATCGGACCTTGAAAGATGAGGGATCTTTTTCAGCACTGATCGTTGTGTTAGGTGCCTCTAGTACTAATACAGTAGAACACGCTTAAGTGAATCACTTGATACGAGGATCAAACGCTTTAGTGGATCAAGTTTGTTGGGACCAATTTAAATGCCTTTATATTTCCTGCTGGTAAGTAAATCATCCGCTTAAGTGGATCAATCTGTCAGGTTCACAAGTAATCTTCTAATCCGTGTTCGACTATACTACAGGACTACTACTCGACTTTGATATGTAGTTCGTAAGTTTTGCCTCTGCTGTTTCAAAAATCTTTTCTCCCGAAAAAAAAGTCTTTCCTTTCCTCTATTGCTCCTTCCTTCTTTCGTCCTGATTGCTGCTTGGCCGTGAAAATTGTTCCACCCCCTCTCTCTTTTTCTGCGAAGTGAAAAATCCCTTCTCCTCTTTCGCAGAAAAAAACTTTCCTCTTTTTTCTCTCCTTCCTTTCCTTTCTTCCTTCTTTCCGTAATAGTCCGAAAGGAGGAGGAAGAGGAGGAGAAGAAGGAGGAGGACGTGAAGGCCCCAGCTGGTCTCCGCGAGTCTCTGATTGATGTTGGGCCCTTGCCAAAAAAATGGTAGGGAGAGAAAGACGGAGGATGAAAGAAAGAAAAGCAAGGGAAGCCCACCTGAGTTATTTGTTTGCCGTGTTTAGTGATTGTTTGGTATCCACAACAATGGACACGCAAACAGCTTTGACTTGCTTCTCTTGTATGCACTACGTTATCGTAACTGCATCTAGTAGTACCTTAGTAGATAAACCACAAAGCATTCTGTAGTACAAGGCATTGGTCCTCCTCTTCCCGGATGCTGCCTGCACCTTCCAAGAAATGCAGCAAGGAAGGAAAGGAAGCCCCATTCTTTGTCGGTCGCTTTTGGGCATTTGAGACCTGTTCTTGACAGCCCGACAAAAAAAGGGAGAAGAAAAAAAAATGTTAAGTTGCAGGAGAGCCAGGGCACAACTGGGTGCAATTTGGGAAATTCCCATATGCAAATTGCATTTCGCTGCGCGCAGAGGATTTTCCTGTCCTCGCCTGGTAACAGCAACTGGATGAAGAAGGCCATATTTTAAGTGGAGAAGGAGGAGGGGGTCGAGAAAGAAACGAAAAGATATTGTAAGGGAAGGCACGAAAGCACAAAAGGCTGCCACCTTCCCATAACGTTGCACTTTATTTTCCTTTCCTCTCTCTTTTTTTTATGGAAGCCGTTTCTCTTTCCTTTCTCGTTTCGCTCATGACCTTCGAAGAGACGATTAATGTCGCCATCTTCTTTATTTCATGGATGACCTTCCTCCTCCTTCTCATTCTTTATTGCATGTCTACTCCCAACCAACAAGAACCGGAGTAGTGCGTAGTCTAAAAACACCGCACCAAAAGCCGTGGTCAGTCAGTGGTATTTGCAATGTAGCATTTTAACTATATTTAACATACACAAAAGTCTAGTAAACACTGCACCAAAACCCGTGCCCAGTTGGTAGTTATGGGGCTGATTTGGATTTTGGAGGAGTTAAAAAAAATTGCTATGCCCACTAGTAAGCTCCAAAGCATTCTACTTGAAGTTGGTTGGGCTTCCATCTACCATTGCAGAAAGTCACCAAGCAGAAAAGAGTCACGAGGACCTTTTGTCCCTCCCACTTTCCCCATAAATTGGTGCACAGACAGATTTACAGCTCATCTGGAGACACTGGAGAAAGAGAGGCGACAAAGAGGGGGGGGACCTTGATGAAGAAGTAGAAGCCCTTTTGACCCAATTCCTCTTTATTTCCCCTCGGAGTCTTATCGGGTATAAGAGGAGGAGGAGGAAGAAGAGGTCTTTTTTCCTTTATGCTTTCTTTCCTTTCCCATTTCGGCGACAAAGTGGATTGTGTTTCTCTGTAGGAGGAGGAGGAGAAGGCAAATACCGCCCCCTTGGAGGAAAGAGGGA
>JAAUYM010125110.1_pt1 | contig 14755 bp, 21 predicted proteins | sample 7278001 | NCBI WGS metagenome assembly JAAUYM01 (sample SAMN14350224, study PRJNA611818) | marine sediment metagenome | isolation source: surface marine sediment (1.8m) | place: French Polynesia: Moorea | collected 2018-08
AGATTGGCGGATGGAAAAACTAATAAAACAAGTTTGTTCCACTGCCACATTCCACTTTTACACCATTTTAAGCTTTTTAAAAAATATGTGACAGTCAACACAGTGCGGACAAAAGATTTTTTTTTGCATCCAAGTGCGTTTTGGACTACGCAGATAGTTAGATCAAGCTTGAGATATCACATAACTGAAAAAAAAATAGGTGTCAGGCTTCCCATGATTTCTAGAAACGTCAACACCATCACCTGCATCTCCTTCATGTTGTGTACATAACGTACAGACCGAGACTTTCCGTGACGTACAGGATCCAGATTGCAGATGCCTGGTCCGTCAAGATTTCCATTCATCCCGGAGGTAGGAACCTCCCAACCTCGCCCCCAGAAAGACAAGCAAAACAATAGACAAGGCGTGAGTGACTGTGGCTGTGAGAGGTCTGACCCAGGCAAACTATCTTATCGATACCTACGGTACAACCTGTCTTAATCAACTGAAGCATCCTATGGTCAATGGCTGACGCCAGAAATAACGCAATTTGTTCCGTGAATCTCCAAAAGTGACATCGTCTTACTATAGTAGCAGGTGTCTTGGTCTTCCGACAATCCTGCAACATGGCCGTCCCGGTCGGGGAGATGGACGAGAGGGGGCTCAGAAACGTGAGCAGGTTTTGCAAATAAAGAGTCATTCTTTGATAAGTTTTTTGCGCCCCTCCTTTCCTGTCGAAAAAGTTCAAGGAGTTCCTGGAGGTGTACAACAAGATCTCCGAGGTCTGCTTCAACCACTGCGCAGTCGGTCTCAACAGGTCAGTCGAGTTCTCTTGCGGAGAAACCCCTGAATGATCGACACGCACTTTTTTTTTTCGACCATCCAGACGTGGCCTGAGCGACGAGGAAGCCGACTGCTGCGACCGCTGCACCGTCAAGAACTACAACGTCAACCACAAGGTCCTCAACGCCTTCATCGTCGAGCAGCCCAAGATGACGGAGAAGAAGTTAGATCTTTTTCTCTCTTTTTTTATTTTAAAGCTAGTTGCTCATGTGGAAAAAAAATGTTCCATTCCAGACTCGCGACGGCGCAGAAGGAGGCCGAGGAGGCCGTGAAGAAGATGGAGGCCGAGGGGAAGGAGGTCAAGACGTTGACCGGGGAGGAGATGGCGGCAAGGATGATGCAAGGTGAGAAGAGGGACTCTCGACCTTCAAGTAAACATGTAATGGAAGATGTCATTAGAACACCACACATCAATGTCACTTTTTGTTGTTTTGAAAAACGACCAAAAGTCCCGTCGGGTTTGCTACTAACTTAACTGTTCGCTGAAGTGCAATTTTGCATTTGCATGCATAGTCAAACCTGCACTTCAACAAACCTCTTTGCTCTCCATTATTTGTCTCGATAAGTCCTGTGGTATTTTTTTTCTAGGCATGAAGACAAGTGTCCCGAATCCTCAGGCCAAGTGAAAAACAGACCTGTTAGGCCAAGTGGCAGAAGAAAAAAAAATAGAAGACATTACACAGTAGTAACTGTACTAATTGACATGGCGACTAGTCGTACAAGTGCCGAACAAGAGGAAGGGAAGGATATGGACCCAAAACGCAATGGCCACTTCGGGCGGGCCTGCGTCCTGGTGCTGTCCGGGTCTCCGGGCGCCGGGAAGACCACCTTCGCCAGGCGGTTTGCACGGTTCCTGGAGGAGGAGGAAGAGGGGGGAAAGAAGGTGTTGACGGTGCACGTCTGCTACGACGAAGTCGTGTCCAGGGAGAGGCAGGCGGACATGGCGACGGCCGCGGCGGCTGCGGCGGCCGCGGACAGCAAGGAGGAGGAGAAAGAACACAGGTCGGTTTGCCAGTTTACGACGCTGGTTTTTTTTTCCCCAACACTTTTTCCTTTTTTTTTTAATCCTCAGCGACTGGAAGCGAATCCGCCTGGCCATCCTGAACCGCGTCCGCACCCACCTGTCCCGACTGCTCGGGCACCCGCCGGCGGGAGACGGGTCGGACCCGGACAGCGACGATCCCGGACTGGCCGGGGTTTCCGCGGCCTTCGACCGGGCGGCAGAGACCGCGGCCGGTTCGGTGGGCCCGCCGCCGCCGGACTTGGTGGTCATGGTGGACGACAACAACTACCTCAGGAGCATGAGGCACGAGTACTTCAGGCTAGCCAGGTGGGCGGTTCACATTATACTGAAGTGCAACAACGTTTGCCTGTTAAAAGCGGGTTGTTGCAAGCCGATTTTTCTTGTATAGGCAAAAAATGTGCGTTTTTAAAACATTTGTCCTGTTCAGCACGATCTGTATCTACCTCTGTGTCCAGATCTCTGAACGTGGGCTTCTGCCAGCTCCACTTCCCGTCCAGCCTGCTAGAGCGGCGCCTGGCTGACGAGGCGAGGCCGCCGGGGGAGAGGGTCCCGTCGGAGGCCGCGGAGGCCATGGAGAGGAGGATGGAGCCGCCGGAGCCGGGCAGGAACGCGTGGGAGAGGTTCAGCTTCTCTGTCAGGACCTTCCAGGGGGAACGCGGAGAGAGGGTCAAGGTGGGAACAGCATACCGTACATATGGACATATGCTACACTACAATCTAGAGAAGAAAAAAAACACCTTTCGCTATAGTAAAGTTGCTCAATCTGATCAAATTAACATTTCCTAATTTACCTACCTATAACTTACCTCCGGTAAGTTTTGTATTTTGGAAACACAAAAATTATTTTTATGGTGCGACGTGCTGTTTCCCACATTTGCATTTTTTTTTCATGTGCGGGGCAGGATTTGCCGTTCGAGATGTGCCGCTCCGCGCTGGAGCTGTCGCTGTCGAACCCGGAGTCCGAGGCGCCGGACACCAGCGAGGAGAGGGCGCGCGACAGGGCCGCCTGCGACGCCAGCCTCGTCCACCAGGCCGACCGCCTCCTGCGCAGGCGCGTCGGCGCCGCCATGAGGGACGGGGACGCCGCCGTCTCCGGCGCCAAGGAGGATCGCGCCGCGCACGCGCGGAGGCTGAACGCGGCCCGCGCGGAGCTGCTGGAGGACCTGAGGACGGGATCGGCCTCCCTGTCCTCCTCTTCCTCCTCCCCCCTGTCCGTCGTCGCCGGCGAGGAGGACAAGCTGGCCGAGGAGTTGGGGAGACTCTTCCAACAGAAGCTGACGGCGGTGACGGCGAGGGAGGAGGACGGATAATTCGCAGTGTGTACTAGCGCAACCGCAACAACTACAAATAAATCCTAAGTACAACTCGGTATGTCAATAGGATAAAGTAGTAGTAGTAGTCTCGACTATCTCAGGTCTCTTGAGTAGAATGAAAAAAAAATGAATCTCCTCCTCTCTCCCCTCTCCTCCCCTGAGGAGTACTCTCCAGTCCTGGTCCTCTGCCTGCTAGCAGGATCATGCAGGCCATCTCGTCAAACGTTTCCTAGAAAGTTATGGTGTAATTTCAATCAAAAACACCTACAGTTATGTATACGTAGTTACAATGTTATCTAATAGCGATAGAAGGGAAAAAAAGGTTTTTTTTATTTCCTAAGTCTGTAGATCGTACCATGGATTTCTCAAACTGCCTTCTTGTCGGTATTCTTGTTCTTTTCCAGAGCCTGGAAGATACAGAAATTTCATTGACATGTACCAGATGCAGTTGATGTGTTAACTCTTGATGAAGATCACAAAGCTTTTTTACCCCTTCTCTCACCTGGAGATAAGCACTCTTGGCGTCACAGGCAACGATCTTGACCTTGTCCGCTCTGCAGACCTCCTGGTTCAGCTGCTTGAACTCAACATCCTGAATTTGGAAGATGTTTTTCACTACTGCTGTCTCCCCACAGTTTTTTGTTTCAAATTTGACAATTGTCCAACTTTGTTTCATACTTTGAGAATGAAAGTCCAGACGTTGTCACAGAAGCGGTAAGTCGACAGTTTCTCAGAGTGAAAGATCACCTTGTTACGAACCTGAACAGACAAACAAAAATTGCAATGTTTCCCATAACGCCACTTTCCTCTCCCCTGCTTCCTCACTCTGTTGCTGAGAGCCTCGTTGACCGCCTTGTCGAAGTGCAGGACCACCTCACTGGCCAAGGATGGCGGCATCTGGCCGTAGTGAACCATCTCGTACAAGGTGTCCTGAAAAAAAAAAGAAGCTTTGTCATGCAAGAAATAAATTGCAGTTGAACAGTTCCAGAAAAAAAAATATCACATCAGTGTTTAAAATTCTGGAAAATAGAAAAATTATGAGGCGGGAGCAAAAACAAGGAAGAAAACAGATCTAATTACTACCAAGAAATTTCTCTCAATGCTCACACCTGCAGCGTCTGGCCAATGGAGGTGTTTCTGTAAAGCTGGTAGGACATGCTCAAGTCTGTCTGTCCTGTGCCTCCTCTTCCCAATCACCAGAAGAAGAAAGTTATTTACTAAATGTAGGTTCACAATGTTAGGGTAAAAAAAAACTATGCCTGAGATTTTATTTTAGTGACCCTTAGTGCCGACAAGTGAGAAAACCTGTGAGATTAATGTATTATTAGCAGCAAGTTCCTACCCTGTGGAGAAAAAATCCAGGTATGCTTTATCCTTACTCTGGTAGAAAGAAATGTCGGCAATAAAGGCCTATTGAAACTACTACACCAAGAATTTGAGCTGTGCTAGTACAACTTACTGGCAGTATGGACGAATTTAATTCACCGCAGCTCTTGACTTATACTGAGTGCTGGCCTGCCTACTACGGCTGGGCCACCGGCTACGGCGCACTTTCAACAGATGCCCCCTTTTTCCTCTGCCTGACACATCATCATCAGCTCGATGGGAGGAGAGGAGGCACATGCATGCACAGTAAGCCACTGCCTCCTCCTCCTCCTCCTCCTCCTCCCCCACCCACCCCCCCTCCCAAGTAGCGAGACTTAACCTCGTTTGCACTCGAAAATTTTAGTCGAAATTATTCGTAGTTGGTGGCCGGAGACAAACTTGGATCCAGTTTTGCTAAGTGAGACGGGTCTGTGCTGCCTGCCAACAGCATCTGTGCAAATTTTAAAAAAAATGACATACTAATTGCCAAATAATGATACGATATACCTCTCTCTCTCACTCTCACCCCCCACATTTTCTGTCATCTGTCATGCATTAAAAGTTATTATACGAAAAAAAAGTGCTAGACCCTTACAAAAAACTACTTAATTAGTACTAGGTGCATGTAGACACGCATTAAAAAAGAGAGTCAGCTTCAATCCGCAGCATCCTACTGAACTTAACATCGACAGAGGGAAAGAAAGAGAGCGGGAAGGTTTGAAGAGCTTGCGAAAGCAGCAGTACGTGCGTGTAGTAGGTATGTATGTAGACAGAAGTGTGACCTGTCCTCCCCGGACTTTGGCAGAGGCTGCCACCCAACAAACGATAAACGATAGACCTAAGACTGCTTGTTTTGCCTTTGTCCTTACCGAACGTGAACTCCACTCCGTCTAGTCCTGGTTTAGGACTACTTTCCGCCCGGCCACAGCTAGACACAGTCCAGCAAAACGGCTCTCTTTTCCTTATTATCCCATTTTATTTCTCACAGTTGCCGAGAGGAAATCTATAATTTCGTCATCATTTAAGACACATCTGCATTGCTGTCTTAAAAGTTACCGACGGTGGTGTGAAACTATACTCAAAAAGCAGTCCACCCACGACGGGGGGAGCTGCTTTTTTGACGAAGATTGAGCACCCGCCGTGCACATATACTGTCGGTATATGCACGGCGGGTGCTCAATCTTCGCCAAAAAGCAGCTCCCCCCGTCGCCACCAATGCCCGCCCACCTTTGCCGGGTAGAACAACTTGGACGACGAAGCCGACGGCGGTGAGAGGAAGAAGCGTACCACTCCCGTGCTACCAATCGTGTTAAATTTCATGTCCAGTTCCATCGTCCAGCCATGGAGCCGATGCAGGTCTACCTGATGCCCTCCACGCGGGGCGTTTCCTTTCCCGCGCTGGCCTCCTCCACAGGGGAGAACGAGAACAACACGGGAGCCCAACCAACATCGCTAGGGTGAATTTAGTGATGGGTTGCTCTAAGGTTTTTTTTTTCACTATTCTAACACCTGCCCAAACGTTTCCAACGTCATTTTAGTGATATGAAAACCTTAGAGCAACCCAAATTGCTAACTACCACTAGCCACGGTGTGCCCCTATTGATACCAATATTGGTTGGGAGAGAAAAGGTTGTCAGAAGGGTGGGGTGGGTGAGTGTCTGCACTTTAGAGTCTCACGCAGCTGGCTACACTGGGCTGGCACGTCTTATGAGGCTGGCGTTTGTAGCAACGCATTGTCCCATCCTAAGGTAATATATGCTTTATTTTTTTCCCTTAGTTCTATCTACTTTTGTCTTTCTGGTGTATCTTGTTTCTTTACTCTTGTCCTCCGTGCATGGACACGGGATGTTTCTTCTAACAATAGCAGTGCTCTTCTACTAGGTGTAGAATATGATCTCTGGAATCTGACCATCCTCAACTGAGGTACCTGAAAGAGATGATGAAAAAAACCCAGTTTTCTTGCCAAAAAAATGTACCAAAGGGAAAGACCATACCGTTGTTGTTTCCTGCAGCATAGAAAAAGTTGAAGTTGACCCTTCCTCCTGCCGCGGTGTCAACAAACACCCTCCTCATCCCCCGGGTGCCGTAGTGGGAGTCCAAACCCTAGAAGAAAAAAATAATTATAAGTAACAAAATTTGTAGAATGGTAGTACGTATAAGCAAATCTACCCCCCCAAAAAATTTGCATTGTGTCGAATCCCATCCAGTAATTTATTACTAACTGCGTCGCAATATATGGGAATCGGCTTGCAGTTTAAACACAGTGAAAAATTTGAGGCCGCGCGTAAAGTGGCTGTTGGAGAAATGGCGGACAAAATTAAGGTGAAGGTGGACGTCAAGGAGGGCAAGTGCACAAAGTCGAAGAAGGGAGGAAGAGGAGTGGAGGAGCCGACGGTGGAAGTGGAAGTGGAGACGAGCGAGACAGCCTCCCTGGTAGAAGACAAAGACAGGAAGGGGAGGAGGAGAAGGAGGAGGAGGAAGAAGTCCAGGGAGGGCTCCGCCGCCAGCGTCCGTCGCAGGAGGTCCAAGGAGCTCTCCGGGGGCGGCAAGCACTCCCGCGGGAAGAAGAAAAGATCCAAGGGGGGCGGCAGCAGGAGCAGCTCCAAGAGGTCGCGTCATGATGACGAGGGAGGAGAACCCACGGGACTCTCCCTTGCCGCCTCCTGCGCCGAGGTGGCGGCAAAGTGCTCTCCCGGGGCGGAGAGGAGGGAGCAGCAGCTGATCGGGGAGATGGCCGACGACGCCACCAGGAAGGCCGTCAGGGCAACGGAGTCGGTGGCAGAGGTCGCTGGGGAGTTGGCGGGGAGGGTGGACGGGTGCACCGAGGTCACAGCCAAGAAGGTGGAGGAATGCACGGACCTCACGGCCAAGAAGGTGGAGGAATGCACGGACCTCACATCCAAGGGCGCGAAGGAGTGCACTGGCATCATCCCCAGGAGGGCGGAGGAGTGCACTAGCATCACCGCCAAGGAGGCGGAGGAGTGCACTGGCCTCACGTCCAAAAAGATGGAGAAGTGCGCTGACCTCACTGCCAGGAGGGCGGAGAAGTGCATTGGCCTCACGTCCAAGAGGGTGGAAAAGTGCACGGACGCCCTGACCGAGCAGGGACGAGATTTCATAAAACTTTCGTTCCTACAGCCGTAGTTAGGAATTGCAAAATTGCAGTAATGAATTTATAAAAAAAAATTAAACGTAAATTAGGATTTTTTAAATAAAAAACAAAGGTTAAAAGTGACAAAAAAACAAGCAAGTTTCAATGTAAGACAAAACAATGTAAAGTAATATGATATCTACCTATGACCTTGTAATTCTTTTTAATCTGTAGGTAGGTTTATAAATTTCTAGCTAGAAGGATGTAGAATCTATGAACTGAAGTTTTATGCGACTCTTCTCAGATGGAAAAGTGTCCTCCTCCCGTCGGCAGAGGCGGCCTCCTGGAAGAGGTGGCGGTCAGCTGCTCCCACATCCCTGGATTCGTGCTCAGGTCCGCCTCAGCCGTCGGCTGTCCCGAGTGCGCCTCCTTCGCCAGGCGGATCCGCTCCGTCACCTTCGAGTGTGCCTCACTCTGCCCGGGGCTGACAGAGGTCGTCTCCAGGATCAGCGAGGCGGCCAGCAGGTACAGTGCGGCGGCCAAGAAGCAGCTCCCGACCACCGTACTGAACTCCGTCCCGGAGGAGCTGGCAAACGACGCCAGGGAGGCCGGGGAGGAGGTGAGGGACTCCGTGGAGGAAGCGGCCGGTGCCATCAGGAGCACCGCCGCGGGCGCCGTCTTTGCGGTCAAGAAGGCCGCCAGGAGGGCAAAGAAAGCGGCCCGAAAATCAGTCGAGGGCATCACTGACGTGGTGGGGCCGCCGGAGATGCCGGACATGCCGGAGCTGCCGCCAGTCAAGCAGTTCCCGTATGCCTTTGCCACCTACGTCACCATCCTCATGATCTACGTCTTTGGGCTGGCTCTCCTTCCCTACGCTTGCACCCATCAGGTGGACAAGTTGTTCTGGCCCCTCCTCACCCTCTTCCTCACAGGGGTCACATCGGTGTTGCTGAGGACTCAACTCATGATCAGAGTCGTCCCAGAGACGGCTAGATCGCCATCCAAGTATGTTGAAGGGCAAACAGGCTGATGTTTTTTTTCTTAGCAAAATATATTCATGCTAATGATTGAATTTTTGGCTTTGTTGGTCCTCAAACATGTATATATGTACGTATCTGCTAATGTAAACGTATCCCTACCTTGAGGGTAGCGCTGGCCGTGTAGTTGGTATTGGGAAGGATCTCCACCGGTTCCTTAAACATCACTCGAAAGGTGGAGTTGGTTCCGTCAGAGAGGAAGGAGAGCTCATTCGAACCCAAGAGCCGACCTGACCAGGAGGATTCGTTGAAGGCAACGTGGAGGAAATAATTAAATTTTTTCCCAAGGTCTCGCTTCGCCTCACCAGATGCATGGAAAACCTGGATGTTGACTTGATATTCCGACGGTCCATGGATGCTGCCGTACAGGCCAAAGCCAACGATGAAGATCCTCCTGTCCACGCTAAACTTGATCTTGTCCGACGTGCCAGAATAGCCCCACCTGCTCTCAATCTGCTGGAACCTGCACACGGTCTGCTCCTTGCCGGTCATGGAGCAGCGCGGCACGTCCAGGAAGCCCACCGGAGGCTTCGGGTTTACGGTGAAGTGCAGGAACACGGAAACGCACTCCCTGAACGGAAACGCACAAAGGATGTTACTGCTTCCTCTTGGTAACATTGTATTGTAACCTCACCTGTCCGTGAGAATGCCAGACTGAGCAGGCCCCTGTGCAAACTCCTCAATAGTCATGAGAGGGAACCTGATCTTGGTCAGGACGTTGCCCAGCACCGACCTCTTCTTCTCCGGGGTTACAGGCAGACCCTGCCTCAGGCACTCTGCCTCCGACCAACGGATAACGGCGTTGAACAGCTTGGCCTCCTTGATCCTGAGAGAGTCCCTGTCGAGCACGGCTGACAGGGTGGCTACGTCGATGTCAATGAAGCCCTCCGCACCCAATGCCTCAGGGGTGAACTTGTCGATGCTCTCCAGGCAGAGGGCCGCAAGCTGCGGCTCGTCAAACAGGCGGGCCTGACAAAAAAGGAGGACTTCAAGGGCTTTTTTTTCATATTATTCCATGTTATGGTGGCACCTGCGTGAGCAGCATGAAGGCATTGTCGGCGCTGAGGTTCCTCTTGAGAAAGTCGACACAGTGCTTCTCCAGTGCCGGCACGGCGTACTTCTTGGCCGTGTACAGCGTCGTCATGACGGTCTCCGGCCCGATCTGCACCTCGTCCGAGTAGAGAAAGCGGAGAAGGGCCAGGAAGGAGGTCGGCTCCACGTCCGGCAGGGCGATCTCGTCCTCCGTCGTCCGCAGCGTCGAGTTGAACATGGCGTCGAAGACGGCAGAACCCACGGAAAGGACGAATCTATGGAAAGGAAGACAGGGTCATCCCAACGGGCAGCCACGGAGACTCAGAGATCGAGACTGTCCCACGCCAAACGCCAACACACCTGTGAGCCGGAATTCTCTGCTGTGACCTCTCCTTCCCCACCAGGAAGTGGACGTCGGATAGGATCTCGTTGTTAAACATGAAGGCCAGGCGCTCCTTCACCGTCATCTTGGTCGACTGCCAGTTGTACATCCCCAGTTGTTGCTGCTGCTGCTGCTGCTGCTGGATGGAGCTGCTGTTCACGGGCAAGAGCTGCTGTTGCTGGATGCTGCTTGCCGACTCCACCGTCGGCAACGCCGCAGCTCCTCCCACTGTGACGTCGCTGTTCCTCTTGGTGGCGAGGCCGACCGGCAGTCTACCTGACGGCGTGTTGTTGTTGTCGTTGCTGTTGCCTCCCTGCATCCCGACGCAGTCGCGTGGCTCCCCCGCCTCCGCAAGGTCCAGCTCCTTTATCTCCTCGAGCTGATCCTCATCGTCCTTTCGCGGGTGCCGATGAGGTTGCTGCTCTTTGGCCTTCAGCTTCTCCATGGCGTCAGAGAGAACCGCCTCCTCCTCCTCCTTCACGGAGCACCAGGCGTTCTCTGCAAGTGGTGTTAGCAAACTGAGGTTAGACACTTATCAGGACATTTTATTTTCCTCTTCCCCTCCCTCCCTCACCACAGGCGCCCTGGGCCCTTCCTCCTTTGCCTCCTCCTCCCTCGCTGTCCAGCAGATCCACCGCTGTGTGGAACTGGCACCAGTACTCGTTGACGGCCTCCCTGGCCTTGTCCGCCGCCGCGGACATCGTCGTGGCTGCCTCTGCTGCGGAGGAGGAGGAGGAGGAAGAGGTGTTGTTGGCGTCACCGCTGGAGGATTGCCTATGGACGTCGTTGCACGGCTTTGCCTCCTTGTCTGACTTTGCTGCCAAAGAAAAAAGGAAAGGAGGAAAATGGCCTGCATAGACAAAGCTAGAGATAACTTGGCGTTGGCGTTTCTTTCTTTTCACCCTTGTTTGCTGCTGTCGGCACCATCGGCGTCCTCGGCCTGGCGCCAGAGGGAGAGCACCTTGGCCCCCTTTCACCTCCTCCTCCTTCTCCTCCCGTGGACTTTGCGAACCTCCCGGATGCCAAAGACCTGTTGGGTGAGCGAGTCCGCAGCATCCTTCGCCCTCCTGATGATGAGGAGGAGAAAGAAGAGAAGGAGGAGGGCGAAGGAGCAGTCCTCGACGAGACAGAGCGGACGTGGAAGACCTGGAAGTTGGAGGGCTCTTCCTCCTCCTCCTCCTCCTCCTCCTCGTCCTTGTCCTCTTCTTCGTCTTCCTTCTCCGCGGGGATCCCGCTGGAGGTCACCCTGCCGTCGTCAGCGTCGTTGCACTCCTCGCTTCTGTTGAGGACCAAGAAGGGAGGAGAAGCCGCCAACCTGGACGGCACAGAGGTCAAGGAGGCGCGACGATTCCCTCTCTCTCTTTCTTTCTTTCAACTGACCTTTCTTCGCCCTCCTCTTGCTCCTGCGCCCTCGACCTCTCGCCTTCTCCGGAGGGCGACGAGGACATCCTCGAGGTCGAGGACGATGACCTCGGAGGCTGCCGCGGTCAGGCCAAGAAGGTGGTAAAAACTAGGATTAAAATTAAAATGTTAAAAGTGATCTTCTAAACCACTTGGCCCACTCCTCCTTCAGGCACAGCTGAGTCTTTGATCGATGAGCAGAAAACATTGCAAAAAAGGGGCTGAGTGACCAAGTAGAGCTACTTTTCTTTCTTTTTCTTTATCATTCCAAAAGACATGCAGCCTGCAAACATTGATGAGAAGATTTTGGTTCAGCTTCCTCAAAATTACCAATGTGCAATGAGCCGCAAGCTTTTTCATGCTTTCCTCATAACTCATTTGAAAAAGCTCCCCAGTGTTTTGTGCCTTTTCTAGAAATCCTGTTTGGCCTCGACGGCCACTCCGCCAGACAGCTGCAACGAAAGTACAAAAACAAAAAAGTCGAAGGTGCCTGCAAAAGTAAATAAATAAGCGGAAGGACTGAGGAGGAGGTGTAGACTAGAGATCATAGAGTTAAAAAAAAACATTCTTTTGCAGTAAGAGAACCAGAAATACTATACTCGCAGCCATGCTTCGCCACCGCCTCCTTCCCCTGGTCCAACAGCACCCTCGTCCCGTCCCCGGGTCCCTACTAGTCCTGGGAGCAGAGAAGCGTTGGCAGATGCAGATCCAGTCTCGGAGAAACACAGTCTCACAAACGGTCAGGTGAGAGAGAGAGAGAGAGATCATCCTCTTGGCAGCTCAGTCGACCTTCCTTCCTTCAGGGACCTGGGTCGGAAGGTGACCAGGTTGGGCTTCTGGGGCTCCAAGGGCATCGGTCGCCCGGGATATCCCAGGACGACGCCGATCAGGGTGCCTGGACTCGATCCCAACCTCCAGGTGACTTTTTTTTCACACTATGAAGAAAGCATCATGCGATGATGATGACGATGATGGTGATAACGATGATGATGGTGATGATGATGATGAGGAACTCACGTGATTTGCTGCCGTCGCGTCCTTAGGAGAGGCTGGACGAGTTGTACAAGGAGCAGAACGAGCGGAGGAGGAACAGAAAGGACATCGGCTTCCCTCCCATGGCCATCTGTGAGTGGGAGGACATCTCTTGGTTTGGATTTGGTCGTCATGGCACCGTCCCTCTCTTTGTTTTCAGCCACCCCCGGCAACGACCGCAAGAAGATGCTCGAGTTCCGCCGCCAGCGCCGCTCGGACTCCTCGCTGGAGAAGGCGGCACGCGAGAGGACTTTGGAGGTGGACCTGGACGACGTCCGCAGGGTCTACAGGGAGAGCGGAGCCCTCTATGTGGCCATCAGGTCAGGAAGGACCCCGATGCTTTTTATATTCCTGGAATTACTATTTCCCCAGAAAAGACCTCCAGTTTGCATAGAGGAAAATTGCTGGAAAAAAACCAGCATCTTTTGGAAATTTCACTGATTTTTTAAAATAGGCTAGACAGTAATAAGACAACACGAGAAAAGACATAAAAAAATATACAAAGCAAATACAATTTGCGTACTGCCACCTACCTCTTTATCTAAGGTACATCGGTCGTTATAATCCAATCTAAAAGTTGAGTAAATTTTTGATGGAGTAATTATTCATGAAGTTGTCTGTCTCGCTGTTGGAGCAGAGAGGCTGCAGATCTGTACGGCATCTACGACGATCTGTTTGGCCTGGACTCCGTCTTCACTCCCTGTTTGGACCTGAGGGTGGAGTATGATTATGGCGAGGAGTACATCACCCCCGTCTACAGAGGTGCGAAACCGATATATATATATGTGTGTGTGTACGGTATGTAGGTGTCTGATTCTAAGCACGACCTCTCTCTCCCTTCTTCCTGCAGGCAACATCATCAAGCCGTCTGATGCATCCAATACCCCGGCCGTCGGCTTCGAGCTTCCTCCTCACCTGTTTGAGAATGAGTCGGGAGGTTCACCCGAGGACTCCCTCTGGACCCTGGTGATGACCAACCCCGACGGTCACTTTGTCGACGAGAACGCGGAATACCTACACTGGATGGTGGGGGCGGGGGGGAGGACGATGGGTCGAAAAAAAAAATCCCCTTGAGAGTGCTATGCCACATAAGGTTGTCCTGTTTCTAACTAGGTTGGCAACATCAGAGGTAACGATGTGTCCAGCGGGGAGACAGTGGTGAACTACATGCAGCCATTCCCGCCTTTCGGCACTGGATACCACAGATACATTTTTGTCCTTTGCAAACAAGTATACATACACAACACTTTTTTTTGACATGGCTTCTCCCAGACATCTCTAGTTTTTTTTCTTTAAAAATTCCAGTCTGAGAAGTTGGACTTCTCCCCATACCACCGTCCGTCGCCCTGTCACAGCCTGGTAGAGAGGACCTTCAGCACGCCCGAGTTCTTCCGGAGCAAGGTTGGCCGGCAGCTCAAGCCGGCTGGACTCGCCTTCTTCCAGTCAGACTGGGACCCGAGTCTGAAGGTGTTCTTCCAGAACACACTGAACATGAAGGAGCCGCGCTATGAGTACCACTTCTTGCAGCCTTATGTCACCCCATGGACGAGGATATTTGACAGGAAGTTTAGGTGCCATATAAATAGCTATTGTACTTGTACGTTAGCTGCAAACATACAATGATTTCTAAAGTTGTAACATGATAATATCAGGGTTTTTTTTTAGTGAGGCTGTAGGGCCAAGTTGAACAATAGAAGTTTTTTTGGTCAAGACACTACAAATCATTCTGTTCTGTGGACAAAATCAGCACATTAATTTTCACCACTCATTTTTCATAAATGATTTCTAGGGATGGCTTCAACCTCTTCCTAGACCGGCACCTCGATCCAAAGGAGATCCAGGAGGAGCTTGTCAAGAAAAAGCTGGCCACCTTCCATCCTTTTAGAGGCAAGGATTGGAAAACTGATGTGGAAAGCGGTTTCCCCCCCCTCCTCCCCTACAACTTTTGTTCTCGGTTTCAGGTGACCTCACTGCCCGCCACCGACGCTTCCCGAACGTCCACATCATCGACCCGCACCTGCCGCAGTGGCGACGCAGGGAGATTGAGCGGGAGAGGCTGCGGGAGGGCATCTACAAGGATCTCGACTGGGGGCACCTGCGCAGGGATCCCACGCACTCGTGATCTCAGATCTCAAGTCGGATTAAATCCTCTCTTGTTACTGCAAATGATGGTTTCCAATTAGACTGTTTATTGCAGCTATCTAGCGGTTTTTTTTAGTCGGGGGGGGGGGGGACCGACCCACATGCACGCCAACA
>JAAUYM010048661.1_pt1 | contig 14747 bp, 11 predicted proteins | sample 7278001 | NCBI WGS metagenome assembly JAAUYM01 (sample SAMN14350224, study PRJNA611818) | marine sediment metagenome | isolation source: surface marine sediment (1.8m) | place: French Polynesia: Moorea | collected 2018-08
TAACTTGTGTACTTTCCCTCCCCCTGTTTCTATTCCACCACCACCAGCTCCTCCTCTTCCTCGTCCGACCGACCCCGAAAGCCAAGATCAGCCATCCGAGTCACCGAGCCTCCCGACAAACTCTGGGGGTAAGGACTTGGAGAGGTCGATCCTCTTGGGTGCAACCGCAGACTTGTGGTGTCGACGATTGAAGGGAAAAGAAGAGAGGGAGTCAAGAAGGCAAAAAAAGAGGCCAACAACCTGTCGAGTCTCACACTTCCTCTTTGCTTTTAGCAGGAGATGCTCTAACACGAGTTGGTGGGAAAAGACGAATAAACCTTGCTCATTAGGAGATTGCATTACTCCACCTTGTTCGTTGTCCATGCTGCTCTTGATAATGCACACGTCTCTCACAATCCAGAACTGGATTTTTTTTCCAGATCAACAAGACTTTCTCCTCTTTTCGCCCGCCCATCAAGCAGAAGGTGTCATTCTCTGGCTACCTCCACCACCACCCCACCCCACCTCTCTGTCAGCCGTCCATTTCCCGTCCTTCAAAGCCACCTCTCTCCTCGTCAACTCACTGCGGTGAAAGCCAGAAGAAGAGGACAAGGAGGGGGACCAGACTTCTTAATAAGGTGGAATGGGTCTAGGCGTAGAGGAGAAAGAGGAGGTGGTAGGGAGAGGAGTGAAACCGCCCATTTTGGGTGGCTGAGGGTGAAAGGAGGGGAGCTTTAGAAATTTCGAGATTGACTTTCGGGAAAATTTTGCGGGCGGCATTTGGAAATGCACTTTGGAAGGAAAGAGCTTCCAAAGACTTCTTTACAAGGTGGTGTGTTTTTTTTTGGAATCTCCCTCTACGATGTGCCCTCTCGCATGACGAAAACTGTGCCTTTTATGTCTCTTCAAAGCTTTCTGTCTTGGCTGGCGCATGCAAGCAAGTGACGAAGCACCGTGCGATAAAGAAGCAGAAAACGTGACAGGGGAGTTTTTAAAAAAAAAAAAATAGCCTCAACCGATGCATATCCTAGAAAGTTCGTACACTGCAGTATGAAATTCCTGCCCAAGCACCAAAGTTCAACGTGCTACATGTACGTGCTAAGGACCTTAAAGGCTGTTCTATTCTCTTTTCCCCTTAAAGCATCTCTGGCTCCCTCTCCTCTCCTTCCAAGTGACGGATGACTCCAATGACTTCCCGAGCAAAACGACCCTCTTTAAAACTGGGCCCGGAAGAAGGATTCGGCCCACTGGCCACATAAAGCCCAGAAAGGCATCCCTCAACCTTGAAGTCTTGAAAAAAAAACAAAGTCTGCATTCATAAAGGAAGGGGAGTGTGCGAATAAGAGGCATCTCAAAGGAAAAGGCTTCTTTTTCTTCCCTACAACATATTTGACCCTAGGGGCCTCTGACACATCCGGGTCTCTCTTCTCTCCTGAAGCATCCTTCCCAGGGAGGAAGTGGAGGCAGGGGGAGAAGTGGAGAGGAGACAGCTGCTGCTGCTGCTGCCAGCAATTAGCCCATCTCCTCTTCTTTCCTCTCTCGCAGCGACCATTTAAAGGCTCTTGGAGTTTCTGCTGCTCATTAGCGAGGGTGTACCAGAGGAGAAGGAGGAGGAGGACAGTACACTACGATGTAGTACTATGCCACAAAATATGTAATTCAGTGGAATAAAAAGTTTAATAGTGGGCTAAAAGAATACATTAAGATCTAAAAGGGCAGCAACTTTGATAGGTTCAGCCATGTTAAAGTACAAATAGTGAAGACACTAGATTGAATCAGGATAGAAGCAACAGCAAACTTAGAGAAGTGATTGACAAAGAGACGTTTAGAAGAAAAGTAAAAAGCAAAAAAGGAGAAAGGGGAGGATTTGAAAGTTCTCGCAAGAAAAAAGAAGAAAAGAAAAGAGAAAAGAAGACTACGGACCCAAGCAAAAAAAGGTCGATTAAAAATTCAACAACCGCGGAGACTTACGAAACCCTCTTCTTCTTTCTGAACAAAGTTGCGGTTGCCTGGCCGCCTGCACACTGGGGCAACACACGTTGCCATTATGACAAGCTCACATGCTCGGAATTTCTCGTCGGTGAATATACCTATACTGTAAGAGAAAACGCCGTGCGTTGAGAAGAGGAGGAGAAAGGAAAAAGGTGAGCAGAGCAGGAGAAATTGCGCCAAGGCACGCAATGTGAAGAGAAGGAGGAGGAGGAGGAGGAGGACGCATTCTTGAGGCCGCGTTGGCCATGTCTAGTAGTCAGAGAAGACCCTTCACCCACCTAGCAAAAAAGGAATCGCATGTTTTTTTAATTGCCACGGTTTCCCCCGCCCCCCAGATTTGCAGTTTCTTCTCTCCTCACCAATGGATGCGGCCGTTTCGAGGCACGGGATGTCCATTGTCCATTTTTTATTTTATTGGCTCAGAGATTGCATTTTCGATGGTAGGGGAAGGCGCAATAATAAAAAATGCACGACTTGGATAGAAGGAAAAAAATAGAAAGAGGGAAAAAGATTCTCTGTACGGCACATGCCAGATATTCTCCATCTCGCGGCCACTCGGGAAGGAAGAAACGATTTCACAGCTGCTCCTTCTGCTTCTTCCCACATACCACGTAACAGCAACCACCTACGTACGTACAGTAACATCCTTGAAAACAGAGCATACTGTTCTGATAAGACCAGAGTGTTCTTGTATCCAAAGCATTCACTGAACAAATGGGTTACGTTACTGTTGTTCTTTATAGTTACAGAAAAAATTCTTTGTACGTATAAGCGAAGTGTTCTTTTTTGTCTCGTGTTCTTAAATGCGAAGTCCACTGTATACGTAAAGCAAGAAGCAACCTACTACCATGTCTTGGGAGAAGCAAAGGTGAGAAGAGAAAGCCTGAAGAGGGTTAACGGCTCTCTCCAAACCACTCGGGCACAAACAGACAAAAATTGGAAACCCCTTCTTCTAGGATCTGCGTATTCTATTTGCTGGAGAAACACCCAAAAAATTCTCTTGACGGTGATGCTTACTTCACCACCATCCACTAATCTACTGCTTTCATCATCTCCCTCTCTTAGTGAAGCAGAAGCTTCATTTCTCCGAAATTGATGTAGATGAATGGCTTTATATCTGTAAGTAGCATTGGGGGCTTGGGCATTTGAAATTATTCTTAGATTGCCTCTGGTTGAGGCAATGGACGTCACTGCGTTTTGTAATTAATTTGGGATAACATTCTCGTCCCAAGGAAGCAGTATTCCAATTAGTATGTACATTCATGCAGACACACACGCTACTATTTGGTTTATGAAGGTAGTGCGTAGCGAAAGCTGAGAATAACCATTTACCTCCATTTCAACAACAAGAATAGTTTCTGTTCAGTACTTGCGGCGAGACAATGATTGAGAACAATAGTCACTAAAATGAAATATTTGAATCGATTATTGTTGGGCTCGTATTTATTAAAACTGACGTGAAAAATCTTCGGTTCTTCTACATGTACTGTACATATATCTCTGACTTGTTTTCGTTTTCATGGCCCGATGTTTTGACGAAGGGTTCCTAAAAAAGATTTTTTTCTTGCAGAGGACAAATTATTCAAATTTTTTAACTTCTCTCACCAGCATAAGCGGGGCGGCCTCTGTTACCCTCGATCACTTACGCCCTAAATCTCCAATCTTCACATCGTGGCCGTCTCATACGGATGATTCATAAAGTGTTTTGGGTGGGTGCGGCGTACGATGGTGAGTGTCTTTATCAGAGAAGCTAGAAAAGAAACAAGAACAGGTAATAGTAATGTTCTAAGGCATGCGACAACGGGAGAAACTATACATGTAAAACATGCTAATTTGAGTAAAATGTACGGAGCTAACCAGCTGCTAGAAAAAGAGTGGCCAATTGACGTGCAGTTTTTGTTTGAATAAAAAGTGTTTAATCACAAGGCAGAGAAGTTCCAATTTGGAACAAAAGCAGGGATTAATCAGTTGAAAAAAGGTGGAAAACATAAATTATAACTTCAATGGCTTTAAAAGAGACTGGAGCAGCAAGAACAAAAGGAATTCTATGGCTCTTTGATTTCCCAGGCCAAAAAATCTTAAAATCAGCTGATCAAATAAAGAAAAACGGACTTTAGAGTAAACAGCAAACAAAAAAGATGTCTACATACTTATGTGGGCGGAGATTTGCTGCTGTCTCAGCATTATTTTTTTTTTCGCCAGGCAACCCGTCCAAAAGCAAAGATAAAAAATCTGCACGAAAGCAAGACTTGTCGAGTTTCAGCGCAACCAATAAGGCGACCGCGACAGTACGTACATACTAGTACCCAACCAACAAGGGTGGGATGCAAAATGAATGTTCAGTAGGAATACACACATTGCATACGTTTTTGTCCATATTTGGCACTAAATTGTATGCTCAGTTCGCACTTATGAACAGAATTTGGCCTGGGGCAAAAGCTGGAAGCAGACTTTTTCGAGCTTACTTGAAATTTATTAAGTGGGCGCTGATGGTTGGGTGTGGGGTTAACAGTGACAGCAGCAGCAACAACAGCATCGCTTATGGTTGCTTGTGGTGAGGAAGACAGTTGAACTGAATTCTGTCCTTCAGGTCAAACAAGGAGGCGGATAAAAGGGGGCTGAAAAAATTTATAATGACTTTGCATGAATCGGAAATCGAAGAAAGGAGGCACACACACAAACGCACGCCAGAAAGACAGAGAGACAGAGAAAAGGAGGGAGAGAGTTGTGTCTTAAAGGAACAAAGATAGAACGAGGAGGAGTGTGGCATTTCCAGGTCTCCGACCAAAAGCGAAAAAGGGAAGTAGCTTCTTTCTCCGGGGTGACATTTTTCTCTCTCCTCTTTCCTTCATGATTGTTTGATGCACTTGTCATACAACGTTGGCCTCTACTTTAGCCTTTACCTATACCAGGGTGATTTTTTTTAATGTTGCAGACTCTCAGGAAAAGTTTCGTGCAAAATTTTGGTAGGTTTAAAATTCCAGTCCCCCGTTATAGTAGAAAGAAATTGCAAAATTTTACTGCTTCCGATCGTAGAGTACGCACATGTACGGTATGCGTACTACAAGTATGGTCCGTTGCTAGCGCCGTTAATTGCTCCCTCATACGAACACCTCCCCTGTGCAGAAGGTGGCAGGAGAGGGTGGGGAGGAGGGGGCAATCACACATGCAAGATTTGTTTGCTGAGCAGACCTCTTTTTATTCTCTACTGATTACACACACACACACATATGAGCGTGCGTGCAGGTAGAAGAGGAGGAGGAGGAGGCCTTTGTCTAGATTGACAGCTTCGGACGAGAAATCTAATTGCACGAATCAGTCGGTAAAAACGGTCTGACCAGCAGGGAGGAAGAAAGGAAGGAAGATGGGCTTCGGAGCCAACGAGGTGAGTCCTCCAGAGCTGGAGGAGATAGCCAGGAAGAGGAGGGAGAAGCAGCAGCACAAGTGGAAGAAGGAGGAGGAGGTAGAGGAAGAGGAGGATGGCAAGACGGCGACGCAGCAGAGGCACGCCGAGGTGAAGATCCCAGGCTACGTGGGCTCCACCCTCACCTTCCTCCTCGTCTTCTTCATGGCCGCCACCATCAGGGGTGAGCCCTACTAGAGTTCATCTTGCGCAGGCTTTACAGAACCCATTTATGTATTTGAGGCATTTCCCCCTCCCCGATTTTCCAGCTGAGAACTCCAGAAATTCCAGGATGTTTCCCTGGTTTCGATTAGTGCTTCGATACCCCGAATACTCGGGTATTTTAAGTATGTCGAAAATTCGAGCAACTCTGGCAGTGGCGCACAACCGAGTATTACGTTGGCGCTAATTAGTTTTGCAATCTTGGCTAAAATTAGATTATTAGATGAAAAAAACACTGCAAGTTTTCTGGAACGTACCACTACAATAGTACGGTAGTATCCTCCTCCTTCCTACTTGTAGTAGTACTGACACTCTTATGAGTCGTGGGAATAGCATCAGTGCACACTTTTCCTGTGAGAGAGAAAATCAGTGAGGTTCTCACAGACCACAGCACCGAAAAAGAGGGAGGGAAGAATGTAATCACTAATCACCAATCTCTCTTTCCCTTCCGAATTAATATCATTCTCTTCCTCTGCCACACACCTCTTATTAACCGTCGTGGGGGAATCAGCTGACTGGTTGGTCTTCCTGGTGCACTACCGCAAGTCCCAAGGCCAGAACTTGGACGGGTCGCAGGAGGAGGCAGGGTCGACGGGTGCTGCCGAGGTCTCCTGGGACAAGCTGTCCTGGAACGAGGCCATAGTCAGGACTCTGGAGACCAGGTGAACATGGTACACCTGTGGAACTTTTTTTATAGGGGGGAAGGAGGAAATGCAATACGAGGCTGTCTTGATGTTAGTTTCGAAGTTAAACCTATAAGATGCCTATAATCATGCAGAAAGCTTATTCCCATATTACGTGTATCTCTCCCCCTCTCTTTCTTTCAGATTCGCCAACTTGACGCACTACATGATTCCGGCCTTCATCGTCTCCTACGTCTTCTTCTTCGGCATCGGCGGCTTCCTCCACGTGAGCGAGTCGAGTAAACAAGATATCTCGCGAAAAAAAAGTTGGGAAAACAAGGGTCGTTGTTGGGCTGGAGGAAGAGAAACCACTTCCCAAAGTTTGAGCTTGCTGCGGCCTGCTGCTCAACAAGCCTTTTCTCTTCCCTCCCTCTCCCGCTAGGATCGACGTTTCGTTGTCTGGTCCACGCGCCAGGCCTTTAAAGGCCTCTCTCTCTCTTCTTCCACCTCCCTCCCCCCTCTGGCAAAAGGAAGAGAGAGGGGGAGGAAAGCTAGGAAGGAGTTGGGGGAGTTCTTCTTGCTCGTCCAACCAGACAGACAAGTTGGACCACATGTTTTCCCTTCTCTCCCCCTCTCCCCAGTATCGAATGCTGCCAAGACAAATATCGGGCAACTCATGAGAGAGAGAGAGAGAGGAGGAAAGAAAGAGGGGAAGGCAGTTATTCCGCAGCAGATTGTTTCCATCAATCTTTCCACCGGGGGGCGATGCTGCTTAAGCATTTTTGCCTTCTCGCACACGCACTCTCTTCTCTCCCTTCTTCCCCTCTCCACTCCATTTACGGCCTCGTGAATGTTTAAAAAGCTCGTTACTCCATCTTACGGAGGAATCCAAGTCGATTTTCTCCCCAAAAACATAAAAACTCTCTCTCTCTCTCTTTCTTGTTCTGCAGTACTGGTACTACTACCGCCAGCGCCACTGTCCGGAGAAGTGGAAGTGCCAGCCGATGCACTGGCTGCCGCCGGACCTGGAGTTTCACGAGATCGTCGTGGGCGCCTTCTCGCTCACAATCAGGTGGGGAGAAACGGGACAGCAACCGATCCGTTCACATTCACTCAGTCCGTACTGAATATATCGTAGCTAGAAGCTACCTGCTACCGCCTGCATGAAGAATCTGAGCTAAATTTTAATCTCACGATTTTCGCAACGAACTTCTTTGTTTTGTGTACGTACCGGTACAGTAAAATCCGCTTAGTTACGTTCACGGATGAGACGTCAATTTACTTTATAAGTCAGATTTTGGGCACCTCCTTTCGTTCTTCCTCAGCATCAAAACAATTTGGTTAGTACGCCAGTTTCTTTAAAAAAAAAAATCCGGATTCTATTGTACTCAAGTGCCGGTACAGCAATGTTGGACCCGAAGTTTCTGCTACTACATACGTATAAGTGCGGATCAACTTCATTCCATGTCTGCCTTAATTTACCTCTTCTAATTACGGGAAGGGAGATAGAGGCAGAGAGCATCATCTTTCCTTTGTTCCTTTCTCCCTTTTCCGCAGTTCCTTCATCTCCGCCCTGGTCGCCTGCTACGTGATGAACGGAGGGTGGTGTCGCATCTACTATGGAGTGGGTGACTACGGCTACCTCTGGTTCCTGCTGCAGTGGCCAGCCATATTCATCTTTCAGGTGCGTGAACAAGACAGAGAGGAGGACAGAGGCATTGCAATTCGTACAGTCGTACAGTCGAACTCGGACAATCGAGGCAGCTGTAGAGAGACGGCCACAATTCCCAAATTATCCGTGCTTCCTCCCTACCAGCAAACAACAATCCCTTAATAATACTATAAAAGATGGTTCATTCGGCGCTCATTCGGCACATCACTGCTCAGTCGAACTCCGATTGAGCACCTCAACAATACGGCTAAAATAGCTAGGTGAAAAATAGCCAGCTAGCTCGCTTCGCTGTTGAAGGGATTGGCATTATGTAAGAAATATGTGAATTTTGATCCTTACATTTTTTCCCAATTAACCGAGTTTTCCTGTGAATCAATCAGTCGCGATTATGCATACAACCAAGCTTAGCTGTACTAGTCTGTACGAAATATGGGATATGGTATGGTAGGTACAGTATGTACCACACTTCGTATTTTCTTCCATGAGTGTGTGTGTGTGTCTACCAGTGTAGCAGCCATCTACTCCTGTGTGCAAGGTGAAATTGGATTGGCTGTCTTGTTTTCCTCCTCCTCCTCTTCCTTCTCCTCTCCTCCATAGCAGTGCCACTACTACTACTGTACATGATAGTACACAAACAAGATTGGGAGAGAAAACACAGCCTTGTTATGATTAGCTCCAGGTCGTCTGAGACCATTCAGAGGAAGGAAGGAGGGCGGATTAACAGACAGTTCGGATTCTCTTCTCTTCTCAGATTGCCTTGAGAGGGATGGATGGGTTAGTCACCTCTCCTTCATGCTCATCCCCTTCTCGACTTGGGGTTTCAGACATGGGTCGTGCAAACATGTGCCAGATCTTGTGACCTGTCGTCACCCTCGTGAAAAGAATCCTGACGGTTGACGACTTGTGGTTGGTTGGAAAAAGTCTTTTCTTTTCTATGCGTGGTAGAACGTACTAGTAGGTCGAGAACCAATCGAGAAGTTGGGGTACTGAAGGTCGCCAAATTTCTTCTCCTCCTCCTCCTCCTCCTCCTCCTCCTCCTCCTCTTCCCCTCCTCCTTCTCCTCCTTTCTGAATCCAAAATTTCAGTCACGTTTTTTTTGCTCCCTCTTCCTTTCCCCCCTTTTAGGCTGCGGCAAAGGCCCTGAGAACGGCCTTTCCTTCAGGTATTGGATTTTTTTAAAGTAATATTTAAAATGTGTCTTTCTTGTTTCCATTACTTGCCAGAGAAAGACTTAAACTTTAACCACACTTACTTAAACCAAGTATTGTTCAATTCTGCTCTAGCAACCAAGCAAAGACTTGCAATACTACGCGACGTATACTTAATTATACGTACATAGCGACCTGGTACACCTAACATATAATAAAGTAATGGCAAAATTTTGTAACCAGGCTAAAGAGTTCTGGCAAGCTGTAGCAATTGGCATGTGGCACGACCAACTCCCATTACCCAAAATTTAACAGCCCCTCTCGTAATAAGTTTGTGAGAAATGGGTCTTTTTGGGGCGCTACTGTGGAAAGAGTGAATCTGTTCTTGCTTCCTCAACCATGCAAGGCAGGTTTGGAAGGACTTTTTGATCCCCTGGCAGGGTTTTCAGCCTCAATTGGTCGGAACAAAGCCTTAGTTATTTTGTAAACTGCTGGTTACTGCAGTCCTTATTTAATAAAAATCAAGGTGATCACTATCAGATACTCATATCTGAGAATCTCTTTCCTCTCGAAAAGTATTGCAAAAGAATCTAAAGATTCTTGCAAGAAACAGAATGGAACAATTCTATATTTTGGGAAAAGCGCCAACCAAAATGGAAAAGAATTAGAGGGGGAATCGGAGAGGAGAAGGAGGAAAAGATGGGCCCTTCCTCCTGTCTGCAATTATTAAATGGAGATCGAAAAGAGGGGGGAGAGAGAGGAGGCTCTTTCTTCCTTTCCACTTTCGAATGGCCCTGTCGCCGTCTCCTCCTCTCTCCTCCTCCCCTTCCTCCTGCTCCTCCTCCTCTTCCTCCTCCTTTCCCCCTTTGCCCCCTCTTTTCTGGATGAAAGCTGCTTAATATTCCGCAGACTGCGGCGGCGGCGGCGGCGGCGGCGGTGGGGGGCAAGAAGAGGAGGAAGAATCTCCTTTCTAGGCTAAAATTCTGCACCCCCACCTCTCCGAACTAGACTCATCTTTCGTCTGCTGCGATAACCCTGGTCATAATTTTTTTAGTGATCTGGTAATTTAGCAACTTTAGATATTAATAATGCACTTAAAAAAAGAGTGGGTTTGTCCAGGTTTTGTCAAGGTCGTTGTGGAAGCCATTTATACCCTCCGGGCAAAATCCCCCCCCCCCCATTCGACGACGACCCTCGTTGCCCGAGGCGAAAACGACGTTCGAAGCTGCTCTTTCACAAATCAAGGCAGTTAAGGTTGTGTGCGTTTAGCCATACGACGGCGGTTCTTTTGGCAGAAGCTGAAGAGAGAAAAAATATTGCACGAATACGCTTATATCAACGCAAATGCTCTTTACACGCGACAAAGTCGCTCGGTCAATGAATGGATGTTTTCTTGTTGCTGTCCTTCTTGTTATTTGAAAGCTTAGCTGTCCATATCTGGATTTATGCACGTATATTAAGTAATGTTCCTGTTCTTAAGAGTCCCTTTTGATGATGAGATGACGTGCAAGAGAGTTTTTCGCATCATATATTATCATCCGCAGATGACCTTTCCTCCCTATAGTATTGTTTCCTCCAGTTTTTTTCTATTCCCCCCATTCCCTAGGAAGGAGAGGAGAGAGGGAGAGATGGTAGGCCTGTCTAGCGGGGACATTAGGGCCTTTTCTTTTCTCAGGTGCCTTTTCTTCCCCCCCTCTCGCCCTTGCTCGAGAGTTAAGAAAGACTGTTGGTGACAGCTGGGGACGGCCGTCCGTCATCCGTCTACCGTAGCCATGTTGTCGAGGTGGACGTCCCCAGCATCAACAGCGACGACAACAACAACAACAACGGCGTTGGCGTTCATAGACCAAAAAGGGTGTTACTGTTAGCTCTCCCTGTTGTTTTGCAGGATTACCTGACCTACTGGACGCACCGCATCTACCACTGGCCGTTTCTGTACAAGCACTTTCACAAGCTGCACCACACGTACAAACAGCCCACGGCCTTCTCCGTCACCGCCATCCACCCCTTCGAGATCACCAACATCCAGTGCATCTACATTGCGCCCATGTTCCTCTGGCCCGTACACTGGGGTGAGTGATGAATGCAATTAAAAAAACTGAATGCCTTATTTGTCTACCAGGCTGCGCATACCACACTAATTATATGAGAAAATTAAGGCCCCAAAAAAGTTAAATTAGCCTTTGGAAATATAAAATGTTTTACATTAACCAAAAATATGAAGAAAAAAGATTCAGTTTTTTGGTGGTTGTTAGTATGTACCGTACTACACATACTAGTCCCAGTAGAGTAGCTTCTCTCCTCTTTCCCCCAATCTCGTTAACACACGCGCTTCCACAATCGTTCTCAGCTATCCAATCTGGAAAAGGCTCTTTCTCAATCCTTCCTCCTCCTTATTAATTCCGAGGAAGGGATTAAGGGAGTGGGGGGAAGTCTTTTTCTTCCTCTCTCATCGCGACACCCAAACAGTGGGAAACTAAAAAGCAACTTTCTCTTTCTTCACACGAGACCGCAGTAATGAAAATACAGTGGAATTCCATTGCACGTACCAAAAACTTTACTAGTTCTAGTACAGGAAATTATTGGTGGTTGCACTTTTATGCCTTCACTGTTGTGCTATTCATTACTTTTAATTAAAAAAGTTATTTTTACTACCTATATCGGAGTTGTACGGTACTGTTCTATTATGTAGTACAGTATAGGGAAAAGGATAGTTACGTACGGATAGTACTAAGTAACCGTTTAGTAATCAAGGCGGAGGTGCCTGAAACGGGTGAAAAAAATCATGAAGGGTTCGATGATGGACAGACGCAAAGGCAATCTTTTGGTTTCCCTCCTCTTCTCACCACAGCCGCCGCCTCCACTATTGGTAGTCGTTGCTGCCAAATGAGGATGGAGATTCATCTCCCCTCCTTGCCTTTGGGCATGATGTGCATGCAGGACGTCCCCTCCTTCCCAATCCCCTTCCAATTTCCTTCCCAGTCCTACACAGCTCTTTAAGCGAGGGCCGTTTCTAGGAAAGGGGTATTTCTAGTAAACTAAGCTTTCAGGAAAAGTCTAGATATTGATTTAGAAGCGATTGGTGTTTTCAAAAAATATTCTAAAAAAATTAAACAATTTCAACTGCTTGAGAGGACTCTTTTACTGTATGTGTTTGGGCGGTGGCAAACCGGCCAAACATCCTCGAAAGTACCTTCACCTTTTTCAAGGTAAAATTCAAGAGCGACAAAGACATGATAACGGATATAATTCCTTTTTTCAATGGACTTTGAGTGAGTTGGTTTAAAAGCAAGGTTTAAAAGCAAATTCATAGTACTCACACTAGTAGGTACCACTGCTCTGTATGTGACTTTGTGATCCGCAGTAAACATGCTAAAAAAAGCAGAAGCGCTTGGATGATGATGCTTGAAGGAAAGGAAGAGAGCGTTTGGGAAAAAGAGGACTTTCCATCTTCTCTCTTGGAAGATCGCCAAAGGACCCTGAAAGGGAGGTAAGACGGAAGGGTGAGGGGAGGAGAGAAAGATTGGCCTCAACATATTTTCTTATTTTTCGCCAAAGAGAAGAGGAGAAAGGAGAAATTCTTGAGGACAGATGCTCAACGTCAGAACCTTTTGTTTCCGTACACCCACCGCTATCTGCGCGATGAGTGAGTGCTACAGGTGTCAGTACAGTTGTGTACAGAAAACAGTTGTACACAGACAAAGAGCTTTCTAATCTGCATCCAATATTACTAGCACGAAAAGCCTTCGAAGTTTAACTTTACTACCAGTGGGAAGCTGGGAGTAAAGGCAGGTTAAATTGACAGGCAGGTTGGATGACCGAATTGATTGGATAGATCGATTTTTTCTTCTCTTTCCCGGAGAGTAAAAAAAGTATGTAGTTTTTTTCCTCAGCTCCGAGTTCTTTTGTACTACGCTTAAACTGTACCATACCTATACGAATGGCCTGTTGCCATAGGCTTACCGGCACCAACATTTTCCTTCTTTCTTTCTTCATCTTCAACCTCCTCCGTCTGTTGCTATGTTCGGTCATCACCTCTGCCTTCTACTATCTCTACAGAGTGGAGGAGGAAGCAAGAGGGAGGAATTACCTACCTGTGAAGCACCGTCTCTCGTCATCTTTGCCATCGAGTTCCGCCTCCTCCTCTTCGTCCTCGAAGATAGGTACTTGCTAGCTCCAAAAACGCATTAACGCAGCGCATTCCTCAAAAAGGAGATACCTTTTAAAGGTTATGTGGAAAACAACCTCATCTGTTTTCCTGAGTTATCAATTATCATGAATCCAAGTACTGTACATACGTGTGTAAGGTAGAACTCGTAGACTTGCCAGAAAGAAAGTCATAGTACTTCCTGTGTGTCAAGGGGACACCATCAGGGCAGCCATAACATGAAGATATGACGGCGAATTATGCTATGACCTAAATGTCCCCGCTTGCTCGATATGCATGATCAGCACGCCTACTACTTACTTTTATTGACGTCATTAGAGCAGCTATTTACTATTTGTCGACAAGAAAATAGTCGAGTTCGCAGTATTTTCACACAAAATTCCAACGTCTCAACAAAACCATGTCCATTTGAGGTGGGCCATGGATAAAAAAAACCCTCTTGTACACCTTTTCCAGTTCTTGGGCGGCGACAGCGTATTTTGATGAAGTTTTCTTGATCATCCCGCTCCTTCTCTCTTCGTTCCAGCTTTTCCCTCCATCGCATCCTGTATCTGTTTTCTGCTTCCTTCTTTTCGATTCCATTAAGGCGGATGAGCATCATCATCATCCTCGATAGTTTTTTTTTCTTCCATTAGAAAGTTCGCGATTGAAAAAGTGGGCCGGGAAAAAGGAAGGAGGAGGAGGAAACGTAACCACAAGGTGACATCTTCTCATCCTCTCTCTGCTATATAATTAAATCACGAAAGTTGCCCTTCTTCTTAATGGAACGAGTCAAAACCTCTCAGCGTGGAAATCATCCCCCCTCACTCCAAAGTATGAGGACGGATGCTTCCTCCTCTCTCGTCTGGGAAAAAGAAGAAACTGTTGCTGATGGAAAAGGAAGGATGCTGTGCTGAGAACCTCTCTAGCCTCCCCCAGATAAAAACAGCTCTCAGTGTAGTATGTACTACGTAGCACCGTACAAGTCTAGTCTAAAGCAAAGTAAATGCAAGGATTTTTTTCTCATCTTCCCTTGTTTTCCAGATCTTCCAATTTAATTCCTTTCCAAAAAGTGAAAACCTTAAGCACAGGACGTATAACAGGAAAGGACACGCGTCACCTCACTTCACATCACCTCACCCATCTCGCGCATTTGAGTAATGGTCGCGTGTCACGCATTCTTTTCTTCCTCCTCCACCACAATCCACATAAAGAATGACACGTTGTTTGGGAGTTTGACTGTACAGTACGCGCTACACACCATGGTTCCCCGTTGTCAAAAATGCCTGATCTTTCTTCCGATGTTGTTGTTGCTGTTGCTGTCAGATGACCTGGCTAACACGACGCTTCCTCCTCCCTTTCTGTCAAATGAAACTTGACAGAAAGTTTCAAGTTGAACTAACATCTGTAAGTTCGACAAGGATGTTCATTCTCAAGAGAGTGGCGAATATCACTTCATTTCTTAGAGAAGATTTAAGATTGGTGGGGGGAGGGGGCTGAACGTGCCAAGAAAGAAGCTGAAATCTTATTTGCCGCCGCCAGAGCAGCCTAACAAAAACGA
>JAAUYM010013287.1_pt1 | contig 14746 bp, 15 predicted proteins | sample 7278001 | NCBI WGS metagenome assembly JAAUYM01 (sample SAMN14350224, study PRJNA611818) | marine sediment metagenome | isolation source: surface marine sediment (1.8m) | place: French Polynesia: Moorea | collected 2018-08
GGAAGAAAGACAAATATTGCGAAATAAAGGGGGCTGAAGGGTCGGACCGAAAAAGTCAGTCTAGAGTTTCACGAAAGGAAAAGAGAAGATGAAGGAGGAGGAGGAGGAGAGGGCGAACTGGAGAAGGAGAGGACGGAGGGAACAAGTTTCTCCTCTCTTTCTTGTGTTCCCTTTTCTGACAAGTCGGACAACTTCGGCATTTCGACCTCTGCGGAGGAGGAAGAGGAGGAGGAAGTTGGCGGCTGGAAGAGAGAGGAAAAAGAAGATGGGTAGAAGGGTTTGAGTTGAGCCACTCCCTGATCCTGCTCTGTCCGCGGTTAAGAAGGAATTTTGTCTTCTCTTTCTTTTGTACATTGCAACAAGAAGATCATGTTGGGGGAGGTCGCAGCTATCTTTTTATTCAAAAAGGGGTTTCTTGTTGCGTCTATCAAAGCACACCACGAAAAAAAATATCGCAATATACGGTAGTACGTAGAAGGATGTTTTCTTCCTTGTCCCTCGTCACAATGAGATCATTCACTCAGCATTATTTCAGTGACCCTTTCACAAGTAAATAGGTACGTACACACAGTATGTATATAGTATGTATACATATGTATATATATATATTTAGGGAAAACACCATCGTCATTACACAGTTTCTGATCTTGAAAGTGACAAAATTATACGCAGTATGTTGGGGGAGGTCAGTCGGCCTTAAGAGTACACGTACACGTACAGGTTGTAGCAGATCTTTTGATGAGTTGTGGTACTTCAAAAAGTAGACGTAGGTACCTCTTCCGTCTGCGTTGCATACATAGTAGGTTAATGAAGAAGGGGGTGGGGTTAGCGGAACGTTGACACCGACTAGTAGAATAGAATACTGTACTAGTAATTGTTGTGGTATGCTGCTAACACAGATTCTTCTTGAGTTGCACTTGGGATGGGAGGGGGTGGGGATGAGAATTTCTGTGTACCATTAGTGTTGTACAGTAGTAGCAGAGTAGTACTAGGAATGAAGTCTCTCTTTCCTTCCACTGAACTGAAAACAATCATACCATTTTTTTTTTTGAGAAGACGACCGACGTTCAAGGGAGCGAGCTTGCACTGTCATCAAAGGAAAGCAAATCTTTCCTGCTTTCATTTTGTCCGTTGTTTGCAAAGGAGAGAGAAGCAGTGGGTTTAATATTCTTTGGTCGTGACTGACGGTCACCCTCCACACCAGTTTTCCTCCTCCCCCTCTCCCCTCTCGTTTCCTAGCAAAGGGGGACTCATCAAACGAAACGAACTTTGGACAGGAAAGGAAACAGCTGTACCCAGTAAAAGCTGTCCCCGGAGCAAACTTGTAGGAGCTGCTTCTTTTTTTTCTGACAATTGCTCTTCTTCTGCGTCGTCGACTTTCTCCAAGTCACATTTTGACAAAACCGCGGTGGTTCCTCCCTTCATTTTCCCTCTTTACTTTCCTCCCTCCCCCCCTCCCCCCCGGGGGGATGGGATGGAGGGGGGAAGGAGGGTAGGGAGGGAGGAAGAGGGAGGAGGGAGGTTTCCTCTTTCTCCTTGTCTCTTCGTCTGTACTACTACCGTATAAGGACGCGCGCTGCCTGTGGAGAGTCTTCCTTTCATAAGAACGATGTCCTGAATAGAGGAGAATGGAGAGAACATTCTGGCCCCGCGGGCGACGGTGGCGGCGGAGACGAAATATTTCCTTATCAGCACTAGGCCGCAACGCCACCAACCCACTTTGCCGCACAAAGAGTTTTCGGAATGGCCTTTCCTGCAAGTCCCGTCCGACATTGACATCTGGTCGGAGCCTGGCAAAATTGAAATTTCGTTTTCCTGCACTTTAATCCACTTCCTTTGAGCCTCCTCCCTTGTCTCCTCCTCCTCGCCTCCTTCTCCCTTAAGGGGCTTTCCTCCTCAGGGCCTCTCATCTCATTCCAACTTTCTGCATGCTTCGCGAGGGAGAAGAAGCCCCTCTCCCTCCTTCCCCCCCTTGAGTGCAACACGAGTGGTTGATCGTGGGAGGAGGGGAAAAGGGTTGAAACGTCAGGTTAAGCGGGAGGATGAGGAAGTGGGGAGGAAGCTTATTACTGCAGGACGGTGGGATCCGTCTTCTCAATGCTGAGCATGAGATTGCAGAAGGGACAGTTGATGTTCTCACATCCACACTGGATGGTGGAACTGTTGGGCGCGTTGCAGACGTTAACGGTGATAGGACCAGTGTCGACGTCGTTGGTGGCATACAGGGTCTGCAGGTCCTCGTGGCCAGAGATGATGAGGTTGGGGTTTGCCCCAGCCGGCTGGATGATGCTCCCACCGGGCGCGTGCGCTGGCACCGGGATGGCTGGCAGCCTTGGTGCCCTGCCCTGGTGGTGCCCGTGGTGGCCGTGCTTCTTGTGGTGACCCATTTGCTTTAACCCTCCAAGGCAGCCTCCTCCGTCGTCCTCTTCCTTGCCGTTCCTGTGATGCTGCTTGTGCTGTTGACCCCCATGGTGCTCCGCCCCCGCCCCCCTGTGGTGGCCCCCTCCTCCTCCTCCACCACCTCCTCCCTCGTGTTTCCTCCTCTCCCCCGAACTGGATGAGGAAGAGGGCGATACAGGTGCCACTGCACTCGCACCTCTGGCCGCCCCTGGAGTGGACGCATCCACCTCTTCCAGGGAGAGCGTCTGGATGGAGTCCAAGTCGGTGAGGTCGGTGGCGGCGACGGACCTGTTGGGGCTGGAGTCGGTGCCGCTGTGGATCGACTTGTAGCCGCCAGAAGACATCGCCCCGCTTTGAACTGCCGCTCTTCAAACCTGGAACAACAAATTGTTGTGTAGGAGGTCGATCCAATCAAAGAAAGTGCTCGGTGTTCTAGCTTGTGTGTACAGTACTTCGTCGAAGAAACCAACAAAGTCATATGCCAAATGGTGCCTTTCCCTTCCCTTTTTGCCTACTTTCCTCCACCTAGTAGGTAGACTAGCCACATTCTCCTTGAGCCAGTGCTATTTTTGGGGTCAGCCAGTAAAGCATCCTCTCTTTCTCTCTTCCAATAAGTCTGACTACGTAGAAGAAAGGAGGCACTTCCCTTTCTATAGTACTACTCCCGCCATTTTCCTTTCTTTTCCTTTCTCCTCCTCTTCCTGTAATAACAGACAGGCTCTTTTCTTAGTATTATCTTCCCTCCCTCCTCTTCTTAACCATCTTGGCAAAGCAAGCATCTTGAGAGAAAGAGAAGGGGCTCCTTCTCCTCACCATAAGGAGGGAGAGTGCAAAAAGTCTCAAAAAGTGAGCCTGAACAAATATTCAGAGAGCTGGGGAATAATGCCTTTCCCTCCTCCTCTCCTTGCTCCGCTGCGTTTTGCTGCTGGGGAGGAGAGAGGAGAGTCATAAATATTGCTATAGCTTGGCATAAAATTCGCAGTTAGAAGCTCCTCCCTCCCCCTCCTCTTCCTCTTCCTCCTACTGCCTCTTGGGATCGAGGAAGGAGGAAACGGCGGAAATTGCTTTCTTTAATCCTCAAGGAAAGAAGGAAGAGGTGTGGGCGAGGAATTCCAAAAAGAAGGGGAAAGAGAGACAAGGACACATTCGTTCCTCCCATCTCTTTTTATCCTCCCTCTTTCTTCTCCTCTCTCTTCTTATGGGCATGCCCAGCCTGGCGGAAAAATTATTCTGACGGCCAAGCGTCCTCTTCTTTTTTTTCTCAGCGGGGGAGAATGAAAGAAAGAAAGATAGATTCGAACTTGTCCTCCACCCTTATCAAGATGAGCTGGAAGGAGGAGGAAGAGAGAGAATGAGATGGGAGACAATTAACCTTGGCCACTGGCGAACGATGCCTCTTTTCTCTGTTCGCCCCCAGAACTCAAAATAAGAGAGGAGATACCGTATAGTAGAGAGGTTCCCATCCATTTTTTTATTTGGGGGGAGATCAAGCTTTTTCCGTTGCGTCTCTTCTGATCTTTCTTCTCTAACTTTTCTTATTAAGCTAGCATCTGGGTGCGCAACACAGCAACGTCAGACAACAACGTGTACACAGTAATAGTGCCATAGGAGTTTTTTAATCGTACGAGTAGGTTCAGTCATCGCATTAATGTTTTATTAGAGTTTTGCAGTGTTAAGGCATTGCGTGCTTAATGTACTACCCGACCAGACATACACCTTGTCTCTTAGGTTATTTCAAGCATGATAACTTGTTAAGTACTTTGCAGTAGAATACTTTTCTCTCACATGTACTGTACAGTAAGAGACATTAATTAAACATTACAACTGCCAGTTGTGTGAGGGAAAAATTGTCACGAGTTTAGCGTGCCGGCTGTCTGGTGGGGTACTACAGTACAGTACGTAGGTACAATACATGTGAGAAAGAGGACTTACCTAGCCTATTAGCAGTAAACAAGGATCAGCCCGCCTAGGTTAAAGAAGACAGGCCTCTCTGCGACACGGTTTTTTTTTGCTTGCTTCTTCTTGGTTCATATAAGTACTATGTGTCCCTAAAAGGGTCTTCTTTCTCTCCCACTTTTCCCGATGCGAAGAGACATACAAGATATCTCTTTTCCTCTCTTTCTTCCTTTGTTTGTTTCCCGTGGTTACTTCTGCATTCTTGAAAAAAGGATGGGGGGAAGAAAAAGTCTGAGTATAGGAGAAACTTAGTTAGTAGCAGCAGCAGCAGCAAAAAAAGTGTGCCTTTCTCGGGACTTCCTCAATTATTCTTTGCGGAGTCGACAAAACTAAAAAAAGAGAAGACTTTTTTGGGAGATGGCATGGGGTGGCCCTCCTCGTTTTTGTTTATATCCAAAGCTCTCTTTCTCTCTCGCTCTGCTGTCCGCCGCAGCAACACACACACACACAAAACACAGAGAGAATCTCAGATGAGAGCAGTCTAAAAATGGATATGAGCTTTCAAGCAAGCTCCTCTGAAGCGATTCCTTTTTGCTTTTTTCCTCCAGCAACCTTCGCACGAATATCAAAAGGTCTTTTTCTCTTTCTCTCCCTCCGATCCTCCTGAACTGTTGTTGCTGCCGCCCTCTCCTCCTTTGTTTGCCAGACTATTGAGCTGATTAAACGTAAACCCTGACTTTACGACGACGCCCCCCCCCGTGGGAGCGAGATAGGGAGTGAGGAGGATACGTAGTATGTAGCGTCGTCGAATGAAAGGTGCTTTCCCCGCGACTGTTGCGAGTCGACTGCTGCTGTCGCCGCGGGAGGGAGGGAGGAGACGGGGAGAGAGGAAGGAGAGAAGACTTTCCTCCACTCTTTCTCCATAAAGACGACGCGGTACAAAGTCTGGCACAGGCTGCAGTTTGTACTACTACGTACGCACAGATTGAAATTCTTCTTTCCCTTCCCTCCCTCGTCTCGTGGGCAGTTATTTTTTTTCCCTCATGTCCAAAATGATTGCAGCGGTAGGCGGTAGAGGGAGTGAGGGTGAAGGGGGGGGGCTCGTAACCTGGATAGCAGTTGCCACACCCGGTAAAGTTCTCCCCCTTTTCCCCGTTGACTCAACATGAAAAAAAAAGGCTCTGGCCTCCCATTTTGCTGACGTGAAACGATTGTCACAATGGTTCATTTAGTAGTTACTGCACTGTAGGGCTACAAAGCATGTTCCAGTCAAACACCATTAGAGAGAAAGAGAGATAGAGAGAGAGACGAAAGCGAGGGCTGAGAGAGACGAAAAGTTGGACCTTTCGCAAAGGCTACAGGTGGTGGCAGAGTGGAGGTTTTGCGTGTTTCCAGAACGAGGCAGTTTTCTGCAGTTGTGTGTCTGTCTCCTGGTTTCCCCCTCTCCCCTCCTGTTCCCAGGCTACCCTCTTGATATTGTCTGGCTCTCTGTGGTGGTGGTTCCTGGAAGAAGAAGGAGGAGAGGGAGAGGAGGAGGGATCCAGGATGACAAGGGATCGAGGACGGAGGCGGCAGTGGGAATTCCCACCGTTGCCTTTCCTCCCTCTCTCTCTTTCCACCGAATCGGAGAATCAACCCTCCCTTTCTTCTCCTTCTTGTAGTCTCCTACTCTCCTTTTTTTTTGGCAAAGATTCTCCTCCTCTCCCCTCTTCTCTCTTCCTCCTCCTACCTCCATTTCCTCTCTTTCCTGATCCCAGCACATTTCTCTCTCTTCCTTTCGTTTTCCTCCTCTTACGGAAGTTCAGCAGAAAGTTGAAGGGGGAGTCTTTAGGGAGGTAAAAGGGGGAAGAAGGGAGGAGGGGCAGGAGAAGGGGATGAAGGAAATGTAAATGACAGGTGCCCGCAAAAGTTTTTTTTCTTTGTGGGGAAGGGGGGGGGAGAAAATGGATTTGAAAGATCCTAGAAAGCGTGTACCGGTCCTGACTAGGGCGTCTACTAGTTTGCGCACAGATCATTTTATTTTTCCAACTTTTTTTTTACATCCACACACTAGTCGAATTTCTCAAAAGCAGAAAGAGAATTTTGCTGGGCCACCCGGCCCGCGAACCCGGATAGCATCATTTAATGCATTCTTTCCGTATCAAATGTTAAAAATCCTAAAAAAAACCTCGTTGTTTTTTTATAGGTTTCATCAACACGTACTTCAATACTCCTCCTCCCGTGTATGTATTCAAACGTCCGGGAATTCGATAGACTCTGAACGTTAAGGCATATGCATGCGTTACGAGCAACTCCTGCTCCAATCTCTGCTTACGACTCTTATGCTGTTGGCGAGCACACACACACAAACTAAGGACATCTCTCTCTCTCTCTCTCACACACACACACACAAGGAGAAAGCAACTTTTTTCTTCCTCTTCTTCCCAATGCACCATTCTAGCTTTTAACCCATTACCTCCTCCTCCTTCAGGGGCACCGCGTGTCTCTAATTGGAAAGACCCTCCTTCTCCTAATTCCCTCCGACCTGTGCATTAGCGAGAGGGAAGGTAGACCTAAAAGGTCAGAACGGCCAAATTTTGCATCCGAAAAGGAAGCAGGAGGGATGGTACTTTCGAGAGTGTCTGGGTTTTTTTTTCGGTCTTCCACATGTCTCTGCAAAAAGGTTGGGCTTGAGACATGTCATAACAGGGGTTCTCAACCTTTACAGACCTGGCAGAACATTCCTCGGCTCATGGCAGGTACGAGTACGTACGAGAAATATTGTGCTAGTGGAGGCGCCAGGAAAGACATTGCTTTTTAGTTGCATTATTTTATTTTTTGGCATGACATAACCCTGTCCATAACCATAATCACCTCAGAAAGACTAGGACATCTGTGACAGCTGATCTATGAGACGACTTTCCTGAGGGGCCTTTTTCCCCTTCTTTGTGTGATGTGTGACGTAGACCTGTTGTAGCCCGACAAAGAACCTGAGGAATGATGCCACAGGAAAGCCAGTTTCTAGCGATTCTCCTCCCATCCACAAAAGTTGACCCATGAAAGGCGGAATGGACGGACAAGCCAGTCCTCGCAACTCTCAAAGGAACTCAAAAGGAAAAAGTGAACAAAAAAAAAAAAAAAAAAAAGAGGAGGCTATGGCAGCGGTGAGAATGGAAAGAGGACATTTTGTGTGTCGGTTCAAGCTGTGGTGAGAGAAACGAGGGAAGGGGCAAAAAAGAGTCCAGGTTGGAGGCGTGAAAGGGATTGTTTTGCTCTCTTTTTACCTGCAGCGAAGCCTACAGGTCATAGAACACAATTACGGTAGTTGTTGTTCTTCTTCTTGAAACAAGTTCGTCACACCTTTAACTAAACTGTTTGCCAAGGTGCAGCTCTGAGGTGCGTGCACAGTGCAGTGGTTCCTTGCACACACCACAAATTTGCATTTTAGTATCCCTCTCATTGGCTCGCGCGCAGGTTTTTGAACAGAGTCTTGTTCTTGTTCTTCCTTCCACAGAAGAATGGCGGACGACGGTGAGAGAATCGGGAAGTTATTGGGTAAAGCCAGGAAGAAGGGGGAGACGACGGAGGTGATGGTGGGTGGTAGTGGCTCTTTCTTCTCTGCCACGGCCTCACCAATCACCAGCACTGAGCCATTATCACCGTGTGATCCTTCACCCTGCAACATCTGGCGGAAAAAAGGAGTGGGGAACGGCCTAGGGTAGCATCGCGGTCTAAGAACCGTTTTTTCTTTGTGGCTACACTCTAATCTAGGGTCTTGGAGGTAGCCTAGTACGTGCAGCACATAGCGTTGTGTTAACACGTTTCTCACTCTAAGCCCTACATTATTGTGCTGGAAGCAAATAGTTGCTGTAGGAGAGAGTTGTGTGCTAAGAAAATTTTAATCAGTACGTATTTTTAGTTATATCTGTTAAAAACCTTAGCAATATACCGTACGCACAGTTTTATTTGTCACTATTATTATGTTTTGTTCTTGTTTTCTCTCGATTTAGGCAGGTTGTCTAGCAAACGAACAAGCGAGGTGCATACGACATAGAATATTTTGTACACATTCATGTTGTAGTACTTATTTTCCGCGTTGCTGGCAGTGACGTTCTAAACGGTGAACTCAATCAAAATACTCAAAAAGCAACTGTATTTCTCCTTCAGCGTGTGAGGGGAGAAGACTTGTTTTCAGCTCAAGAGAGCGGGAGCCTGACTTTTTCTTTTTCTCCTCCTCCTCCGAGCTTCTTAGTATGCTAACTAAGGTGGCGTTTATCCGCCGTCGCTGCTATGTCTTCCTCTCTCTTCCTTATCTCACGCGGCTATGTGGTACAGAATTCTGTCCTTTTTCCCCATGTCCAACCGAAATGCGGAGGTCCCATTTGAAACCAGCAGCACGATCACTGGAAGTGACTGGGGAGGAGGAGGGGGGACGGGGCAAAAAAAGGAACCTTTTTGGGAATAGTCCTCAAGTCTAAAAAGCGGAGACTGACGCAGTTTAACACAAGATAAAAAAGTAGGACTGTTTTGGAGCTTTGAAGGAGGCGTCGAAAAAACTTCTTCTTTTGGATGCTCCGGAAAAAAGATAGGAGACCATGCTTTCAAGTCTACTATCAGTCTATTTTACCCAATTCTTATGAGAAAGAAAGATTGGTGTGTACTTTCGTTTCTTTAATTGACGGATCTGTGGCCATTCCTCCCCGCCTCCCTCCTTCAGCAGGCCTGAACAGCATGTTAGGTGCAAAAAGTACTACCTAGGTAATACCTGTTCCTGGAACTCATTTCTTGTACATAACTGTACTGTGTATTACGTACCACAAAAAAACTTTTAGCTAATGCGCATCAGGTTTGAGAGAGGCCTAAAAAAAACTTTGCTTTTAGCCCAGAAGGAGAAAAATCCTTTTTTTAAAAAAAAAAAAGAGAAGGAGAAAGCTGTGAAAGTTTTTGATAAACTTCCGGAGGGGGTTAGAGGGAGGAGGGGGAAAGGGAAGTAATCTCGGCAGCTTCACCTACGCGAAAAAAAAAATATGCACATAATTCATGTGCAAAATTCGCTTCTTCCACCCCGAGAAGAATGACACTAACGATGCTGAGCTGTGATGCACACTCTCTCTCCCTCAAACCGATACATCAGGGAGGCACGCCAGGATATGTATGGGAAAAGTGCGAAAAAATACGCCTCCTCAATAAATAATGGATCTCGCCAAAAGAGATTTCTTTAAAATGTGTACGTATCCTGTCGGGGAGTCGAAAGTTTCTTGCGCCAGTTTTAACGGCCCGTGCTGTTACACTCGCACACGCACATGTGCTCACGCGGAACAAAAAAAAAAAGATCCTCTTGACACGGCCATCTCCTCTTCTTGCAAAAAAAAACCCTACTCATCCATCTAAATCAAAAATGACTTGAGCGCCATCCGCTTCGCCTTTCTCCCTTTGAAAAGTTGTTGTCGATGGGCGGAAGGAGACAGAGAGAAAGAAGATGCCTTTCTCCAACGTGGGAGACTCCTCAAGAAAAGTTTTTGAACTTTTAGTGGGCCCTATAGCAAGGCATAATCGGCTTTTTTTTTGCTCGCTGCCGTTCCTCCTCCCTTTGGGGTGCCTGGGTTCCCAACCCAACTGACAAAAAGTTTAAAACGGATTGGGGCACCGATGACGTCAAGCTTATAGCTCTTGCGAATTGGTATGATGCATCAAATTCAGCTCGACGGGCGTGTAGCTCGCGTTCTAGGGTTCTGAATACTGTCATGTCAACTGTTCAAATCTTGGACTGATCCTATGCGTTGCTAATTAATCGCATTGCTTCATGGTAACAATGAGGTCACAATCCCATACTAGGTATATCAACGTGTCATGTCACACATCAGTTCTTCTCCATCCTGGACGCGATCGTCAGCTTTTCCGGACCTGAGGAGAAAACTTGCCAAGAAGAAAATGAGTCCACCTGCAAGCAAATTGAGAAGACATAAAAACAAAACAGATACATACTACATATAGCATGTTTATAAAAGAAAAACCTGAATATCTTTTTTTTACCTTGATGTAATTAAAAATTAAAGTATTCAGGGATACACATCGTTAATTAACTGGCTTTTTTGAAGTGCAAATAGTAGATTTTGAAGTGGCCACTTCAAAAGTCTCTTAAAGGCACATACTGTAAACGTGTAAAATCTTGACTGCCTACTGGTGAGCACGAATGTCGGGTAGAAGACTACGAGCGCCTCCCTGTACCCGACGGCCTTGGACAGCGGGTCGACCAGCACGGGGAGGTTCCCGCCGGCGTTGTTCATCAGGAAGAGGAAGGCGCCGAGGACGCCGGTCTTCACCGCGGGGGAGACGAGCTCAACGACCACCACGAAGACGATGCCTAGCCAAGTCTCGGCTGCACCGGAGAGAAAAGGCACCAAGATTTATTTTTTTTTTTAAATATATTTTTCAAATTTTTTTTGGCAGGTCATACGTAGAATTCAACGAGTTGGCGTTGTTGTTTTTCTTCTTCTTCTAGAATACGCCACCTCCAAATAAAAATTTGGAGGTTCTCCTATTTGGAACAGTAATTTGAGGTGGATATTTCCCCTCCCCTAAACTGTATTCGCACTTGCCATCACAGCTAAAAGACTTTTTTTTTGGTGTCTGAAACAGACTTGTACTATAGTAATATCCATACTGTGCGTATGTACATTTTACCAAACAGTCATCGTGGAAGTTTCATCAGTCCTACAATAATACGTTCGGCTCGTACTCTTAGCCGTCGGCATCCTGGGTAACGCGACCACCCTGCTGGTCTTCCTGCAAAATCTTAACTTCATCCACTTTTTTCCCCAAATTTTATTCTGTATAAATATGGAATAATAAACTGCTTTATTTCCAAGTTTTACTTTATTTCCTGTTTTGTTTTTTACTTTATTTCCTAATTTTCACTTTATTCCCAATTTTTACTTATTTTCCAATTTCAAAATTAAAAAGGTTCGCTTGCTTTAGACATTAAGAAAAAGGGTAGGATAAAATTGTTATTAATAGTTATTATTTTTTTCTTCTCTGTTTTTTGCCGATGCATTTAGGTGAAGCATTTAGTTGAGTTGCTAGATGGTATTATTTATTATCAAATTGGCACATCTTAGGTAAATCACTTGTTGATTAAAAATGAAAAGAAAAAAAAAAGGTGGCACACAAATACCGAAAAGATACCAAATCTGGAAAAAAAGATATCTGGTATCCTCACTCAAATCACCAAAATACCAAGTGGGGGCCAAATAATACCAATTTGGTATAAAAAGATACCATCTGGCAACACTGGCAGGGACAGCGAGTTTACAGTAGACGCGCTCTGATTGGCAACAACATAGCATGCTATGTAATCGTACGATGGACTCTCGAACTTTGAGATTGTTGTCGCTCTTCTACCATTTTAAACCATGTCCTCACGCCATCTGGTCCTTGCACAGAGCCTGTTCTTGTTGTTGATCCTGAAGGCCGACTGTACCATGTACGGTATATACCGGTGGTAGTATATCAAAAGTGGACTGTACGTACTAGGTTCAACGTACTGGTAGAGTGCCCACGTGTGCGTGAGATCAAAGGCTAGTCAACAAACATCCGCTAAAAAATAGTGATCTCGCTCACCGAGGAAGTAGTAGAGGATTAGGGAGGCGAACGCGTAGGGCGGGTCCACTGCAATGACCCCCAGCGCGAGTGGCGCCGCCGCCACCATGGACCCTGAGAGCACCCACAGCCTCGCGCGGGCGCCGGGTCGGGGCGACGTCGACCCCCGGCTCCGGCCGATCCGCCGCAGCAGCCAGTCGGAGGCGGCGCCGCCGCAGAAGACGCCGGCGGCGCCGCCGACGATGGAGGCGCAGGCCAGCCACGCGCCGATGCCGGGGGACGACGGGTGGTAGGTCAGGAAGAACAGGCGGGCGTTGTAGGCAAAGGTGAAGCCGGCTGTTGTTGTTAGCAACAAATAAATGTCTCAATTGATTGTGCGCGTGGGAAGCCAAACTTTGGCCGGTCTCATCGTTCAAACCTGAGTGCCTGAATGCGGCTGCGACAAAGAGCAGAATCATGACTGGATCGCAGAAGAGCGCCGTGGCGATGGCGCCGGCGTTGGCGCAGCGGCCTTGATCCTCCCCCTGCTCAGTATCTCTTGTTTCATCCTCCGCCTTTGCCAGAGATTCTGCTTCTTCCCGTCTCTCCAGGGCCGCCATCTCCACTCTCGTCTTCCCCTCCTCCTCCCTCAGCCTCCTCACGTCCTTCTCCAGCATGAGCAGGACCCCCAGCAGGAGGCCCGGGATGCCGGCGACAAAGTAGCAGATCCTCCATCCCATGCCGAACAAGTTGGCCCTGGAGTGGCAAAGAACACCGGACATAAAGTACTGAGTGCGTAGAAAAGATGTTCGCTCTTGTAAAAATCAACAAGTTTGGTGACATACTTACTTAGCAATTTAGTAGTATTTGACACGGATTATTATACATTTGGACCTTCTCCAAAGTGATTTAAAATGATTTGAGCTCATCCTGGAATGATCTCTAGCATCCTCTCCAACACCCTCAAGTGTTGACGTACCATAGCAGACTATAGGATGACAGAGGGACGGTGGTGTGCAGAGGGGGAGGAGAGAGAGAGAGAGAGAGAGACCACCTTTGTGCTTTGCTAGGGGGGTACGCCCTGCTAGGGGTACGCCCAGACAGTTTATGAGGCATGTTCAAAAGTTTGAAGATAAATACCTAATATCAAAGTGAACCTCTCACCAAAAGGGAATCATCTATTTTTTTTTTCCTAGTTTGTATGCCGTCACCAAAGTTATTGATTTTCAGAGAACGCGAACATCCTTTTCTAACGCACTCTGTACAATCCACTTATGAAAACTTTCCTAAAGCACAAACTTAAGCTATTCCTCAAAAAGCATAAGAAGTCGAAAAATGAGCACTTTGTGACGTAGACCCCGAGCACGTAGCTGGCACCGAACCCGAAGTAGATTCCCCAGTGGAACACGCCAGCCGCCATCCCGCGAGAACCCGCAGGGAAGAGGTCGGAGATAAGGCTCATGCCGAGGGGGCTACAAGCCGCCTCGCTGGTGGATCAACACCAAAAGGCGAAAAAAAAAAACCACAGAGAAGTTAGATGCATTGTCCAAAAAATGCCCAACTTGCGAAACTAACTAACCCCGCCGCCAGCGCCATCCTGAGCGCCACGAGATGCCAGTAGCGCCGCGCCAGCCCCGCGGCGGCCGTGGCGGCGGAGAAGACGCAGGAGGCTGCGCCGAGCAGGACTGTGCGTCGGCGCCGCCAGTGGGCGGAGGCGTCGGCCGCGGCGCCGACGGCGGCGCCGGAGACGGTGAAGACGGCGATGAAGGCCGGGCCGGCCAGCAGCTGGTAGTCCAGCCCGAGGCCAGTGTAGTCCCAGCGGCAGCCCACGGACAGCTGGCAGCTGGACAGCAAGATATTTTTAATTTTTAATTTTTTTTTTTTAGAAACAAGACCTCGACAAAACTCTTCAACCTAGATTCGTTGAGAAAACTGCTACAGTTGCTGCCGTCGCCGTCGCCGTCGCCGTCGCCGTCGCCATCGCCGTCATCGTCGCTAAAGCACGCCCTGTCCCCGTAGTGGACCTCCCTGGCAACGTCCCTGCTGGTGACGCCGATCAGGAAGTGCCCGAGCTCCCCGAACAGGTAGCACAGGGTCAGGAGGAGCAGCTGGTAGAGGCGGCGGCGGCGGAACAACACTTCTTCCATGGGTCACTTGCAATATACTTTTTTTGTTTTGTTTTTTTGTTCTCTTTGCGTCATGTACCGATTTGAAAGAAAGGAAAATTGCAGTGTGTGGAAACAGGAATGGTAACCTGAGAAGTCAATCAAAAAAAAAAAAAAAAAAAAAAAAGTGGGCAGGAGGAGAAGGCAGAGAGGAGGAAAACTTTTCGCCCCTAGCGTGTTCAATGTCCATCGAGGTTCGTGTTTAGGTTTTTTTTTTTTTTGGCTGCGTGCGCACAAATTTTATCTAGAAAGCTTGTCTCCTTTCTAGACAGAGCAAGGCAGCTTTTTTCCCCACCTTTTTTTTCGCCAACTTCCTCAGCAGCCTCTCTCAGGAAAGTCCAGTGCCACAAGCAGAAGAATAAAAGAGAGAACTGCAATTTAAGATTATTTCAAGGACAATGAGGCTTGCTGGTATTGGATTCCCTACAGCTAACAGTATGCTGCGATAAGTATGGTCAAAAATCATTTCATATTGTGCGTTTCCACCTCTGCTTTTCCCACATAATTCAAGCTTTTTACACAGACCCTAAATTTCAATTAGCACTCGAAAAGCGACGACGCATGCCTGCTTCGCAATCTAGAAAAGAATCAAGCATTTCCATCCGATCGTCGCCAGCAGTAAAAATGCTTGAAAATTTATTGTCTTTTTTCTGGAAAAAATACAGAAATAAAATGAGAGAAGTGGGAGAGAGAAATAAAAGAATAAAACGCAGTAAAATTCGGCGAGA
>JAAUYM010128319.1_pt1 | contig 14744 bp, 10 predicted proteins | sample 7278001 | NCBI WGS metagenome assembly JAAUYM01 (sample SAMN14350224, study PRJNA611818) | marine sediment metagenome | isolation source: surface marine sediment (1.8m) | place: French Polynesia: Moorea | collected 2018-08
AAGAAGAAGAAGAAGAAGAAGAAGAAGAAGAAGAGGAAGAAGAAGAAGAAGAAGAAGAAGAAGAAGAAGAAGAAGAAGAAGAAGAAGAAGAAGAAGAAGAAGAAGAGGAAGAAGAAGAGATTTCAGGGCAAGCGACGAAGTTTTTAACTGACACCTTTTCACGCCGCCACCCCCCTCTCTCTTCTTGTCACTTTCCCGTCGCCGCTACTTGTCACCGCCCCTCTTTCCTCTCCTTGCTTATTAATTTGTAGTACCGTAGTAGGTGTAGGTGTGTTTGCCCTCAACACCCGTCACACAGTGTCTCTTCCACCCCTCCCCTGTTTTGTGTGCTGAGAGAGAGTAAATCAAGTTGTTTCCTCCCCCCTCCTCCCTATTTTGTTGGATAGAGGCCGTGATTGACACTAACGAGGTGAACGTGGATGCAAATTGCCGCGTACTATAACAAGATTGGAAAGGGGACAGAGAAAGTTGTGTCGTGGTTATGTACTGACATTGTAGTTCATGTAGGTGGTACTACATACGTACGCAAGTTGTTTTTCCCATTAGTAATTCCACGCTTTACATTTTTCTTTCTGGCCAAAAGAGGAGGAAAAAAGTAGAAATGAGTGAGTGTTGAGCGTTGACGTTGACGGAGGGAGGGAGAGAGAGAAGGAGGAGGCATCACTCCCTCCTACTCCATTTTTGTCGCCATCGCGGAGTGAGTGACTGAGTGAGTGACGACTGCAGGGGAAAAGGAAGAGGGAAGGGAAGAGAAGGGCGTCGAGTGTTTGTGACACCCACGTTTTTCCCTACACCAACAACTCCCTCCTTCCTCTCCTCTGCATTGACGGACTCCCCATGAGCAGCAGCAGCAACAGCAGCAGCAACAGCAGCAAGGGCTTCTTTTCCCACAACAGAGGCTGTCTCTTCAGCTTTTTTGGCCTCCACAACGTAGTAGTCGCACTAGACGCAAGAGGGGCCCTGCAAACTTAGCTGCCAGCGGGCCACAACCACCCTGCAAAGCAACACCTTGATCATCTCAATCCCTGGGGATTCGGCCCGACGGACCTCAAAGTTCTTCCGCGTCCTCTCTTATCCAGACTCTTCTTCCTCCCCTTTTTGGAAAGGCAGCCTTCCGTCGTCGCCTTCTCCTCCTCCTCCTCCCCCTCCTCCTTCTCCTCCTCCTCCTCCCCCTCCCTCGTCCATCCATCCATCACGCTCCGCCTGACAGTCGCAATTTTCTACAACGAGAAATAACGACGCGATAGATCATCTGGGCAGGACAGCGAGGAGGAGGGAGCGGCAACAAACGTTCACTCCACCAGTTTTTTTTCTTCAATCGGCCTCCTCCCGCTCCCCTCCCCTCCTTTCGACGACTGTGATGAATTCATAGTCGGTCGATTCCAAGGGAACTCCCCTGTTCCTTTTTCAATAGAGAAGGTGGAGGAGGAAAGAATTTTTGCTGTTGGAAACACTTGGGACTTTCTTTGAGGCATGGTAGCGGGGATGGGGGTGGGTGGAAGAGAAGGATTGATTTATATTTTTAATGCCAAAAAAAGGTGCAACGAAAGCAAAAAAAAGGGTTGGTTGGCGGGTGGCAAGGGAGGAAAAGAAAAAAAAATAGCCTTTTCTCCTCCTTCTTGCTTCCTCCCAATCTACTAGAGTCCATCGGTCGTAACACGATGGATCGATCGCTGTTGGTGGCGCCATGATTGATTTCCCCTCCTCGCTCCCCCCTCGGCCTCTCCCATTTCTTTCTACCCCCTTTCATACCGAAAAACTGGCTCGTATAGCGCCGCCACCATTTCTTCCTCCTCGCTAGCTTAGCCAGGCCTTGGAAGAAGAAGATGAGGCTTTTGGCGCCACTGATGAGAACGACGACGACGATGATGACGACTGTTTCGGAAAAAAAAGAAGAAAGAAATAGAAAAACGTGTCGAGCTGATTGTCTTTCTCCTCCTCCTTCTCCTCCGTCTGCATCACCTCTTCTTCCATCTCAAACAATGGCCGGGACGTGAAGAAGAATAAGAAATACTCCTTCTCACCACTTTAATCTGCTTACGACACGCTCTCCCCTCTCTCACCTTCTCATATTCTTTTCCTTTTCTCCGTTTGGTGTGGCATGCAGCAAAAGAAACCCAATTCGATCAACCCCTCCCCCCCCTTCTCTTCCCTCCTTCCTTGGTCCGTTCCTTTCGTCCGTCCGTTCCCTTCCTCCGTTCGTTCGTTCGTTCGTTCGTCGTCATCATCATCATCAAGAGAGGAGGAGGAGGGAGTCGGAATGGTGGTTGTCATTGCGGAATAATCCATCAGCGTCAGAATGTTCTTTGCTCCCCCGCAGAGGAGACACATCAAGCAAAAGGAGAAGAGAGAGAGAGGGAACTGAGACGAGATATACACCGCGAGCCAAAAGGAGGAGGAGGAGGAGGCGGAGGAGGGCTTGGTGGCTCGGACAGTCGATACAGCAGCCCCAGCTTCGTCGTCGTCGTCGTCGCCCTCCTCTCTTGTATCCACGCCAATCATACCGGGAACCATTTATCACTCTTCCCCTCTCTCTTTCCTCTTTCTCGTCCAAAGAGCCTCCTCCATTGCAGTCCTTCTTTCCTTCTTTCTCCTTTGGCCCATCCACCATGCACTGCAGGCTGTTCTGCTGCTGCAGCAGCGGCGATGGAGGAGGATCATGACAGCAGCTAAATGAGAGAAATGATTGGCACATTCAGAACGGGAACGCATTCCGGCCGAAGAAACGTTCCTCTCTTCATCTTTTTTTATCCAAGAAGTGTGTAATAAAAAAAGATGCTTTAGAAAAGGTGACCAGAGGGGCGGGTAGTGAGGAGGAGCAAGAACGAGTAGCCGCAGCAAGAAAAAAAAATGAAAGTAGGTAGAGAAGGTGCCTTAATGATACGGCTCTTCCAGACAGACTGACAGATCTTTCCTTTTCTTTCCTTCCTTCCTTCCAGATAATGACAATGCCCGCCCCAACAAGGACTAAATTACACCCACGAGCGACAGTCTTGGTGGCGTAGTAGTAACCCGGTATTTGTTTATGCGGGTGAGCGATGAACATCACACGTGCTTTGGGCTCCGCCTTCTTTGAACTCTGTCTTCCCTCAAATAATTTTTTTTACGAGAAAGTGTTTGAAGAACTGAGGTATGCTTTTGAAGTGGTAAAAAAATCGCTTATATGCAGCGCAGGCGATAAAAAAAGTCTACTATACAGTATATTCGTCTACGTAGTACTTCTTTGTACCCTTTTCTCTCCCATACAAGACCAGCAAAAGAAGCCACACACACACACCACCAATCAATCAACATATCAAACCGTGGACAGGTGTCAGGTATGTTTGATGGAGAGAGGAGAAGGAGGAAGGGCCCGCACACAAACATATGCGGGCCTTCCCACCGTTCTCCTCTTTCCCTTTTTACTTGCGACGAAGTCGACAGGTCATGGAGTGCAACGAGTGGTTGTTGTTCTTTTTAAGACATAGAAAGTTTGTCACTTTTGGATGCCCACGTCGAACAAAATTGTCGAGTTGCTAGAGTGAAATTTTTAGACATGTGCATTCTGTGTACGTACGTATGTACACATTCCAAAAATTGCACCAGTTCATTCCCTTTTCTCTCTATCATTGTCACTCCAGGTCTTTGAACACAAACTGTACTGCTCTTGTTATGCTTCCTTTCAACTGAGCCCAGCGCAGTGACTGACTGACAGACAGACTCCGACGACGTCGACGGTCGATCAAAGTGACAGCAGGCAACGATGACTGCATTGCTGCTCCTTCTTCTCTTTGTGCCTACATGTACAGCTCTGCTTGCGCCACCACGACCAACTGTGTCTCCTCGTTCTCTCTCTTCTTGCTGCCAGCTTGTCTGACAGGGATCATAACTCATGTGTCTTATGACGAGAAAACGCCTTTGACGCGAAGGAGGAGCAGAGGAAGGGGAAGAGGGCTTCTTCATTCGCTTGTCACCTTTTTCTGGGTGGTGGTGGGAGAGAGTGAAAGAGGAGCCTCACGTCGCCTTGCATTATCTGAAACTTCCCTCAACCAAAGGAAGGAGTACCTCCGAAATCCCTAAAAAAAAAAAGCAGAACAGACACTCTGGATCTCATTTCTCCCTCCCACTCTCTCTCTCTCGCCTTCAAATAATTTAGTGGGGAGTAGAGAGAAGGCGAAGTTGCCTAATAACCAATACCAATAATGACAAGCAGAAGGATTTGTGGCTCCGGCTGCTCCGCCCCCCTCCCCTTCCCGGAGAAGGCGAGTCTTTCTTTTCCTCCTCCTCCTACCTACATAGGTTACATCTGGACTGACTTATACTGAGAACGGGGGCCACCCAAAATCTTACCTATAGGAACAAGAGTCAGTTGTAACTTTCGAGTCGCTCACACGCCTATTGCGCACGGCACAAGGTAGCAAACGCGAACATAAATCCAAAACAAGGACAGCGAAACGTAACAAGAACAACAAGGATAAAAAACAGCCCAGATTTTCTTTTACCTCTGTGCCAGTTAGGAGAAAAAAAAGAGCTTTGCGCTAACTAACCCGGAGGAGGAGAAGGAGGAGGGGAGAGGGGGAAGGAGGGAGGATTCTTTATGACGATCGGTGCGGCCAACGAGAACACCAAGAGCCTCCTCTTCCTCCCTCCCTCCTCTTTATTCCATGGCCGAGATTTATCGCACAAGCACCAGTTCGGGCAGGGAGGAGGAGGAATTGGAATCTCTTTTTTCGCCCGCGTGTAATTCTTGGCCTCCCTCCCTCCCTCCCTCCCTGTCTGCCAGCCTGCCTGCCTTTCGACGTTTGGAAACATGAGAAGGAGGAGGAGGAGGAAGAGGAAAGGCGCAGCCCATCAGTGGAGTTTATCAGTTATTAGATCGCTCCTCTCAGCTCGGCCGAAGGTTCCTGCTCGCATTCGCGGAGCAACTTTAATGGCCTAAAAAAAACCTCTTAGCAAATGGCAAAAATGTGCTACGAAACACGTCATTAGACACATAGGTGGGGAGGGCAAAGGCTAAGAGATGGAAGGGAGAGTAGGAAATCGTGAAGTCAGAGGAGTCCTCTTCTTAATCGCATCCTTTTTTTCTGTCTGTCCTCTCTCTAACAAAGAAGAAGAAGAGGCAGCAGCAGCGGCGGTGGCAGCAGCAGCAGCAGCAGCAATGAGTGGGAGTCTGCAAACGAAGTTCGAGGCTTTCCATGTGCGAACGCCTCCTCCTCCTCCTTCTCCCTCCCCACAGTTTCGACCGGGGGGGGGGGGACGGGGGTACCTTTCTTTTATGACCTTTCTTGCGGACGGATGGGTGTGTGTGGGTGCCGCCAGCCCCTGGAATTCCATCCTCCCTTCCTCTCCTCCCTCCCCCCTTTCTCCCAACGTCTTATCCGCACTAGTTCTTTCTCCCTCTCTCCCTTCCCCTTTTTGGCCATACTTCGCACACGCGCCTTCTTCCCCCTCGTCGCGACAAGTCTCTGCTCTGGATTTCGACATTGTCATGGAGTGTTTTAAATTTTTTTATTTGTTTACTCTGGAAGTCTTCATCAGACATGTCTTGTCAACTGTCAATCGTGGTTAAGAGTTGAGAAAGCGTTGCAAAATTCACTCCGATTCTTCAGCTCCATCGTGCATGCTGGAAGAAAGCAATATTCACAGAATACAAGGTGTTGTTAGTACACTCATAGCACAATGACGCGACGCGACGCGATCAAGCGCTCTATTCGAGGTCCCCACCAACTCCCTTCACTCCCTTTCATGCAGGGAGGCCGTGGCGATGACGAAGGGATGGACAGGCGTCAAAACCCCGTTCGGAAGAAGGAGAAGAAGAAGAAAACGCTCTCTCTCTCTCCCCTCAATTTCTCGTCTTTCCCCTCCCCTCTCTTCCTCCTCTCTATTTGCCGGCGCGCGCTCTGCTCACATTGATGCAGAAGTACTAGGCGGAGGAGGAGGAGGAGGGAGAGTGGAGTGGCCGGCCGGCAGTAGAGTGGCAACTTTGGTGGGAACCACACACGCACGCCTCCGAGTCAAGAATCGTTTCTTCCCTCCCTTGTCGGGTGCAGGGTGACAATTACGGGTGCTGCTGACAGCTCCTTCCTGTGGGCACACGTCACTTCTGAGCTGGAGTGGAGGTCCCGAAAGGAGGAGGAGAGAGAGAGAGGGGAGAGAACATGGAGTGACTATGATGACCGGGAGTGATGAGTGCCGACAATGACAGTCACGGCCTGCTTGCCGGCATCCTCCACTTCTCCACCAGCAGCATCAGCAGCAACAGCAGCAGCGACAGGATCGTCATCGTCTTCCCCGCCAGCGCCGCCGCCCACGAGGACCTCGATGCTGTCGTCGTCCACGTCGTCAATCAGGATGGGTAGGAGGAAGCAGCACTGCCCTCAGAAGACCGGCAACACAGCAGACTCCACCAACGGTGAGACTCTACGCGGGAAGAACTGTAATAAGATGGGAAAAGAAGTTTTTTTTGCCATGTCTGCTTCTCTGCTCTGAAAGATTGACGTGTACCTATAGCGCTGGTGGAAGCAAAAGGTGCTGCTGCACGTAGGGACGAGAGAGGAGGCTAAATCTTTCTTTATCCTTCTCCAGATAAGAAGAAATTCGTGATTGATCCTCAAAAGAAGTGATGTGTGTCCGTCTCTCTTTTTCCCCCTCTCTCCTCCCATTGACAGCGGCTTAGTAGACGTCCGTCCGTCCCGATTTTTTTTTCCTTTGCCAACAACAGGGCCTTCCACCCCCTCCCCCAATATAGTCAGTCAGTCACACAGCCTCTGTTGGCAGGAGGAGGAGGAAGAGAGGAGGGAGCTTTGAGTGATGCGTCCGAAGATATCGGCGACGACGCTGCCCTCGATGATGACATACGAAAGGAAGGGAAGGAGGAGGAGGAGGAGGGGAGAAGAGAGGCAACGTCAACCCACGTGTCAATCAAGCGGTATTAGAACTGTCAGGGCTCGTCTTTCCCTCCTTTCTCCCACCGCTTGCTTTGCTAAAGCGCATGCATCGCGGTTCTTCCCGGAAAAAAAAGTTTTTTTTTTAAAGAGATACATGTTTGTTTAAGCTTTCATTGAAAGGTCACGTCAGTCCACTAATTTTATGCAGCGATAAGTGTGTTCATATAATACAAGACAAAGCAACATCATTAGTCCTTAATTAGTATGCTGACAGAGTAGGAGCTAGTTTTTATTATATACTGTACCAAAGTAAGAGATCTCCCAAGATGGACTTTCTCCTCCATCCCCGATTGCGTTGTGCTACTTGACTGGTGATGGTTCCCTTCCCTTTTCTTCCTCTCTCCGCTCCTCTTTTCCCTCGTCCAACCGTGTCAGGAAAGGGGAGGAGGAGCTGTCAGTCCCACGCTCGCCCTCCTTCTCCCCCGCTTGATTGACGCCTGTCATAACAGAGATTGATTCTTCACCATTGAGAGGAGAGGAAGGAGAAAAAGAAGGGAAAGGTGCAGGGGAGATAGAGAGAACAACGTGGGCGGCAGCAAACTCTGTTTGAACAAATTCATCAGGAAAAAAGAATTGCCGGATTGACTCCTCTCTATCACTTAGTGGCCGCTTCCGCCGACCGAAATTGAGCTGCAGAGAAAAGAAGGATAATCCGACATTAGATGCTTCACTGGAGCTGAAAGCGGGGGCAGCGTTTGGCTCCTCCTATCTCTTACCTCTTTTCTTTCCTTCTCTCTTTCCTTTTCGCTTGACCTGCATGAGGAATCTTTCACCAAAGAAGGGCTTTTTACTGCGGGAGGGAGAGGAAGAGGAGGAGGGTTGTTTGGAGACGCATCCATCTCCCTTCGGGGCTTTATCGAGCGTTATTGCGTTTGACCGCTGCAACGTCCACTCCTCCTCTCCCATTGAATCGCGATTCATGGCCTCCTCTTCCTCCCCCTCTGCGAAACTGCGTTGAAGGAGGCTGTACGGTACTGTATATACTATATTCCGTCTCCCAAAGGGGGAGGAGAGGGAGGGAAGGAAGAAGTGGAAAATGGGGCAGGAAGGAAGCAGTCACGTATTTTATAGCGTCCACCCTGAAAGACCAGGGGAAATGGAAATGGAAAAGTGGCGTTTCGGAGACCACCACCACTCCCCCCTTAAAGTCCACTCTTCTCTCCCCCCATTCTTATTCGACCCTGCCTCATTCTCTGGCGCAGTAGTTTTCTTCCCTGCCCCCTGCCCGTTCGAGGGGACTGACAGGTCTGTTCCCGGCAAACGGGCCGTGACTGACGGATGGCCGGGGGGGAACTGACAGCCTTTATGGCCTCCCGACGTGATTTGTGCCTCGGGTGGGGGAATGGAGAGGAAGGAGGAGAAAAAAGAGGAGGAGGGGGGCAGATTCGCAGAAATTGCATCTAATTCTGGAGAGAGAGGCCGTTCTTCCCCTTATCGCCGCCCCATTATTCTCCTTCCTTCACTTGGCACTTTTAACTTGAACAATTTTTTCTCCGGAATTCAGCCCCTGTGTCTTCGGCAATTTTGAAAAAAAAAGTTCTTTTTGTTTGCAGCTCCTCCTGAAGGAGAATTGACGAGCGGAGAGAACGGCCAGGACAACAACTCGCACTCGGACGAGGAGAAGTGCGGCGGCAACGGCGGCGGCAACGGCGGCGACTCCGCCTCCGTCAGCGGCAGCGAGGAAAACAAGGAGGGCGTCACCATGCCCACGCTGGAGTCGCTCGAGCCCGAGACCTCCTCCGCATCCACCAATGGGTACGTTGACCAAGGGAATCAGCAGAGTTGCCACGCCTTAGAAAGCTAGCTAGCTGATATTAATAGCTTGAGCTTCTAGTCACAAACCGTAGTGATTAGAATTTATCATTAAGCTATTTGCAGCTATTTTAGTAGTATTTACGGTACGAAGAAGTTGGTTAACATTTATTTCCTTCTCCACAGGGTGCAAACGGCCACGACGGCGGCTTCGTCCGTCCAGAAGGCGCTCTCCTCGGAGTCGGCCACCCTGGCCAACCTGCTGAAAAACCCGCTGCTCAACCCGGCCCTCCTTTCCATCAACCCGTCCCTGTACGCCGTACAGCTGGCGCAGCTGCAGGCGGCGCTGGCACAGAGCGCCGGGCTGCAACAGCTGGTGGCCGCCGCCATGCCCAAGAAGGAAGAGGCGGATACAACGCCCGCCGGCGCCGCGGCGGCCGTGGCTGCCGCCGCCACGAGGAAGAGGAAGCTGGAGGAGGAGCAGGTGCTGAACCTGACGAGCAGCGTCGGCGCCAAAACGCGATCTCCGGCGCAGTCGCCGAGTCTGGCCGAGAGGCTGAGAGCGGAGTCGCCGCTGGACCTGTCGGGCAGTAAGAGGCCCCCTGGTTTCGCCGGGATCAGCCCAGCCAAGGCGCCCAAGTTAGATGCGGAGAGCAAGTTTCCGGTGCCCCCGTGGGCGGCAGCGGGATCTTTTCCCTTCCTCAGCCCGTTTCTCAGTCAAGAGGCCATGCAGAGGTTCCCCGGGGCGGCGGCCGCTGCGGCTGCTGCGGCCGCTGCGGGGGCGGCGGGCGCGTCTCCTTCCCTCTCGTCACCTCCCGCAGCGGCGGCACCTTCTTCGCCTTCCGCCCTGGATCGGAATCCGCTGGAGAAAATGAGCGAGATCGCCAAGAGCGGTGGTCACCACGGCGGCGGCAGCAGGGGCGCCGTCGGCGGCCCCCGCCAGAGCGCCTGGCAGTCGCAGTGGATCAACAGAGGTCCGGAGGCCACCAAAGAGATTTTCAAGTGCGTCTGGTGCAAGGACAGCTTCACTACCCTTCAGGCGCTCACCACCCACATGAGAGAGACAAAGCACTTCGGCTCATCCATCCCTCCCTCTCCTCAAGTCCCGGTGAGGTCACCACAGTCGGTGGCCACGGCGGCCGTGGCAGCAGCCGCGGTATCCTCGGTGGCCAAGCCCCAGCTGACGCCACCGACTCCACCCGCTTCGACAGCGGCTGCAGCCACTTCTGGCCCCAAGTCCAGGGACATTCTGAAGGAGCAGCTTCCCCTGCCCAGGAAGCTGGTGAGGGGTCAGGACGTGTGGCTGGGGAGGGGAGAGCAGCAGACGAAGGACATTTTAAAGTGCATGTGGTGCGGGGAGAGCTTCCGCTCATTGGACCTGATGACTAAACACATGCAGGAGACCAAGCACTACACCAAAGTGATCTCCCAGGAGCAGCTGGTCTCCTGGAAGAGCAACGAGCAGAGTGCCAGCTCACAGAACCATGTCAACGCCGTCCTGACCTGCAAGGTGTGTGAACAGGCGTTCTCTAGCCTCAAGGAACTGAGCGATCACATGGTCAAGAACAACCACTACAAGGAGACCCCCACGGCGACACCGGTGTCGGCAGGCAGCCCCTCTCCGGCGGCGACCTCTCCCTCGGCGGCAGCGACGGCGGCGGCGGCGGCCGCGGCGGCAGCGGCGGTTGCTCTGGGTCCTTCTCTGCCGGGAAGCAACGGAGCGAGATCAATTCCCGGAGGAAGCGGCGGAGGTGGTGGAGGAAGTGGAGGAGGGAAGGAGAAGAGGAAGAAGTCGCTGCCGGTGAGGAAGCTGCTGGAGCTGGAGAGGGCTCAGCAGGAGTTGACAGGACAATTCAAGTCTCACTTTGGAGGAGGAGGCGCCGGCGACGACTCTGCCGGCAAGATCTCCTGCGAGAAGTGTGGGGAAAAGATCCTCATGCACCTTTTCGTTGACCACATCCGCCAGTGCCTCGGCCCTATGCGGCTCCCGCCAACACCGACATCGTTGGCTGACCTGGCGGCCGCCAACCCCCTCCTTCGACGGACGCCGTCGGTGTCCCCTCCCAGACCGGGATCGGGAAGTAGGCCGCCGACGCTGCTGCACGACGACGATCTCGCGTCGTCTTCGTCCCCCGGGGCCGCTGCTGCCACTGTCGCTGCCGCCGCTGCTGCTGCGGCCGCCGCGGCCACCACTGCGTCAGAACCGAAGTCCATCCTGGGCTCCCTGGAGAAGATGGTGCAGAACAACTTCGGCGCCAAGAAGAAGCCCGGGGCCGACGCCAACCTGAGCATCCTGCAGCGACTGGGCATTGACGAAGGGGTGGACTACTCGAAGCCACTGGTTGATCCGATGGCCATGTTCAGGCCGCCACCGGGAGCGGCCGCCGCGGCCGCCGCCGCGGCCGGGATGAACGTGTCGGCTGCCGCCCGCTTGGCTGCCGGGCTCCTCCCTCCGCTGTCGACGGCAACGGCGGCTGCCTCCTCCGCCACAGAGACGAGGAGCAACAGCGAGTGCAGCTCTCCGGACCGGCTGAGGCAGGAGAGGCCGCCCTCCATCAAGTCCGAGCACTCATCCTCCGCCAAGTCGGCCTCGCCGCCCCCTTCACAGCAGCCGCTGCCGGCGACCGACTTCAGGAAATCCAGATCAATTTCCCCAAAGGCAGAAGATGAGGCGAAGACAGAAAACGATGACGACAAGGGAGAGGGAAGAGCAGACGAGGACAATGCAGACAAGAAGGAAGCCGCCGTCGACGAGGAGGGCGACAAGGCCAGTGTGAAGTCCAAGGAGCTGAACCACTCCTCCGTCGCCTCCCCGGTTTCCTCCCCTCCTCTTGCCGCCGCTTCCACGCCCGGAGGAGCATCTTCATCCCGCAAGTCCGAAGACGGAGACCACAGGTCGGGAGACGAGGGTGTTCCTGCCGCGTCGGAGGAGGACAAGGAGGACGGAAAGCAGCAGGAGGAAGAGGGCAAAGAAAGCGGCGGAAAGAAAAAGAAGAGCCACCCTCTGGCGGCACTGCAGATGCTGTGCGACAAGACGGAGAAGACGCCCAAGACGCCGGCCTCTACCTCGGCCTACGGCGGCCCCACGGACCCGGGGGCCATTCTGGCCTTCTCCTGGGCCTGTAACCAGGCGGTGGTCAATGACTCCCTGCTGAAGTGTCCCTTCTGCGACACCCCGTTTATCTCCAAGGGCGCCTACCGGCACCACCTCAGCAAGATGCACTTCGTCAAAGATGGACAGGCTGACCCCAAGATGCTCATGGCGGCAGCGGCGGCGGCGGCCGGGGGCACCCCCGCGGCGGCGGCAGCTGCGGCCGCTGTCGCGGCTGCCGCGGCCGCGTCGTCCAGCAAGTCGACCCCTGAAGGAAGTCCTGGTCCTTCGGGCGCCGCTGGAGCCTCTGGCGCCGGCGGCGCTGGCGCCCCCGCCGGTGATTCCAAGGAGGAGAACGCACAGTCCAAGTTTGCCAAGTACTCCCAGCTTGCCAAGCAACTCTCCTGCTCCAGTCAACCTTAGGATATATAACATTATATCTGATAATTACGACGATTTTTTTCGACTCCCCTGGCCTCCTCTCTCCCTCTCCACCCACGTGACACACAGTTACTGAGTCCTCAAGTTGCTCCCTTCCTTTTTCCTTCCTCGCTGCTCCCAAAGAGTAACCAGTATTAACACAAATGCTTGTGCCCCTTCCTGAAGAATGCAACTTTTTCATGTTAACCTACTTTGGTTTTCATGTCTTTCTCTCCAAATATTTAGTTGCCTTGAATATCGCCCCCTCTCCCCGCCACCCACTTTTCGCTTGAAAACTGTACAAAAGAAGCCTTAAATATTTTTTTCATCACGCAGTTTCGCCACCATCCCCTCACCGAATGAAAAAGAAAGACTTCCAATTTGTACTACTACTACTTACTACTCATACGCAGACTAGCAACTTCTCCAAATGATGCGCAATATTACACACAAGGCTTTGCAACAACCCACAGATGCAGAGCGCGTGAGGAAGGAAGGAGGCAGAGGAGGAAGAAGAAGACACCGAGAAACAGATGTAAAAGCGATACTTCTTCGGAAAAGACAAGAAGAAGAAGAAAAAGCATCATTCTGCAAAACCATCCTCATCCTCCCCCTTCCTCTCAGAGAGAGACATAAGATGTACGGGAGGAGGAGGACGAACGCAGAAACACACACACTCAAAAAACACCACCACTCTTCCATTGTTGTCATGTTGAGATGAAATAAATTTCAGTTAAAGCTTCCCTCGGATTATGATGTGCACTCGAGTCTGTGACAGCAGGAAGATTTCTTACCACTGCAGTATCATAGAGTATGTCAGAAAGGAGGGGAGGGAGGCGGCGGCGGCAGCAGCGGCGGCGCTCGGAGGAGGAGGAGTGGAAGGATATGGCTCAAATGGGTCTGTTGTGTCGGAAACTGGCGCACCCACCACCCAACTGAACCCACCCCTCCAGGCTGTATTTTAGCGCGGGCGAAGGAGAAAGAGAGGGGAAAGTAGAGGACGAGAAACTTGCTAGCTAGCATACCACTATATTTATGGCCGTTGGCTCAAACAAAAGTTGGTCTTCTTCTTCTTCTTCTTCTTCTTCTACACTACTTTGGCGCCAGAGTGGAGGGAAGGGGGGAAGGCTCTGCCCGTTACATATCTGTCATAAAAGCCATCGAGATCGAGAAAAACTGCCTCCTTTTTCTCCTTCTCCTTCTCCCACGTCGCCCCGACTGTGATGCTGCAGCAGCAGATCTTGGGAGGAGGAGGAGGGATGCTTTTTCGGCCTTTTCCTCCCTCCTTTCTTGGTCCACGAGACTTGAGCTCTTTCTGCGTTGCTTGCTCATTCTTTCTCTCTCCTAAGGGAAAATGAAGAGAAGAAAAAATTGCAAACAACTGTTTTCCCATTTTTCTCTTTCCCTCTTTCACTAAAAGCCCAAGGACCCATCATGACAAATTTCTTTGCAGTAGTATACGGTACATACCTGCGTAAAATTGAGATCGCATTAGGCAGCCACCACCTTTTCTGTACACACGTCATGACAGTGCATAAATAAAAAGGGCTGTTATAAAACAAAAGCAAAAAGTATAGAACCTCTGAGAAGACTCATAGACACACAAAAAAGCTTATTTTTTCTCCCTCTCACTTCTGCTGACAATCAGTTCCATTATTGGTTACGCCCTCTTCTCTTCTCCCTTGCTTTCAAAGAGTAAAAAATCCTGTTCTTTTTGTTGGCCTCCCCCTCAACGGTTGATCACACTGAAAAAGAGGAAGGAAGAAAAAGGAGCTTCTGGACAGTCCGAATTTCCTTAGAGGTTTCTATTTTTTGCCTGGAGTTGGTCTTGAGAGGTGCACTCAGACTTTGAAAGTAGTAGAATAAATCGCAAAAAACCCTCGGCGACACCAGAGCGACAAAAGAAAAAATTCATGCAGAGGGTGTGAGAAGGAACTTTTTTTTTGCTGCGATGCACAAGGGTCCATCCTCCTTTCTTTTAATATCGGGAGTCTGCTGCCGCCTTTGACATCTCTGGAAGAAGAAGAAGAAGACAAAGCATGTGAACAAAGGGGGCGTTGGGTGACAGCAGCGACGCTCCTGGTAGTCAGTCTCTTTCTCTCTTTCCCTCTGCTCTGTCCGTTCCATGTCTACTCTCCTCTTCTTCTCTCTTCCCCCCTTGTCAACATTCAGAATAAAATTGGATGCGCCAGTTTTGGCAGCAAGGAGACGTTTGTGACAGGCAACTTGCAAGAATGAGGAGAGAAGAGAGAGAGAGGGGGGGGCTGTCTCCCTCCTTCCCTCCCTTTTTCCTCTTCACCCTTGAGAGCTTGGAGAGGAGGAAGAGAAAGGAGGAGGGGGTCCGTCAGGACAAGACGTTCGGGATCATGGAGGAGGAAGAGAAGGAAGGAGGAGGAAAGAAGAAAGACTTAGACTTCGGCAGAAAGTGAGTGACAGACACGTAGCACCAGTAGCAAAAATACCCTCGCACAAAAAGTGAAATATCGAAAGGCTTTTCTCTCTATCTCCCTCTTCTGTGCAGAAGTGGGGACGGAAAGTTAAGAAAAAGGGAGGAA
>JAAUYM010026990.1_pt1 | contig 14732 bp, 13 predicted proteins | sample 7278001 | NCBI WGS metagenome assembly JAAUYM01 (sample SAMN14350224, study PRJNA611818) | marine sediment metagenome | isolation source: surface marine sediment (1.8m) | place: French Polynesia: Moorea | collected 2018-08
AGGAGTACGTACAGTAGAACTCAGATATATGCTAAACCCCAACTACAGTACTGTATAGTACTCAACTGTTTTAATGACCAAATTTACTTTTCTGTAATCAACCTCCGCTATATCGTACTCCGCTATGTACTATAATGGTACATAGTTGACTTTAGTGTTGTAGAGGAGCATTTTCCACGAAATATTTGAAAATACAAAATGTGGCAATTGTGGCAAAAATTACTACGTGCACTCTCGTATAGCTCGTATTGAAGAGGTTTACGGTAGCACTACTGTAGTACAGACGCTCACGTCACAAACAGGCGACCCATTCAGATAAAATGACAGTGGCAATGCTGTGTACGGACTACATCCTGCTTTGTCAGTACGATATATCTTAATGGTTTCGGACACTTCCATGTACCGGTACACATCAAAACAGAAGTGCATCTACAAGTCGCATTTTTTTTATATGTACCATGCGTATGTGTACAATTAACCTAGGTAGTAGTTATAAGCATGTCCAAAACGTTCTTCAATATCTTACCACATCAATCCTTTCCCCCCTAAAAATACCAGTATACCAAAAAGACCAGAAAGTAATCAGCTAAAGCCTTTTACCGTACCTTTCCAATCGGATATGCTCTCACAATGCCTCCTTTTCTTCTCCTTCTTTCCAGACTTTTGGCGCTACCCCATGTCCTTCCCGACTTTGTCCGGGCCGACCAACGCCTCCCCGTCAGCCGCCAGGAGGGGCGCGGCGGCGGCCTGCCAGAGGCAGCAGCAGTCGTCGCCCAAGATGCGGACCAAGAAGCAGACGCCGGTCTACGCGGAGAGTAGCAAGAAGGGCAGGAGGAAGAGCAGCGGCGTCAACGGCGGCAGTGGCGGCGGCAACCCCAACAGGAGGAGCTTCGTCGACGAGTTGCTCCCGTCGCACCAGCGTGCTCTGCTGGAGCATCAGAACAACCTCGTCAAGGCACAGGAGCGGCTGTTGGACGTCAGGTGGCCTCCGGAGAGGAAGACAACTGCCAAGAAGAAGGAGGAGAGACAGCAACAGCATTCTCATCCAGAGAAGAGGCAGCAACAGCATTCTCATCCAGAGAGGAGACCAGAGAGGAACCTGACCAGTGCCCTTGACGACTCTCTGGTGGACCTGCAGCAGGTGAGCGACCTGCTGGCAGAGTCTCTCAAGGAGATCCAACAGCAGCAGCAGCAACAGCAGCAGCACGACCGGGCCAATAGCAGGAAGCACAGCGCGCCTGTCTTTGCCGGCGCCACCAGCGGTCCCTCCTCCTTGTCCGTTCCCGCCCCCGCCCCGCCTCCTCGCTCCTCCTCCAGACACGCCTCTCCGAGACAGAGCCCGGCCAGACCCAGAAGAGGGGTGCCATCGGCGAAGGATCCCACGTCGATGCAGGAAGTGCGCCTGCTGGGCAGGAACCTCTCTCCCAGACAGAGGAGGAAGCTGAGCTCCCCGGTGTTTCCGTACAACCAGCAGCAGCCGCAGCAGCAGAAGCCACAGCCGCCGCCGCCGCCGCTGTCGCGCCCCAAGAACTTCTCGTCGTCGTCCTACTACCGCAGTCCGGTGGCAGACAAGATGTCCGACTACGAGGACATCTGGCACGACGGCAACGGAAACACCCTCCCCGCTAACAAGTACAAATTGCGGGAACATCGCCGTGAGAATGAAGAGGAGGAGGAGGAGGCGGGAGAAGAGGACGGGAGGAGCAGCAGGGAAAGGAGGTCCATAACTCCTGCGGAGTCGGAGACGCAGTTTAAGGCCTATCTGGCGAACAAATTGAGGCAGCAGGTCGAGGACGGCAAGACTGCCTCCCCATCAAGAGAGGAGAAAATGAGCAAGAATGACGAAGGCAGCAGCAGCATCAGGGATCGCCTCAAAAGCCCCAGAGGTCCCTTGGGACCGACAAGGGCGGAGAGCAGCGGAGACAAGAACCCGCTGAGCAGATCCCGCAAGAAGACGGTGATCGGAATCTCGGAGGAGCTGGTTCACCTCGCCGCCGAGGGCGGAGGACGTAGGTGCCAGACCGCGGCCTCCTCCTCCTCCCTGTCCCCGCAGCGGTCGGAGAGCTTTTCCTCCACCTCGCGGTCGTTCTCGGGCAAGTCCTCCTCTTCGGCCTCTAACGTCTCCAACGTCTCTTCCCTCGCCACCTCTTCCCGGCGCTCCAGGGACGCCGGCTCCTCCGTCTACTCGGACCCGCTGGACGCCCTGGAGAGGGCGGAGGACACCAGGATCTACCACTGCCCGGAGTTCGGGGAGATACACGAGGAAGAGGAGGAAGAAGAGGAGGAAGAGGACGAAAAGGGTTTGTCCGACACGCAGCCGCCCAAGATCTACCGCTTCGGAGCTTCCCGCGAGCTGAGCGCCAGCTCGGGCGACCTCACGAACAGCAAGTCGGAGGTCGGGGTGTCCCTTTCCAAGGTGAGGAAGATCAGCAGTCCGCCGCCCCCGATGACGGCGACGCTGACGACGGCGACGTCGGCGACCGCCACGGCGGCCGCCACGGCGTCGCCAAAAGTGAAGTCCAGGCCGAGGAAGCCGAGCAGCGGCGACGATGTCGGAGGAGGCAAGAAGAGGGAGAACCGGCTGAGCGCGGTCATCGGGCGGTACATTAGGCCTCCGAAGACGCTGGCTGGACCTGCGGGGATGATGGGCGAAGGCGTCGGAGGAGGAGGAGGAGGAGGAGGAGGTGCCGGGGGTGGTCAGAAGGGGGGGTCCTGGCAGGTGGACTCCTCCAGCTGGGAGTTTCTCGGACAGGAGAACGAAGGAGGTGGAGGAGGAGGAGAGCAGAAAGTCGTTTCGTCAAGCACCACTGCCTCACCCACCTCTACCGCCTCTTCCTCTTCCTCCTCCTCAGCCTCGACGGCCTCGCCCAAGGTCAGCAGCGAGAAGCAAGAGGCGATCGCCTACGAGAACCTCAAGTGCGAGAAGAACAACAACGACGACTCTGGGGTGGAGCAGGCCAACAACAAGAGCGACAACTCGAACGACGCAACCCCGAGGCTCACGTCTAAGGGAGGGAAGAAGGAGGAGGAGGTCAAGGAGGAGGTCAAGGAGGGCGCCGGCAAACGCGAGAGCTCCTCCAGCAAGGACAGCCTGTACGAGAGTGGGAACAACGACACCCTGAACAACAACAACAACAGCAGCAGCAGCAGCAGCAAGCAGAACGAGGCGACGGAGGAGAACAAGCCGGCGCCGCTGGCGGACGCAGAGGACGAGGTTCTGACCGATCACGAGGAGGGAGAGGAGGAAGAAGAGGATGAGGATGTCGTAGGTGAGTTGACGTACAATAGTTTTCTTTGCTCCTCTTACACAGCGTACGTACACTAGTACAAATCCTGGGTATTTCCGGAAGGAGGAAAAAGAGAAAGATGACCTTCCTTTGTCGTCCACCTTTCCATACTACAAAAATGGATTTCTTACGAAGGAAGCAGACAAAGAAGCTTTCTCTTCTAAATTCATCTTCTTTTGTCGGACTGGAAAGTCTACTTTTTTTTGTTGCTCTTCATGCTTTCAAGGTAAGAGTGAAGGAGCATGAAGAAAGTAAATGTACCAGCATGGTACCTTTACCTACCTACCTTTTCCCCTCTCACCCTGACATAAGTTACAAGGCCTAGCATGTAGCGGAGAGACACAGGTATTTTTCGCTGAGACAGGAAAACTTTTCCAAATTTTAGAAAACTTTTCGCCACCATTTCTCTCTCGCCTGCATTCAAAAAGAAACAAAACTTTTGTCTCCCGTTGAGAACATCAGCGAAAATGAACTCTTTCTCTCCTCGCAGGTCTGCCACGCCCCCTGCTGCCACGCCTCTCCACCCGCCACGCTGTCGCCAGGGATCGCATCCAGACCTGCGTCCAGTCGCTGGCCGCCACCACCACCCTGGGACTGAGGCACAGGCGGCCGCAGCAGAACCAGCAGGGCCAGCAGAGTCAGCAGCAGGGCAACAAGGGCAAGAGCCAGTCACTGAACACCAAGTCGGAGAAAAAGAAGAAGAAGCTCCAACAGCAACAGCAGCAGCAGCAACAGCAACAGCAACAAGAGCCGCCACAGCTCCCTGACCAGCTTCCCCAGGCGACCTTGTTCGGCCTGAGCGTGTGCAAGTTCGTCCAATGCACGGAGGAGAGTCGCGAGAAGGACCCGGCGGTGGTCATGAGGAACATGAGGCAGTTCATGAGCGGCATGAAGAACTATCTCGTGAGGAACGGGGAGGGGGAGCTGCAGAACATCATCGACGAGGAGAGGAGCAAGGTGAGAGTGGGGATTTTACTGATGTTTAGAGAAAAAAAGCGGACGTCAGCAACTGAAAGTTTACTATAGCAGAAGGAAAGAACAAGTAGAGCATTTGACAATAGTAAGGTTTACTTTTTTGGAGTTTACTGTACTAGAAGTAGTCTACTGTGTTGGTCAGTGGAAGAAAGGAAAGATGTTGAGTAGACGGCTGGCACTACTTAACATCCTCTCTGAGCACGCGCTTTCCCATATTTTTAGCCTCCACTTGCCTGGCTGTCCGTGTCCTCATGTCGTATCAACTATTGACGTCAGTGTGAGCTGTACGCGTTAAGTGGTGCAGGAAACTTTCTTTTGGCTTCTACGTATGTATGTACGACATAACGTACCTTATGTGCATTTGATGACATCATTTGTGGTAACATCGTACTGCACTTTGCAGGAAGTGACGCCCACTTTCTCAGATCTTACTCAGCCTTTTTTTTCTCCCATGTCGCCAAATAGATTCACTGACCAAGGCGGTTGTTCTTACTATACTAGTACTACGTACTGTACGTGTCAACTTTTCTCAAATCTTTTCAGCTCCAGTCCGACGAGGTCCTCCACGTGGACTCCATCCTGGAGGCGTCCATGCAGGAGCTGGTGACTAGGCCGTTGCAGCCGCACCTCAGCAGGCTCTTCGCGCAGGACTTCAGGAGATCAGGATGCTTGCAGGTCAGCACCACGATGCTAACGAGGTGTACCCGCATCTTGAACCCAAAAAATGCGATATTTGCTATTGCTGTTCGAAGTACACATAGCACTGTCCCAAAAAAATGACTTGTCATTTTTTATTGAGACACCCTGCACTAGCGTTGTTGAATTACAGAGGAAGAAATTTTAAAACAAAGAGAGAGTACTTACTATGTACGTACGTATTGTGAATAGTTAAGCTTGTTTTTCTGACGGTCCATAAAATATCAGAAAATTGAAATAGTGCCCGCTCTTTCTGGCCCACCCTGTAGGTCCTCACCGAGAACATCCGCCGGGCGCGCCGGAGGGAGGAGGAGATGGAGTCGGATTTGCCCTCCGGGCAGCCACTGCCGCCCTTCTTCGACGTCCCGGCGGCCTACCGACCCAGGCTGGCGGAGACGGTGGAGACGTGCGCGCCGCTGTTGCAGAGGATGAGGGACGGTTACTCGCCGGTGGACAAGCTGGACGCGCTCCTGGCCGCAATCAGGGTCATCCTCAACAGCGTACGTATGGAATAAAGCAGGGGTTTCCTACCTTTTCCAGGTTTGCGTGTCACTTCCGCCAGATAAAAGCATTTAGCGTGTACTACCACGCCTTAGTCACACCTTTGTCTGTAGTTTGTAGGTACTGTATTGTTGTGCCTACTCTCTCAAGCTGTGGTGCACCACCAGAAATTGCTGGTGGTACACCAGTGGGGGTACCACTTGTGGTATGTACCATACAGTAGATTGGAAACCGCTTGAACAAGGAAGGGCTTTTTAATTTCGGAAAAGCATCACTTCCTTCAAGATTTATCGGTCAGCGTTCTTTGTTTTGTCGACTTGGTCGAGACCCTCAACGGTCTCCATCCATTCCCCTCCCGGAAAGTCCTTCTGCAGCCCCGTCAAGTCCACTTCTTGGATCCCGAATTTCTCCTCCAGGAGCGCCTCCATCCTCTCAGCGCTCAACTCCTCCTTCTTGTCCAGCACTCTTCTCTGGACGGCGGAACCCACTCGGGTGTAGTGGCGGTAGCGGCGCTCCAAGATGAGGTGCACGTCCCAACCACGGTTGGCCTGTGTAGGAAAAAAAACACGTTACCGTAGTTATAATCAAAGTGGTAATGCTACGCTCACTCTCAGCATGACTATGGGGTTGTGCAGCATGAAGTCCTCAGATTCGGCGTATCTCTCCGGATCGTAGAACTCTCGGCTGCCAAAGTCTTCCAGGTCGAAGCTTTTGCCTCCCCTCCTGAACCCGTACTTTCTCCTCCAGCCGTTCGACCTATCATCGTCCAGAGGCTGGTACCAGACGACCCAGAACTCCTCGCCTCCCTCCTCGGTGGTCCTGGTCGTGCGGAAGAGCCCCGTGGGATGCTTGGAGATCCCGCCATCTTCCAGCTTAATCGGGTCGTAGGAGCCCTTAATATGTACAGTACCTACATTCGTTGGCTTGTAATCCTTCCAGAATTTGTCGAGATTTTTTTTCAAGTACTACCTTCGTACTGGCAAACCCCACGTCCAGCATGTACTCTTCATCTTGATCCAAGCGCACGAGGGGAGCAAGATGTCCAAACTCAGGACCAAATCCTGTTTGCTCTCCTTCCCAAGCTCTAAAAGAAACTTTGTTTTGCAAATGTACGTACGTAGTACGTACAGTACTATTGTGGGTTTTTTTTAGGGAATGCATTCAACTAACCGACAGTTGAGAACGGTGACGTCGAAGCCTATTTCTCTGAGAGCCCAAATGAGCAGCCCGTTCAGCTCGTGACACCAGCCTCCCCTTCCCTTGTCGACAATCTTATCGTAAACAGCCTCGCTAAGGAGAGAAACAGACATGAAAATATTGAGGTACAAAACCTATACTAAAATTGTACCGTACTAAGTGAGAGTGATCTTTCTTCTCAGCAAGGCATCCAAATTTTCCCACGGTATGTTCTCCAGAAAGCGATGCTTCAGCTCCGCGAGGGTTTCCAGGCTCAGAGGCAATCCTGCACAGGCCAATTTAAAGACAGCATCACATAAAACTTTTTTTTTTGGGGGGGGAGGGGAAGAAGGTGGTTGCACCTGCAGCCGTGGTATTGCGGCCTTTCATTCCCGAGGTGTCGAAGTTGATGCGGCAGAAGAACTTTCCAAGATCCATCCTCTCCAGCTCTCTTTCCCTCTCTCTCCCTCCCCTGTCTGACCTTCTCTACGTACTATTGTCAGTTCGGTAAAGCGGCTGCACTGACGACTGACAAGAGAGAGAGAGCCTCCCACCTCTCCCCCTCACCCTTACCCAAAACTTCCGAACAAAACTTGACCGATGATGTCATTACGAGATTATCGTACTTGCGGGTGCTTCTCACATGATGTAGTAGTTTATTGCAAACAGTGCGCTTTACAGCCTTGCGAATCTGTATTCTGAGTAGAGCCTCTCCGCTAGCTTTCCGCACGGCCTCTCCAGCAGGGCCGTTCTCTCACGTCTGGCCTCGCCCTCAATCTCGGAGGCCTTTTTTTATACCACAGGGGGGGAAAATGTGTCAAGGTGTCCCTTAGTCACGTACTGCATAGTTTCTTGGTACAGTCGACATTCCATTTTGTCGAGTTGTCTGAAAACTTGACAAAACCCAAATATCTTTTGCAACTTTTGCAGTTTTATCCTTAAAAGGATCCTTAAAAGTTGACAAAAAATCTCGATTAAATTTTCAAAATTAATTTCCAAAATCGAATATGGCCTCTACTCACCGAGACCTTGGTGTCCTCCTCGACGGCGCGTCCGCCTCTGTTGGGGCTGAATGTGAGCAGGCCGAGCATGCTGGCCATGGCGAAGTCCACGTACGTTGGCTCGCCGCTGCCCTGGAGGAACTCACGGCCGTCGGACAGGATGGAGTCCAACCCGTCCATGTGCTTCCTCATGTTGCTCTTGGCCTGTTCCACCGCCTCATGGCTGGTGTCCACCTTCTTGACAATGTAGTACCTGATGAGGGGCATGATGGCCTCCAACAGCCACTTCTGCCACTGCGGGATCGCCCTCTGGTTCATCCCCCAGATCTTCCTCATCAGCTGCTCCGTGTCAGGATGGTCTAGGGCCACTGCGTAGCCGAATCTGTTTTGGAAGAATTGTGATAAATTTATTGTCAAACTTATTATTATTAAACTCATCATTATTAGACTTGTTTGCTCCAATACCTTCTAAGCTCTTCTCCCAGGAGGTCTAGCTTCCTCTCCAACGCTATGGTCTCCTCGGTGGCTTCAAGAAACCTGAACAAAGAAACATTGTGAAGGTGCAATTTCGAGTCTTGTAGGCAAGGATGAATTTGGCCTCATCCCCCACTTTCGAATCCGGTCGTCCTTGTGTGCCTTGGCCCCGTAGAGGTACCTGAGGATGTCGGAGGAGTTGCTCAGGTAGACGTTCTTGGACGGGATCTTGAGCACGGGCACAGTGCGGCCAATGATAAAGCGACCTGTTTTGGGGGGTTGGCATATACTGTAGTAGCACAGTGGAATAGTGAGCTTTGATATATTAGTGTGCTTTTTCTAAGAAACAGAGTACGTACTACATAAAGCCAAAATTGCAAACTTGGATAATTGGGAACTTTGGTGGTGTTCCGACCTGTTCCGATTACCCGAGCTCCATTGATTTCGCCAAACCTTGTCCACCCACCGAGTATCCCGATGTCCTGCTCCTCCTCGTACGGCTGCCCGACGTAGTCCATGCACCAGCGCACCTTCTCGGCGTAGTGCGAGGCCGGCATCGTCTCCAGGACCATGCCGTCCTCCCCAGACTCCTCCTGCCGACGCAGCAGCTCCGCCTTGGCGAAGATGCATCTGAGCAGCAGGGCCTCTCTCAGCACCAGCACGGCCGTCAGCACCAGCAGCACCTTGAGGAGGCCCCATCCTGACAGGGCCGCGTAGATCGGCAGGAGCGCCAGCAGGAGTAGGGGCAGCAACTGCACCGACAGCCGCATTATGACCTTCAGTACTGTATATCGAGGGATTGGCTGTGTGTCTCTCTACTTAACTGGTGTTTGAACGCACAGATAGGAGACGGTTACGTAAGCGTTCCTCTGTTCGTGCACATGCCCAGTTTCTCCTCCCTGTCACAGTGTATACGTACAGTACAGTACTACTACCTAGTTGTATACAGTACGCAAAGGGGTTTTTTTGCACTTTTTGGGCAAATGATTAATGTGCACACCGCGGTTTGTTCAATATATGAAAAGTATTTTTTCTTACCCTTTTGCAGTCCACCAGTCCCAGCAGCACCCTGACGGTGGAGCAGTTCAGCTCCCTGCTGGCGTCGGTCCTGGTCCGCCTGGACTGCAACTGGATCGAGATGGAGAGCGAGACCATCTGGGGGCTGCTGCACCCGAGTCTGCTGGCAGGGGAGGGCGGATACTACCTCACCATGCTCTCGTCCACCATACACTTCATCAAGAGTCTCGGCGAGGAGGAGGAAGAGGAAGAGGAACGGAGAGTCGCGGAGGAGGATGACAAGGTGGGAAAGTTTATTTTTCTCCGTGGTACGTACAGTCCATGTTCGATTTAGGCAAGTTTCCCATCAAGGGGAAAAAAGCTACCTTAATTGAAGTCGTTGCCTATAAAGGAAACATAATTTTTTACTGCGATGTCAAGTCCCAGAAATTGCCTAAGTGAAACTTGCTGGAATCGAACGTCGACTTCACTGTACCTAGAACAGCCTGCATTGTTGCCTCTGTTGCTTTGTTCCTCTAACTTTAGCAATCATGTTTCCAGGAGAACATTTCCTCCCTGCGCTCTGCGCAACAGAGGTTCGGCGGAGGCGATGACGAAGAAGGGGCCGAAACCGGAACCGGAAACCTGAGCCTCCGGCTGACGGCGACCAAGCCGAGCGCCAACGTGGTGGTGGGCAGCCTCAACTCCTCGACCTCCCTCGCCTCCGGCGGCGGCGGCAGCTTCGGCAGGGGGTCCAACAGCAGCTGCTCCTCCGCGTCGCCTGCCGCATCTGCCGCGGCTGTCGGCTGCAGCATCCGCGTGCTGATCCCGCCGGAGGAGGACGGCGTCGGCTCCGGGTCGGCGCAGAGGAGGCGCGGCATCGTGTCCAGGTCGTTCCCGCTGAAGCCCACTGCCACTGCCAGGGAGGTGGCCAGGATGGTCGCCAGGAGGATGAAGGTCCCCAACGCGGAGGACTTTGCCCTCTTCCTCTTAGACGAGGGAAAAGGTAAATTTTCCGAGGCAAGGACAAAAGAACGCACCTGCTGTGACATTTGGCTCACTAATTGCAGAGACCCTCTTGACGGAGACCCAGAGGCCTCACGACGTGAGGAAGGAAGTCCTGGCGCGGAAGAAGAGGCTGCGACTAAAGCTACAGCAGCAGCAACAGCAGCAGCAGCAGCAGCAGCAGGAACAACAGCAGCAGCAGCAGGGCAGCAACAATTCCAACAGGGAAAGCGAAAGTTCCGAGGAGAAGAAGAAGCCTCCTCCTTCTTCCTCATCCGACTTCGTCTTCTTTGTGTTCAAGCGCCATGACGCACTCATCGCTTGGCCCAAGGAATTCCTGCCATAGTCAACAGAATCCGCTTTCAGATTTCAGATACCACACAAAGACGAGATTATTGCCCTTTTCATCTCTCTCTCTCTCTCTCTCCACTACCTTTCTTTTTTATTTCGATGAATAAATGGACAACCCTTTGAAGCTGTACGACACTTCTTGAAAATTTAGGCTTTAGATTAGTTTTTCAAATGGATACCCGGGTAGTCGATCATTATTTGAGCGGTTCTCCCCCGTTTTTCGGGAATCAAAGGTCGAAATTTCGGTTTTTGCTCAGTATTTGGTACCCGAATACCCGGCTAAGCGGAATTTGAGGAACTCTAGCCGCAGCGCACGATTAAGCCGTCACGCCGCAAGGAGACAAGGTGCAAGTTGAGGCCACCTTCACTATTGCTGCACCACAAAAGCAATTTCTTTGGTCAGAATGGCCACCTTCTTCTCTTTCTTTTGACCTTGAGCATCTACGTTGGTTTCTTTCTTCACCAGGATGTGTTGCCGGTGGTGTGTTTCACTGCTTGCCAGGAAAATTGCATTGGTACAGTGATCCAAGGGAAAGGGACGCAGGACTAAAAGTGTGGGATGCTTGGACAGCAGGATGCATTTTTTTTTTTTGCCCACGTGATCTTTCTCAGCACTAGGATTTCGCACCATAGAGATAAAAACCCAATTCTCGTCATCAGCTGTATAGGTACTACTAGTTCTGAACCAATGAGTGGCGATCTGTAACTACAAGGACGTACACTAGATCACGAGGCCTTTTCTGCGAAGAGGATCAGGGCTGGGAGGGCCTGTGTCGCCTCAGGCTGTCCTTATTTTGTCTCCACAACTTAATGGGTCTCGACAAGGTTGACAGTTATTAGAAAGCTGAAATGTCCATCCAACTTTAAAAATATACAAAATTTAAAAATAGCTCCGCCAAAACTCTATAACTTAAAAAAAAGTGGCAAAAATATAAAATCCCCTCAAAAAATTATAGTTGTTCATAGCCAAAAAAAGTCTCAAAATAGGCCATCTGGCAGTACTGGCTCTCGATCAGAGCTACGTTGAGAACCTCTGTGCTCTCTCTCCGAGGCCCGAAATAGACCTCCCAATAGAAAAACTACGCACAAAGGGTTTTTTTCCCCTTCGAGTCTTCAGTTCTGGTGACAGCAGGTGGTGCTGGGAGAAAGAGAGCAAGGGGGGGGGGGAAGAAAGAAAAATGTTGTTGGCTAAACTGCGGATAGTAGCTTCTCTCTCTCTCTCTCTCTCTCTCTCTCTCTCTCTCTCTCTTCCTTCTTGGCAAAGAAAGGAGGCAGAAGAGCGGGAGACAAGATTGGGGAGGAGGGGAGGACCCAAAAACCTCTTTCGGGGTAAATGTGTGGTGGTGGGTCTGACTACTCCCCAATGCATGGCCCTTCCTCCTCTCCGCCCAACTTTGGCCGTTGGCGCCAAGATTGAGTCCACAGATCTTCCTTCCTCCTCCGCCCGCAGGAGATGGGAACCGACTGAGTCAACTGAAGGTCGACAAAAGGTAGATAATAGCAGAAGAGAGAGAGAACAAAGAGAAGAAAAAAAATAGAGGCTGGGGCTTGAGGTAAACAATCTTTTACATTTCCACGCACTACATAAGAAGTTAGAACGATCTGTCAAATACCTATATAGTAACACTCACAAGAGAAAGAGGACACCTGACTCGACGATGACGGGGGCTTGAGTTTCAGACGAGGTACTAATCTTTTGCTTTTGTTTTTGTTTTTCTAAAGAATCATTTCTCATTTTTCACAACCACATCACAGTCTGCGGCGAGAGTATCCGCATGGGGGGTGGAACATATAACATTATTATGCTGGAGAAGAGCCATAATACGTCTTTGGAAGTGTTGGGGGGGGGGGGAGGGGGAAGGGGGAAGAGGAGAAAGCTTTTTCTTGAACGGCTCGGCTCAGTCGGATTCCGGGAAGAGAGGAGACGTCAACATCGTTTCCGCCGTCGCGCGGCACGCTTACGATTCTCTTCTTTCTAGCTCCCTCTCTTCTCTTAGGAGAGATACGAGTACCACAGCCAACAAAGAAAAGCCTTCCTTCCTTTCCTCTCCGCCACCTCTTTGATAAGCTGGCATTTGCTGTAAGCGCTCCTGACAGATGGACACAGTCTCGTCGGTTGCTGCTATGTCGAGAAAAAAAGAGCCATAATTTTTTTTCCTTCCAAACGAATTCACAAGCTTTTGGGCACATGCTTCACTTGGCCAAAAACTTGGAATCCTCTCCCAATTCGTCGTCGTCGTCGTCGTGGGATGACGAGGACTTTAGCTTCCCGTTGGCCTTCTTCTTGCCGAGGCTGACCGAGTACTTGGGGATGACGCCGAAGCTCACCTTCACTAGGGAGGCGCCGGAGGTCTTTCTGGCTCCGACGGCGCACCCGTTGGTGCAGCCCCCGGCCGAACCCACCGAGTGGGAGCAGGAGGAGCGGCAGGACGGCTGGAAGGAGGAGGATCCGGACTGGTGGCACAGGCTCAGCGCCCTCCTGACCGTGCCCACGCCCTCCTCCTCCTCCTCGTCGTCGTCGTCCTCCTCTCTAAACCTGACCTGCACGTATCTGTTGCTTGCCCTGGCGTGCTGGTGGTGTCGCCTCCTGCTGTGCGGCGAGTGCGCCCACCTGTTGTGCTTGTGCGCCAGCGACGACAGCGACGCCGCCCTCCTCTCCAGCCGCCGCAGCCTCTTCCTCCTCTCCCACTCCTTCTCGGCGCGGTGGCCTTTCGGTGGCGCCGCCGGGCGACGGTGGCCGCCGCCGGCGCCGACGCCGACCCCGACGCCGCCGCCGCCGCCGCTGTCGTCCGCCCAACGTAGGCAGGAGGACCTGACAGTGCACCGGATGGGCTCCTCGGCCTCAACGTCCTCCTCCGCGTCCTCCTCCTTGCAGATGACCCTGAGGAAGGCCACTCTCTTGCACTTTGAGAAGTAGGATCCGAGCCAGAGCCTCTTGAGACCTCCTCCTCCTCCACGCCCACTCCTGTGCCTCGGACACTGGCAGGCCACCGTCGGCTGCCTCCGAGGCGACGAGAAGGTGACGGCCCCGATGCTGTTGACGAGCGCGGCGGGTGCGCTCATGGTGGTGGAGTTCTCCTGGCTGCTGTGCTTGTTCCCCAGCAGTCCCTGTGCTGCATAGCAGCTGCTGTTGTTGTTGGCGGTGACCAGGTTGCTGTCCGCGTCGCCGCCGTCCTCGACGTTCCTGTTGTTGTTGTTGCCCCTGCCGAGCGGGTTGAGCTCGAACATGAAGACCCGGGAGATTCTCCTGGCGGAGCTGATGCTGTTCCACGGGATGGCCCTGTAGATGGACTTGTACTCTTTGCGGAAGTTCTCGTTGAAGTAGCCGTAGAGGACCGGGTTGATGCAGGCGTTGCTCAGCCCCAGGATGTTGCAGATGCCGTACACCAAGGTGTCCTGTGCAGCAAGAATGCGCGACTTCTTATTAGCAGATGGATCAAAAAAGTTTTTGTTTGCTCATAACTTGTAGGTACATCCAAACATAGATTCCCTATGGCATGGCATTCTTTCTACGTATACTACAGTACTCCAATTCCATAATTCAAGTCAGCCCAGAGTGGTATTTCGTCCTTGACTTCATGCGTCCGGATGTTGAGAGCTGGCGATGGATGCTCTTGGGGATTCAAAAAGACCTCATTTGCATGATGTCCCTGTTTCTCTTTCTCCTCCTCCTCCTCCTCCTCGTCCTTCTCCCCACGGGACGTCAATTATGCCTAGCGAGCCCAGCTCGACTCGACATACACACACAGTCACGAAAGAATGAACAGACTCGTTCTCCAGCACCCGCTGTGTCTAGCACGAATCGTACTATGCTGCATACTGGGTACATACTACTGTAGTATAATTCTTCTCTACAGATACTACAAGAAAGGATTTCGGGAATGGGAAAATTCATTGCCTCTGCCATCACGCAATCACACCATTTCAGTTTTGGGTAGGGCCTTCAGGCTTCAGATAACTATTTTTACCTTGTTCTCCATCTTGTTCTACGTACTCGTACTTACTAGGTACATGCTACAGAAACCCTGCAGAAACCCTCTCCACTTATGTTGCACTGCTGAGAATGTCACGTCATCCAGACCCATATCCGGATCTGCATGGTTCTCGTACAGTAGTACCTACTATCTATTCATCCAGCCAAAGTGACGCATTAACAATGAAAAAAGGATCGCGTGAGAGCGCACCCAGTACAGTGAAATCCCGCTTTCAGTGCGCCGTCATCTAGGAGAATCTTAAAAATCTGTCATACTGATTGGAACTAACATTTCAC